>Ga0056115_1000831_pt1 | contig 13941 bp, 11 predicted proteins | sample WorMetOlspDAHAB1_FD_77007 | JGI IMG/M metagenome (GOLD analysis project Ga0056115, IMG submission 77007) | Marine gutless worms symbiont microbial communities from Max Planck institute for Marine Microbiology, Germany - Olavius sp. DAHAB.1 ...
GCATGACAATAAATACAAAACTGCTAATCAATTGAGAAGCATTGCTAATCAATTTCAGAATTGCATAGCAGTCACCGCGCATTATTGCTATGCAGTTTAATCTGCTTATTGGCAACACTGGTGCTGCATGACTATGGGAACTGACAGTCTTTGTTCATTACCTTTTGCTTTGAATATTCCAAATTTGTTCTGTGTAATAATGTAAATTGGCGGGGATGTATCGTGTATATTTTGGGTGCAGTATGTACAAGTTTTTTTGACTGTAGTATTTTGGAGGTCGAGTCACTCACTCGGACACCGGCTTTGAGCACATGATCGACGATGACTATGAGACGGTTTTCATCGTCGACAACTTTGACGGCAGCATATTTCAGCAGCTGCAGAAAGCCAAGTGCCGCATCGTCTCTCACGCTGTGATCCTGCGCTGTGCCATGTTTGGCGAGGTGAGAGGGTTGCTTCAGAAAGTTTTTAGTGTCGTACTGTGAAAGAGTGTAGCCTAACTCTACACAGTTAAGAAACAATCATTAAATTCTGTTGGTTGCCGTTGACATTTTTCTTTGGTAGAATTAATCGTTCATTTCCTGATTATTCTGAATTTTGTCAGTGACTGTTTTGATGTGGATGAAATTGGACTCGTGTTGGGATATCCGTTTTCATATTTTGCATGGTTGTGTAAACTTATTTTGGTAGAAAGCACAGGTGCAGGTGCACAAATTTCGTACTTTCATTGCTCGTCAGGAGCTGAAATCGAAAAGCAGAGTGAAGCCAAGTAAATTAAATTAAGCCAATTAGCATTGGTATTGGCTGACACACTAGGACTGTGGTGTTGAGACTGGTATTTTTCTGAAGCACCTTCGTCTCTTTATGTAACTCTCAGTGTGTGTACACACAATTCTTAAGTGACATCTTTGAGTCTTTGCCATTGATTCGGGAAAATCTTGAGGCCTAGATAAGTCAAGAACTCAAAGATGGTCGGAGAAAAGTCAAAGGGAGAAAGCAAATTGTCTGGGAAGAGTCGGGGAAAATCAGTATTTTCTTGGCACTTACTAATTTTTACTTTTACCTCACCGAGGATGGAGTGGAGCCTGCTCAGGAGAGAGTCACACTGAGATGTATGGCTTGCGTACATAAAATTATATAATTAATTTCATGTATTTCTACTCCAAAAGTTTACGTGGGTAAGTTGTGGAATTTGTTCTCGCTGGGTAGTTGCAACCGGTATATAATTTTGTCACTGCTTAGTATTTCATGTACTGGCCGTGCAGGTACTTCCGATGAGACCCAGACCACTGTATTCCATGACGATGGACAATCTTGTTCTCTGCTTCTCTGGATTTAAAGTTAAGGAGCATTTGGTAAGACATTCTCATAAATACTGTTTTTGGTTAACATCGTATTAGATTTAGTCTTTTTTCATTTCCGGTTGCAAAACTATTTGTATTATACTTCCAGTTTGTGCGTAAAAACATTCATTTATGAAGTTTCTGTTGTTATGCCTGGATCTTGGACAGACAGTAAAGTGGAAAATTTAATACACTAATGTCTGTGAATATTCGAAATCGATCGGTGATTAATTATTGGCAAGAGTTGGGACTCGTATACGCATGGTCTCTGCTGTAGTTTAAAAAATATATATATTTTCTGGTATTTCAGTCAAGTCTGATTCGGCAGCTGTTGTTATCGTTATTCTTTTTCTATCCTATTTTGTTTTGTTTTTTGTTAGATTCGCATGGCCGACTTTGTGCATCGCATGGGCGGCAGCATACGAAAGAATTTCAGTGCCAAGATCACACACCTGGTTGCGAACAGTACTAATGGCGAGAAATATCGGGTATGTATGCGTGCGTAACTATGTATATGTCAAAGTGAATTTATCTTGTGTGCCTGCAACACTGTCCCATCTTCTGTGTTCTGCGGGAATTTTTAACACTAACGTTTTTTGTCCTTTATTTCTGTTTTATTACCGTACTGGATAATTTTTCTGGTCCAGTTTTTATCGTGTTAAATGTGGTTATCCTCGTAACTGCTTTTGCTAGTTGCTAGTGATGAAGTGAAATAATGGTATTGAGACAGTTTTTTTTGGTAGCATTTTTGTAGTTTCTTGTAGAAAAAAAGAGTAAAGGTTAGCTGCACTTGTATAGTGCCGCATTTGCGTATACCGCCTGTAGTAATGCTATAGGTATTGGTTTTATCTTGTGTCAGCTGATTAGAGTAAGTGACATTTACTTTACTATCAACTTGCCACCACTGAGTCTGAATGGGAGTAGGAATGGTTAGAGGCACTGTGCGATAATGTGCTGACATTGACATTACACAAAGATGATAACGGTGTTGATATATTAGAATTATGTGTAATTCGGGAACACAGTCATAATATCAACATTTTGGTGTTGTTGATGTTTGTTCCATTGTGTGTAGGCTGCTGTCAGCTTAGGGACACCTATTATGTCGGAAGAATGGATTTTTCGCTGTTGGGATTTCCGTGACGATGTAGCAGTGTCGGCCAATGACGAGCATTTGGTAATTGTCTTGGTTGTTTTTTAATTAATTTGAACATATTTCTGTAGCGTGTATATCCGAATTTTATGCATTTTATTCGGATATGATGTTCAGTGAAATTAAATGATAATAAGTTTTTGTTACTGTTATTGTCGCGGTTTATTTAGATGCAGTACAAACTTGGTCCTTTCTCGTACGCCATCGTCAGTTTTCTCGGCTTCTCGAAGGAAGAGATTCGGCATATGGAGGAGGTGACAGTGGCAAATGGTACGATAATAATATATTAACATATTGCTTTAGTTTGCATTAGTTTATCATTATTAAAAAAAATTCGTTTTAAACCCCTTAGGCTGAGGTTTTTATAAATCCAGTTCTCTTGACTCTGTAATGTCTATCCAATCAGGCTTGCAGCTGGTTGAGAAATAAATAACTTAATAATAATAATAATAATAATAATAATAATAATATTGCATGGTTAACTGTGACCAGCATAGTCTGTAGAAAATGGCAAATTTCAGGTGCCAGGTGTTATAGTCGACTAATTTGTCCACTCCTCGATCTATGGTTTTTTAATATGGCAGTGATATTTGCAATGGAATTGTGGCATTTTTATAAATGTAAACTATTGCAACATGCAACAGTCTTATTACTCTTGTTCTCTTTTATTGTCAGTTTTGCAGCATTTTGCAGTCTTTGACTGTATCCTTGGCATTGTAATTTATTTTGTTAATTTTACTTTGAAATGGTTAGTGCTGTATTGCAGTTAGTGCTGTATTGCATCTAAAGGACTTTGGAGGATTTGTGCATGAAGGCTGATAACTTTAAATCAACTTATGACACTGGGAATGAATGACTTCGGAAACATTGCTTATTCAATGCTGCTTTTCGGCAGATTGTGGCTGTTCAGTTGCTGGTCCGGTTGTTCAAAACGTTTTTGGTTTCAGAACGAGTTTTCTGCTGGCATTGTCACAGTACCGTCCCTAACTTTCACACACATTGTTGCATTCTCCTAAACGTAGTATTTTAAAACTGTGTCGCTTTTATCAACCTTTTAACAAAACTATAATTTTTGAAAGGCACAATATAGCCATATTGCGCTGAAATTGCCGTTAAATTTTTCTCTCGACATTGTTGACGACTAGACCGTCACTGTGTTAAACGGTTTAGGAATCGTGTTTGCTGTCATCCGCTTTTTTGCTTTTATTGATTGTTTATTGTACCCCTTTCGTCTCATATTTTTACATTGTTAAGCACCGCCGTCCATATTTTGTAGGTGGTGCTGTACATATTTGGTCGATTGATTGAAACCCCACTTTGTCACTGCAAAATTGCTGTGATGTAGGTGGTACGTGTGTTGAGCCTGGAGCACCGACTTGCACACACCTGGTGATCGACGAACGAACTACGAAAATTATTTCGTTTGAACTTAGTAGCCGAGTTCACGTCGTCAAGTCGGAAGTGAGTTGCATTCTTTGGCGTGAATTTGTGATGTGTGTGTGTGCTGATTTGAAATCTTGAAGAAATGATATATGGACGAAAATACATGTGTGTTATCTTATAACTGATCGGAAATTTTCTTCTAATGATAGTGTCTTAAATCTGTCGCTTCTGCTAATACTGCAGTGCAATAAGGTAGCAGTTGTTTAGAGTTTTCCGAGCCTAAGTTTCTGCCAAGTTCTTTTCATGAAGTGGAAGTATGTCATCAGTAGTGTCTGTAAGAGAAGTTAGCGAGTGACTTGCTGGGCATGCCATGAAAAAGCCCATGTCATTAGTACAATGAATAAGTCAATGGATGTATTTTGTCGTGCCATGCCGTTTTCCACGTTTGGCTGGTTTGGCGTATTGGTAGCGGTATTGGTCACATGAACAAAGTTTATTACTGTGTTTGGTGGACCACCTTTGGTGGCTCAACCATCCCAGTATTTTCCAGACCCACTCAGCCTGGCCATCCCTCCGAGGGTGCTATGAATACCGGCGGTGAATGTGGCAACAAGGAAGAAACTGGGGAAGAAACGGTGAGTTCTGCATAGCAGTGAGCACTGCAACCAGTATTGCTTGCATACTGGATAGTCGGCTAAAGGTGCTGGCTGTTAATTTGAGCCGATATGGTTTGTATGGTAGTTTAATTGGGTCTAACCCTCATCGGGTCAAAAGGTCCAAAAGGGGATGAACTCCCTCGTGAAGGACGTTAGTCTACACAAAATTCTTCTGTGCTAATTTGCCACTGTCCGAATGCAATGTCAATGCTGTGTGGTGCAGTGGTTGTGGGCCAGCGTTCAGATGGACGCCTGTGCCGACGAGGCAATGTATCAGATCGACGAAAATGATGGCGGCACTCCCGGGTCACTGCCGGCCGGCAAGAAGACGCCCAAGACGCTGTCCGGTTCCAAGTCAAACAAGCGAAAGAGGCTTCGAGAGAACTTGGCGCAGCTGGCTTCGGAGGGCGAGCTGGAGACTCCGATGTTCAAACGCAAGTCGAGCGAATTGCCGAGACGGTCGTTGAGCGTGTCGTTTTTGGATGCTACGGCTGATACATCTACTCCGTTTTCAGGTGCAGAAGACATGCCGACGAGAATGAAGTTATTCTTAATGTCAATCTTGTTCAGCTTGTTTATGTCTAGTTTGATACGAACAGTTCTGCAGTGTGTTTTTTTCGTCTTAGACTTGCCATTGCCACTTGTATTAATTCTGACAGAGATGATGATTGATGAATATAAATAAAAGTGAAAATAATACATGTAGAAGGGGCCGTAAATATTACATTGCAGTTAATCTGTTTTTTTTTTGTCTAAAGTGGGGGATGTAAAGCCAGTTTTTGTGATGTCGGAATAAGCATTTGCTAATTTTTTGTGTTGTTCCGCATCTTTATGTACAACCAAAAATGAGATTTTTTGTATATATAGTTTCTGTACAGGATTTATAATTTTTTTATGGATATTCTGTACTGGCACTTGCTGGCCTATTGCAAAGCGATGCCTCTGTTGTTTGTTTGTCGTTACTAGTCAATATACGTACAGTTCGAGTAAGTTGAAACTGAATGATGCATATGTGTGCTTGTAGACACTGGTAGTAACGACAACACGATATGCTCTCCAGTTGCGCCGACTGCGGGATTCAGCCGCGACCAGTCGTCGAAGTTGACTGCACGACAGCAGACGATTGCGGAGCTGTTTCAGACGGAGAAGAACTATGTTGGAATATTGCATACGATTCTCAAGGTTTTGCCTCTGCTTGTTAGTAAAAATTTGCTGTGAAATATTCTGTCAACAGTACGTTGCATCTGAGTGCAGAATGTGTACAGGTACAGTGGTGTACAGCATTGTTTCTCTACCTTTCTATTAGAAAATGGAAACCTTTGGAATATCTGCATTGCTCGCGTAACGTGCACTGACACAAGTGTTTCTTGTATTCCAGATGGACGTTTACCTATACTTAACACTGTAATTGTAGCATAAAAAAAGTAAACTCATGTGGCCAGAATAGCTGATATCACTAGCTACTTTATTATTACCCATTAGAGCAGTGTTTATCAACAATTTTGGCCATTAATTTTATATTTTCACATACACCTGCAGTACCCGTGGCCGGCGCACTCGAAGAACCCTTCGTTTTTGCAGAGGTTGAAATATGCACTTGCTGTTTGATTAGGACCCCCGGATGGTATCGTCAGGTTATTCATTTTTCGTACTTCTTTTAGTGTATTGGCTTACTTACTTGGTCTGGGAAAAATCTCTAAAGCTAGCATGTACATGCAAGCTCATGTGTGCAGCTTGTTGGTGTCGGTTTACCATTTGAGTTATTTGAGTACATTTTTACTTATTATTGTCCGTCACAGCTGATGTTGCTATTGTCGCTGGAGTTATTATTCCAACTCTTCTTTTTTTGTCAACCGTCCAGCTTTATTCTGTCGCCGCACAAAATACTGGTAATTGATCGGTAACAGTGTTGTATTGTTAAAACTTTGAGGTGTGTTGGAACGAAATATTAGTGTTGTATCCATGATTGGGAAAGTAACACTAATTAAATGCATAGTTGACCACAATTTGCAATGTGGGCAGATATTCAAGGAGGAGATCGAGAGAACAGATCAACCCGGTGGTCCCATTCTTGACTCGCAAGATGTGAAAGCCATATTTGGTGGAATTCCGTCAATCTACGATGTGCACATAAAAATCCGTGACGAACTAAGCGAGATGATATCAAGGTGGTCTGACGACGAGTCCGTTGGGAACATATTTCTGCGGCACGTGAGTATCTGTTCTCTGTGATAACTTGAAGTTTCATGCACCTTGTGTGTGTATTACTTTCATTCGGTGCTGGCATTATGATGATGTCTTGACTGTGTTTGTGTCATACTAACTCCGCTTTCAAAAGAGTGGATACGCGTAGAATGATATATTGCTGAGAGATAGATTTTGCTGTGTATGGCTCTTTTGCTAGTTTTTCAGTAGCATCAGTGTGTTAATGAAAAGCTCATTTTCAGTCTTCTGGTTGCTTCTGGTAATAGAAACAAAGTTTGTGTATGAAGTTGCAATTTCTGGTTTTTAAGATTGTATTTCCTCGTGTTTCCATTTTTTTGGCAAACAAGGCAGTCTTTAACACTGGCTGATAGATAAGATTGCAAGTGCTTTTATAGGAATTTTGTTCCTGGTTACATAAGCTTTGAAACAGCTTAGCAGTAGGAATTTGGAGATGCGAAATTCAAACTTTTGAAATGGGAAATGTGTTAAATTTACTGACAGTTCAGTGTGGTACATGATGTGTGTTCTGACTATTAACATTTACATGTTTGATTGTGCAGGCACCAGAGCTGGCAAAAATATATCCAAATTTTATTAACTATTTTGAGAAAACGAAAGAAACTATTATCATGTGCGACCGAACGAAGCCTCGCTTTCATGCATTTCTGCGGGTGAGGCATCTTGTCTGACTGCATACTTCACAAAATATATTAGTTACTGCTTGATCTTTCGGACAATATGACATTCATTTATAATTTCGAGTTTATTTATCTATCTTGTATTTTTCATGAGCGTTGTTACAACTGGAGTTTTCAATACATGTACTGTTTATGTTTCGCTGTTTGCACATCAGTTGACTCCTATTAGGATCAGTGACATTTTCAATTCTTCCAGTTTCCTATCTGTTTTTAATTATTTCTGTTATTGTCTCCTTACTGTATGGTGGTAACAATGACAATAAAATCAGTTTATCATCCTCATCATCATTTTAAATGCATGCACCGCGTCACACGATTTGTTGAAAGTTGGTCGTTAAGTTTTTGTTTAGTTGCAGTAACATCTCAACGACAGTGTGTGTGTTTCTTGTGTTTTAGTTGTGTCAGAGCAAGCCAGAGTGTGGCCGCCAAACTCTGACGGAGCTTCTTATCCGCCCCGTTCAGCGACTGCCGAGCATCATGTTGCTGCTGCGAGGTGTGTTTGGCGTTCGGCAGTGCATGTCGGCATTTATATTTGTTGTGTTATGTTCGTAAGGGTAGATAGGCAGTCACATACTAACGAATGATCATTGGGATCTGAGCTGATCCCCATCTCTCGTATGACACTATCCAATGTCTCACTTGTCCTTCCTGCTCCATTAAGACTGAGCATTAGTTTTTCCTGGCAGCTCACATATGTTGTCCATAAAAGAACTGTAGAGACTAGTATCGGTCAGTGTACATTGTTTTTCTAGATTTATTGTTTAGAAGTTAAAGGTGAAAAGGTGTCTTGATTCAGAGAACATCACTAAGCTTTTCCGATCGCCACTGCCCGTGTCTGGAACAAACTACCACACCATGTCACTTCTACACTGTCCTTTAAAGTTTTTTGTCGGTCGTCTAAAGACTTGTTTTTTTCAACCCTTAATTTCCGTAGTGCGTGTGAAGTGACTCATGTCGTTATCAGACATTTCATTTGCTTTTGTTACTTACTTACTTACTAAAAAAAGTGTATGGTTTTGTGTGGGTGTATGTCGGAGAGTAATTGATAGCTTGAGCTTTCTGAAGTCTAATGAGGTGTTGTGATTATATTGTGACATTAGTACGGGGTGTTATATTGTTGACAGACGTAATGAAGCGGACCGACAAGTCCCAGCCGGACCACGAGAATGTTCGTCGTGCAATCTGTGCGCTTGAAGAAGTCATGACGTATGCGTCATTACTCTGCTGTGTTCTGACATAATTGCCCAGTTGCTTTTTTTATGAAGATTAGTTCAGTTTTTTATACTCCTGTTCACACTTTACGGCCCTTTCATATAACAATAGGTTGGATTCAACTGGTGGCACCCAGACGGATGCATCGGACCAAAACACAAGATTTCCAGTGTACTCTGTCTGCTGACATGCCTCAGCCGTTTCCTAGTTGAATCCCCATCTTCTCCAAGTATCTGCCCACCATGCTTTTCTAGTTTGCGCTTGGTCTACCTTGTGCCTTCTGCAACCACCCAGCCACAGCAAAGCTTGCTTCACGTTAGAGGCACTGTGTCGTAATGCGCTGTAGAAATTGTCATCGCCATATTCGCTGGTTGTTCATTCTAAACATGTTTGTGGTCCATTGGAGCTTTCTATCGCTCACATTGTTTTCCAGTTTCTGTTGGCCTGACTGTTCATAATGATTCCGTCCTTCCACAGATTGTTGTCTGCCGTCCGTGGTGTACTGCTTCCAGTTCCAGTTGTTGTATAAGTGAGAAATGGATTCTCATCTCGACGAAGTAGGATATAGGGGACAGTGGTGTAATAGTTGGGTTTACAGTGTGACTGGGGCATAGATGCGCCACTTCATCTCTTTTCCCACCCTAATTTATGTTTCTTTTGAGATGTGTAGTGTTCTGCGGCATATTTCTTTGCCATGTGTCTGGTGTTTAGGAATATTAACGAGGACAAGCGGAAGGCCGAGGGTCATCAGGCGATGTTTGAGATCATTAACGACATCGAAAACTGCCCGGTTGGTGGCTCCTGCTGACGTTATTGTGGTCGATCGTGTGTTGTTACATTAACGAGTTCGTTTGTGAATGAAGAATGGTGTGCATGTACTGTGCTGGCACTTATCACCACTGCATGTGGGCTGAGGAGCTGTAGAGTAAGCCCACCTCTGAAAATGATAGAAACACTGGCAGCAGTATGTACTAGTTTAAGAGTGGTGTTTCTGAATTGGTTGTTGAGTGTTGTAAGAGGCAACAGAGATCGGGTTATCCTTTTCTGTTGTATTATATTTACTCATTTACCATTATTGAGTTGTATATTTTGCCTGTCCCGCTTATTTTTTTGTCAGTGTTAGTCAGGTGATTGGCTGTGAAAACCGCCAGGAAAAACAGGTGTTAAGTTGTTGTCACTTACTTGATGTTGATTTACACACATTTACAGTGAAGGTAATTCCCGAATTGTTACTGATTAAGTCCGTGTTTGTGTGCAGCCAAATCTGTTGTCCGCTCATCGTAGTCTCGTCCGGAGAATAGACGCTGTCGAGGCATCGGAGGAACTTAGCGGGAAGGGCGACTCGGTCACGCTGTTTGTCTTCTCCGACAGCCTGGAGGTTAACTTCGTTATGTAATTGTGTGCTTGTTGAAACTAACTATAAGACTGTAAGTGTGTGTTTGTGTTGTGAACAGTAGTCTGCTTGCGATGAAAACGGTATTTAATCAGAGTCAGTCGTTATGCTTCCTAGCTGTGCACCAAGTGTACATCCTACAACCCATTCACATTTGTCCTAATGCAGCTGGTGTACTGATTGAAATATGTCCGATTGCTCATCTTGGGGCTAGTCAACAGAGCAAGCAAATAAAGGGAAATGCTTCTGTCACGGTGAAGGCAATCTTTAACTCCATATACAGATAATGCAAACAGTGATTACACAACACTAATTTACACTAGTATGCATTTTATGTTAAAACACAAATTACAGTTTCTTAATATTGTGAAGTCTGAATGACTGGGCAGTTTATGAATGCAAGTTACTTGATCTCGTAATTGTATGCAAATTGGGTGTTTTGCATACTCTGCAGTTGTAAGGTATTGTAAGTTATTGAGGAGCAGGGTCGTGGGTAAAATTTGGGAGATGAGGTCAGCAATTGCGTATGGTGCTTTGTGTTGTGTCTTAACGAGTGCATTTATTATTTGCATCTAGGTCCCTTCTCCCTTATATTGCATTAACATTCAGCACGATTTCAAGGGTTGCGGTGAAGATCACCCTTTCATCTTACATGTTAAAACTTGATTTTTGACCCTCGTTGAAAATGGTTCCCTTGCGCCTGAGCGGGATTTTCTGTGTATTGGATTAACATTCAGCACGATTTCAAGGGATGCGGTGAAGATCACCCTTTCATCTTACATGATAAAACTTGATTTTTGACCCTCGTTGAAAATGGTTCCCTTGCGCCTGAGCGGGATTTTCTGTGTATTGCATTAACATTCAGCACGATTTCAAGGGATGCGGTGAAGATCACCCTTTTATCTTACATGATAAAACTTGATTTTTGACCCTTGTTGAAAATGGTTCCCTTGCGCCTGAGCGGGATTTTCTGTGTATTGCAGTTTGTCGGAGCTAATGCTAGTGGTTTTGTTGGCAGATCTGCAAACGTCGAAGTAAAGTGATGAATACAAAGAGTCCGGGCCCTCCGGCGTCGACGGGCAAGTCGTCGCACCGGCCTTACAAGCACCTGCTGCTGTTGCCGTTTTCGGCAATCAAGCGAGTGGTGGACATCTGCGAAACTCCGGGTGAGCAAATGTGGCAACGTGAATAATTTTTTTAATGAGACCGCGCTGAGAAGCAGCTATATGTCGGTGGCTATGGCAATTGATTATCGTGTGGATGTCCCGTTGTTTATTACTACTGAGACCTCTGTAGGTTATTATGGGCCCTCCTTCTCGTCACTGGCTCAGCACATACGGCAGCCAGGCTTTAGCCATTGCTGGTCCGTCCGCCTGTAACAGCCTCCTGGACCCGTCCGCAACCCAAACCCCACCCAGTATGCTTTGAAGCGCCTGTGTTGTATTAATGCACTGATCAAATTCGGGAGGTCCGCTACTGATGCACAGTATAAAACTGCGTATTGACATTGACATTGCGAGACCCCTTCATTTATTGCTATTTGTTTTTCGTTCTTTATATGGCATTTGTGCTTTTAAGTGGAAAACGAAAAACCCAGACTAGAAACTGACGACATCTCAAAGGCAGGTGGATCTGTTGAGCCAGTCATCTAACTATACATGTATCCCTAAACTGTCCACACATCCATGCATAGTATTCCATGACGTGGAAAGTTGGCCAGAATTGTTCCCAGCAAAAAGTCTGCACTGACTGTAAAGAGTTCGCTACGGTGAATGCAACACCTAAGTCTTGCAAGTGTTGCGTTGTTTCGCTGTCAGATTGCCGCAATGCATTTGCGTTGATCACGAAGCGCATCGGCGACAAGGAGAAGATGTACGCGTTCTGCATCATTGAGCATTTCGCCGACACCGACAAAGAGGACTTCCTGACGTGTCTTAGCAAGGCGATCTGCAGCAACATGTGCAGAACTGACTACGTAAGCGTCGTTTCAGCGTGTCGATTTGTCGATTTCAGTTTGAACCGGTGTAGCCAGTCTTGTTTCAGTTAATGATGTATGCTTGCTTCTGTTCTTCCAGAGCTGGATTAAGCACACGGTTGCGGAGGCAGTGCTCTGACACTGTTGCCTGTGCTATATAGCCTGTAAAAATTAATGGTCGCCGAAATGACATATTAGGTATCGGGTGGGATGTTAAACCTTAATTCACTCATGCAGACTAGGACCCCAATTTTTGGGGCCCCTACATTTCTGATGGACTTAAGCGGTTTTCATTATACACCCTTTGTGACTTACGGGTGTTGTTGATATTCACACCTGGTCTTCAGGTGCATGTTGATCATTGAATTCATACATTAGTCGTCTGTATGATTGGTACTTTGAAAAATGGATTTTTTTATGACCAGTTAAAAACGTCTTTTAACACATTATCTTGTCATCTTTGCTTATGCTTACCAGACTGCCTTTTTGGCTGCAAAGATGCATGCAGAGACGCAAATGTCGGTTGTTTTCGTGGAGTTTTGGAGCGTGTGCTGATGTGCGATGTGCAGGAAACACTGTTGGCGGCCGTAGAAGCGCACGTTCTTAACATTGATACTACGGACATTGGAGGCAACAACACGTTGAGCCGTGCTGCCACGAGGTTTGTCGTTGGCGGCTGTTGGTGGGTGAAGGCATTGGGGGCAGCTGGCTGGCTGATTGAAAAAAATGGCCGTCCGTTTTTGTAGCGCCTGTCCGCAAGTAAGTTTCAGTAAGCTTATTATTTAGTGAAGAGAATTGGCGAGATATATTTTGGAAGGGATGCTAGTGGTCTTTGAACGCCAGACCGAATGCAAAATAGCCAGTGAGTGAACCACTTTAGCAGTCTATGCCAGTCCAACTAGGTTTTTGCTTTCAAGATCCTTTATGATAGACTTGCTTGCAAAGCACACTTTACGTGATGTAGTCAACCAGATGACAGCAGATTTTCAATGATTTTGTGGTCTCGTAATAATGTTCTGAGCTGATGAATGCATTACCAGTATGGATTCAGTGTTGTAAATGGCCAAAATACGACTTTTGCATTTCACAAGGTAGTGTAGCGACAGTGCTAACGTATGATGGGCAAAACTACAGTCATTTACGCCAAGTTTTTTCGTGATGTTGCATGCGAAAAAATTATGAAAATCGGCAGACGTTTTACAGAGCTATTCAAAAAGTTATACTTAAACCCCTTTTTGAGACATGGTTTAGTCTTTTAAATATTTTGTGTGTTGCGTGTTATTATGTATGTTGGTAACTTGTTAAGGTTTGGTCGACGAGTGAGCCGTGCTTTCTCAATGTCGAAAACACCTCGTAGCATGAAGCGAGCCATCTCGAGCGTGACGCACATCATGAGTCCAATGCGACGGGAAAGCAGCGTGTGTGGTCTACCATCAATTGCTCAGACCACCCCGCGTGGAATGGTTCGGCCTGCATCCAACCTGTCCAGCCTTGATGGCAGTGATGTCGACATAACGGTATGTTTGTCTTTATCTCTTCACCAGTGCTGTCAGTTGTTCTGTTTTCAGGCTTAATTAATTTTTGTCTCCATTTCCTCATATGGTAGTAGTTCAGGAGTGAGTGAGTAGGGTTTAATATCGCACCCGAAACATTGTACATCATTTCGGGGACGCATTTCATAAGTAAATTGTGTCATTATGTTTCTCGCATTTCTCATCCACTTCTGTTGTTTATGGTTTAAGAAGTAGTGATTAAGTACGGTTTAACGCCGACACAATATGTTATTTTGGAAGCGGACTGTGGTTTAAGAAAAGTAGTTTTTCTTTGGAGTTTTGACACGCTAGGGTTGGAGTCAAGACAGTTTGCATCCATATCCCATTTGGACAATGGAGGCAGTAAAATTAGTGTGCCTTTGTGTATGTA
>Ga0056115_1000832_pt1 | contig 13911 bp, 9 predicted proteins | sample WorMetOlspDAHAB1_FD_77007 | JGI IMG/M metagenome (GOLD analysis project Ga0056115, IMG submission 77007) | Marine gutless worms symbiont microbial communities from Max Planck institute for Marine Microbiology, Germany - Olavius sp. DAHAB.1 ...
AAGCGCTAACATCATTTGCCGTATCTGACGCATATCGCTAGTTAGCGGGTCAGGCATGACTATTAAGGTCAGAAAGTAGGTCACGCATAGAATATCTAATAATAACAAATAATATTATAGCGTTTGCTTCATACTTTAATTTTATATCTAATCTCATTGACAGGCTTTAACACGATTTAATATGATTTTTTGATCACTTGGTAGTGGCTTACTTTTTTGGGCCACCCTGTATGTGCAGGAATAACATTCGTTGTCTTTACAGCTGTTGTTGTAGGCTATACAAGGTGTAGCCTAGCTAAAACTACGTTACACCACTGATTTATAGCTTTCATAATGGCTGGAATTTTTCTACGTGTCTTTTATTCCTAGCAGGCCGGTGGCAGTCAACGAAAACTATCATTATAATGTATTACAAGGCTTGCATATTCTACGTCGCTTATACATTCACATATTAGGTTGCTGGGAAAATGGGAAAAACAAGCTCAACCAAACAAACCAAACTTTGGATTATATAATTAATTATGTTTCATAGTTCGAGTCAATATTTTTCCTGGGTTTTAATTAGAACATCGTACATTTGGTGAAGCGAACTCAAAGATATAGCCTATAACTGCATATACGCATTAAGAGAATGCCATCTGTGTTTTAGAAGGTGGATATGTAATTAAGAATAATGTCGTAACTTTTACGGTAGTCTAATGATTTTTTTGCAGCATCCTGTTTATCAGTGCGCCTGGTGTATGGTAACCTTTCGTTATAACGTGATAATTGAGCGTTCTGTGTACCGTCAGCGTCTAAATGATTTGGCGAGAATTCAGTCCAAACAACGACAAGAAGAGGTTTTTCGTCGTCGTCCGATGTTCAGATTTTCATCAGTGATGCTATTGCTGCTTATTTTGCTGCTGTTTATATGCAGCTGTGTAACGGACTTTGGTGCCAATGGTAATACTGCTAATTTATACCTGTTAAGCGTGTAATAATAATAATAATAATAATAATAATACTGAACCATAATTTAATTTTGTGTATTACAATATGTGTTAATACAATCGGTAAGCGATCGAATACAAAAATACTCAAATAAACGAATAAATAAGCAAATAAATAAATATTACACATTAACACATGTGTGCGACTACTGTATATATCAGTCTGTCTGTCCCTTCTTCTTTTTTTCTTTTATTTGTGTTGTATTTTGCTGACTGTAGTGTCGAATAAAGATCATATTAAACTTCCGACTTATGCGTAAAGCTTAGTTTCGTTGTTCAGTGCCAACTCTCATATTCGTGGCAGTTTGTATTATCGTGTTTAGCACAACCGAATGACCGTGTCGTATTGCCCGACAACATTTACAGTGCCTTGTCAGAGGCTGTAAGGACGTGTGGGTCGACAATGAGTCACGTAATTCAAGCCGAGGCGAGCGAAGCAGAAAAGATCCGAAAACGAGGTACGCTATCTTTCTTCAAGTTTCTTGTGTTTATTGTAATATTGTACCACTATATTTCAAGTGCATGCAAATTAACTTTCACTTTCATCTGTAAGAATACAGTTGACAAAACGCAGCGTTATTAGGAAACTGAAGTTGTGTGACAGCCAAGCACAAGATATGTTATGCTGCAATTCGTTGTCTGACTTCGTGGTTTTGCACCTTGACACCCGCTGTTCCGACTCAGCCTCAAACCGCTGGTCTGCTGAGTGAATATGTCATATGTTACGAGATGGTTTAGCTAATATGTCAAACTCTGCATCCGCCTCCGAAATGACCTATGTTGTGTCGGGTGGAGCGTTAAACTGTATCCTCACTTCTCCTCGACTGTGCGACTGATCTGACCTTATCAGCTACACGCGTCAGAGAATTTTTAATGTAACTTTACCGGCAGAGCAATATCATCAATAGTGTGGTATTCTTACTGAACTACATCATATTCTGAACCATATCCAGAGGGCGTCAGACAAATATTAGCCGTTGTCTATAGTAACATTACTGCTGAAATGACACTGCATTATGTGCAACTGGTGGGACAACTCTGGTTCCGCCATTATGTAAAAATGCCCGGGCGCATGCTGACCGTATAATGTCGATTTTTGTGTGTGTCAGGATTTAGTTCTTTCTGCGGTTTCCGCGGTGCCATCGTGGTTTCATTATTTTTTTCTATGTAAACTTTTGTTTCATTCTATACTACGTTTAAATAAATAGCATGAACATTTTTTAATTGGCAGGCAAGTCTAGCAAGAAGAATTCCTTCAGCATTGTCCAGAAACTCACGGGAAGCACACTGTATGACAAAAAGCTGTCATACTCATCGCTATTGCAAACCACGTGCTTATCAACTCTCAAGAAACGGTGAGTCAACCAACCACGAAACTTTTTTGGCAATATTTCGGTTCATTGCTGCCCACCTAGGCCTGTTTTAGCCGAATTATGGCTCTGTTGCCCTCTTGGTCAAATTTTTGGTCATTTTGTGTCAAATGCTTGCTTGGTACGTTAGTGAAGAAGACACTGTCAGCTGCCGACCAATAAATTCGAAACTTGTTTCATTACTTTATTTTGTATCTAAATCCCACTGATAAAACAGTGAAGTGGTTACGAGATATAGGCCTATAGACTAACATTTAGGACCGTCGGAAGTACATGTAAATGGTCAAAACGCTCAATACCATTCGAGTCACTAAAAATAGCGCAATTCAATAAAGAGGGTAAGTGAGGCGGCCACTTTGTTGTACAGCTTTTTATTTCTTAAATTGACTCAAATAAATATTGTGATTTTATGTTCACGATAAATTAATGATTTTGGTTGTGGACAAATTTGGTGTAGATCTGATTAAAATTACAAACTGGCCTCACTTTTCGGCTTATCCGGTCTGTTAAATTTAACATTGCCGATATCGCAAATAGACAAATAGAAACGGTTATTGTGATTGCGTGAACCTTGCTACATTGATGAATTTGATTTATATATTGTGTGAGGGCAGCTGAAAGAGCTCTGTCCTGCTCATGTATTGTCATATTATGAGTATGTATATACTTATGAGCAAATAAAGCGATGATGATGATCATGATGAGGCCGTAGCAAGAAATTTCATTGGGGGGGGTTAATATGAGGGGGCCGACGAACGAGTGGCCGAAGGCCACGAGCGGAGGTAAGGAAAAAATTTTGGAAGCCACGGTTTGCTGCAAGTTCTGAGACGTCTGCAGTGTAATTGTGACTTTAGATTATCGCTGTCCAACGCACAACTGAAGAAGCTGCTGCCGCATTTACCGCGGATACTGAATAAGTATCCGTCCCCCATGCCAGGACTACAGTGTCCTTTCTCTGAAAATCTTGCCTGTTCGTTGCGTGAGCATTATCGTACATACGACGGCCGATGTAATAACCTGATTCGGCCGCTCTGGGGCTCGGCACACCAGCCGCTTGCTAGATTCCTTCCGTCTGACTACGCCGACGGTGAGAAATATTTCCGAATATTTATTTATTTTTTAATCAGAATAATATGTTGATAAAAGGTGATAAAAAGGGGAAAGTCTTTTCTGAGCGACAAGGGCATAGAGGGTGTCGTTGATCTCCGATTCTTTGGCCATCAGCCAGGCAGCAACCAAAGCTGTAAGACCATGGAGATGGGGCGCGTGTGTCGTACTGTGTGCCTGTTTACCTCCAAGTTTGGCGAACTCGCTGTTTGGTGACAGCGGCATATTGTGTCTGAACAACTTACCTGGCGTCGCGCTGGAATGGGGAACATCTGGGTGTTGAAGCCACGATCTGTAATCGTAAGTCTAGCGCGCTAACAACTACGCCACAGATGTCGACAAAAGATAAACGAAACTCTTCCAGCAAATTGGCAATACAATTGAACCTTCGAATGTTGTTTTTCAAGGCCAATATTTCAAACATATGACGTAGGCCTAGCTTACTATTGCTGCTCTCCAGTTGCGAAAACTGTCCAGTGTAAAAATGCACAGGGTGACAGTGATGTCATTCTGACTGCAGTAGTTACCGCCGCCATGTTGGAGGTATCGTGTTGCAGCAGTGTAACGTCGTAAACTTAATGCATGCTTTCAAGCTGTTGTACGTGGAATTTTACACTAGTCAAACTACACGTTATCCGAATAAACGTTACTTTATTCTACGTTTTAATTTAGTAATTTTTACGTAGGCCTATAATTTTACGCTTAATAGGCTATTATTACTGTTAACTTTTTATGTTTTTCCCGTTTTTAGTGATTTTATTATATTAATATTATATTCATTTTATGCTATTGTATACTATATGTACGATATATTTATGATAGAAAAAATAGGAAATTTTAGATTTTCGCATTTTTCTCACTCTGTGTTGACAGCAACACGACGGCGTGGTTTTTTTGCTGAGTTTAATGTCGTATATCGTTGTTTCGTACAAGGACTGACGTATCTGTCTATAGCGATTTCGAAGCCACGAGTTGCAAGCAACGGCAATGATCTACCCAACGCAAGACTGGTGAGCAGCACGGTGCATTCGGACATGAATATTCCAGATCGTCTTCACACGATGATGCTGATGCTGTTTGGACAGTTTCTCGACCACGACATGTCAAGAACCGCCATCAGTAAGATAGCCGGAGGTGCCGATGGTTAGTGTTCGTTTTCGCCCATTGAATTGCTCGTCTGCCTGAATGCCTCCAGTGATGGCATTTGTGTTTTTACTTATTTCTTTGCCCCGCTATTTTATATGTGCGCAGAAGGTAGCGATAGCTATCTTCTTCTAAAGGTACTCTGCTTTACAGCAGGTTTAATACTGACAGACAGCTTCCAATTTGCCATGCACATTGTTTTTGTCTTAGTTTTCGTTCACCATATCACTAACGTCGCTATCGTGCCTGTCCGACGTCCATCCAAGACCTTTTTCCTAACATTCTGTTTTCGATTTACAACTTCAAGAGTAGCGAACATCAGACTAACTATACTGTAAGCACATTCGTTTATTTTTTGTCAATCGGTGTTGGACTTGGAGATCTCTGCCAAAATGAACCGATGGACGTGCCGCTCCACAAACTGTCCAGAGCGCGCTGGCGTGCTTTCGGTGTCGCAGCCCAACCGGTCTGAAAATATCTGGCGGATTATAGGGCTTGTACATATTATTTTATTTATGTCCTTTTATTTTGTACTGCATTGATGCTCTTTTTTATCATTTGGGTGTACACTCTATGCATATTATGCTGCCTTTTGGTGAAATAAACGTAGCTACATATGAACTCAACAGCGACGATTAAAGACATTCTTGTTTGCATGCCATTCGGCGCAACGTATAGAGCGCTATACGAATTGACTATTCACTTACTGTACTAACTTACTGACTGGTGTGTGATGACCAGAATGGAGTTAGTGGTGTCTGTATGCTGACGTGACATATACAGGGTGGCCCAAAAAAGTAAGCCACTATCACGAACCATCATTAAGTCGTATTAAAACCCGCCATTAAGGCTAGATTTTTCATCAATTTCGACTACAAAATGAGCACAAGAATATAATAAATCTGTATTAACTATTCTATATTCCGCCTCCGAAATGACCTGTATTGTGTCGGGTGGGGCGTTAAACTCTACTCACTCACTCTCTCAACTATTCTATATGTGACCTAATTTGTGACGTCATCATTTGCTGTGTTTGAAGCTGCGATACAGGTAAAATTAACGTATCTGATAAAATTATGTTTGAAAACCAGAAAAAAAGGAGAAAATGTTGAAATAAAAGATATTTTTGCATTAATCTCCATCTAAAAGATCGTTTAGACATACAATTCACAGCTTGCTAAGGCGAGCTGATGCAGAGGAAGCGCTGACATCATTTACCGTATCTGACGCATATCGCTAGTTTGCGGGTCAGGCGTAGTTATTGAGGTCAGAAAGTAGGTCACGCATAGAATATCCAATATTAACGAATAATATTATAGTGCTTGATTAACACTTTAATCAGACGAATAAATCTAATCTCATTAACAGGCTTTAATCCGCTTTATAATACGATATAAAACGATTTTTTGATCATTTGATAGTGGCTTACTTTTTTGGGCCACCCTGTAGGTTCGGAGCTGGAGGACGTCGAATGCGGGGACGACGGCTGTGAAACGGAGGGTGCGGAGAATCGAGAATGTTTTCCGATCTTCGTGCCGACCGGTGACTCGTGTTTCGGTGGTCGCAAACGCTGTCTGATGTTCGTTCGATCGCAGGAGGTGCCTAATGAAAACTGCGCTCCAGGTTTCATCGCTTCTTCTTCGCTGTCTGTTACTGACTGTTGCGCGACGTTCGGCACGAATCGGTAAATGGTATAATTACGCGCCGTATGTATAGCATCATTTTATTTGCTGTATATACATGGTGTCCAGTAAAATGACCCCTATGCTGTTTTGCCAAAATTTCTGTAACCACTGGCATTTTTCCAGTCAAATGTTGCACACACATTATATTCAACACTTGTACACATATTGCCAATTTTGGTGTTTAATTTCAAAGTATACAGAGTGTGATAACATTTTATATCAAACTAGAGTAACAAATTTTGCAACTGAAATTTTCAGACCGAAGCTCATCAAGTGAAGTTTTCCTAAAAACTGCTATGAAAGGGGTTCGACGGCACATTAACATAAACTCAATCCCATTAAATGTTCAAAATATCCGCCAACCTTATTCACGCATGCTTGTTAGCAGAACAATTACGTTTGGGCATCTGATTATAAGACAGACGTTAATCCCAGTCGAATGATCTTTGAGAAGAAGAAGTCTGAACGTCACGTAATGAAAGCCGATGGGATCTCTGTTGCTGGTAAGCTTAATTTCGTGGACGAGAAGACTACTGCACTGATGCCCGATGGTTTTATCTTGCATTGCGCTCCAGCTCACACTGCGCATGCGACGCAAGACCGGTTACATGTCAACTGCAATGACTTCATTGCGAAGAATGAATGGCCACCAAACTTGCCAAATCTTAATCTGCTTGATTATCATGTGCGGGGTCCCATGCTGAAAGCCTGTCACAAGCTGGACAAGTAAGCCATCAACAACTGAGGAGCTTCAAACAAGATGATCTGGAATGACCTTCCTCCGAAACCTGTGGCAAGGGCTGTCCAGAACTTTTGTAAGCGACTCTACAAGCGTGCGTGGACAGGGCTGGCGGACACTTTGATCATTTAATGTGATTGATTTTATAGAAACGTGTCTTCAAACCCGGTTTTCTAGCAGTTTTTAGTAAAATTTTACTTGATGTGTTTTAGGTTGAAAATTTTTATCGCAAAATTTGTCAATCTAGTTTGATAAAAATGTTATCATACTCTATATGCTTTAAAATTAAACACCGAAAATAGTCAATATGTGTATAAGTGTTGAATACATGTGTGTAAACCTTGGCTAGAAAAGTGCCAGTAGTTACAGTAATTTTAGCAAACCAGCACAGTGGGTCATTTTAATGGGACACCCTGTAGTCTTTCCTTTTATGTGTGTGTTTTATGTTTTTTTTCAATTTTTGTATCGTAGTCTGTGTTACACACCACTTCGGCGCAATAAATATATAATATTAATAATATTAACAACAGAGCACCGTTCTGCAGAAATGCGCTATAGGGAATAAATCGAACAGTGTGTTATTTTTTGGCGAGGTTCGTACTCATATCAGAAAAAACACTGGTATCATATAGGCCTAGAATATCTCTTGTTCGTTTAGATGAAGCACGTTTTAAGGAACCGGGTTTTTCTTCCTGCGACATACATGTAGTGTAGTGTAACCGTTTCGTCGCATAAGTTTTTCTGTTTGAAGAGCCTTAACGTTCATTTTCTGATTACTGATACATTTGATGGACATTCGACAAGCGATAACTTTTTTCGCGGCGTCATATATAGCCAGGTGATTAATTACCTTTTATGTTAAGTGCCCCGCTACAATTTGTTTTTATGACGGTGCCTCTTAACTCTTGGCTTGATGATGCTGATGACGATAATAATAATAGTAACAATTGTAGGTGCCAGAGAACAGTTGAATCAGTTGACATCATTCTTGGACGCCTCACAAATCTATGGCAGTTCAACACAGGAAACCTCGGATCTGCGAGATCTCACACCAGGCAAGTTACAAATTAAGACGAACAACTATTATCGAGTGACTTCGTACGGCAAATGGGCCCTACCTATGCGTAAACGACTCGAGATATAACTGTAATAAGCTATTGAAAACGTGTTGTGTATTGTTAATGATTGTGTTAAATAATTGTGCATCACACTTCGTCAGCAATTTCTCGAATGTCGGCAATTCTTGTCGGCAGAAACCACATCGCTTGCTTCTGCGTAGAAACGCTTTGACTTGTTGATGGTCATCTGCATTCTGCAGTCGTGAATCCGCTCCCAGCGGGCGAGGCACACAGCAGCTTGACCACGATGACGCTTTCAAACACAGTTTGTAGACCAGCATCACAGACGGCGTAGAACACATAGCGCATACAGTGTTTGTGAACACTTGGCTAGCACTCCTCGGATGTGATCAGATTATATAGTGGGATTGATGCCTCACTTAGCACGTAACTATGACGAATTTCTGTTGCTTTCTTGTCAGATCGAGGGCGACTCAAAGTGACCGAACATCCAGCTGGCAACTTTAAACCACTTCTGCCGGTGAATCCGGGCATCGCTGGGTGCCGCGGAAACAGCAGTGCCAACGAATTCTGCTTCAAGGCCGGTAATAATAAACCTTTTCCTTCCACGCTCGCTTTCGTGCATCACTTCTCCTATGAAATTGTAATTGCAAATTTGCTTGTGTGATACGTGTACCCCAGAATGAATTTGCGAAACAGTGGCCTTATTACAGTGGGAGCCCTTGCACTGGGAGACTCCACTGCATGTTGAACCTAATTATGCATGTGTCAATGTTAACGTTCGTCTGATACGTGTATTAATGAAAATCAATCATTGCTTTACTTTGTTACATTTAACTAAACTTTCATTTATTTTGTTCACCGATTTTCCTTTTCATACAGGTATGTGTTTTTGGCGTATGTATGTATGCATGTATCTTTTATTTCAGGCAGCGCAGCCCATATGAAATACAGACAGACTGACAAACAAGCGAACACTTACAAACTTACTTATTTGGTTATTAAGTATGAATACGCAGGCAACCGGTACTCCTGGAATTTATAATATCAGTTCAGGCAGAATATTCGTGCGTTATTGATATATTTTCAAGGCGACGGTCGCTCAGACGAGTGGAGCGGCCTGGCGACTCAACACACGATTTGGGTGCGCGAACACAATCGTATAGAACAGCAGCTACACGAAGTAAACCCACATTGGAACGGCGAACGGCTGTTCCAGGAAACCCGTCGTATCGTCAACGCTCTGTGGCAGTTCGCCATCTACAACGAGTACCTGCCGATCATAGTGGGACCAGCAGCGATGCAGGCGTACGGCCTTCAGCTTGTCAGCACCGGATACTGGAATGGTTGAGTGGCTCATTTTGTTTAGCTGTTGGTCGCTGGGCGACATCTGCTGGAACTAACAACGACATATCTGCAATTCGGCGTCAGATGCAAGTTGCAGGTTTAGTGAATCGAATACACTGAACTCTTTCCTCCGAACATGATTGAACATTTGGAATAAAAACAGTGGACGAAATATGATTATATATACATGAAAATACACAGGCATATGCCATAAGTTAACCAAATAAAATGGAAAAAATACAAGAACTCTAAAATAATGTCTGAAAGCCGTGCTTATAGTCCATGAAATCGGCCCGACAACGAGAGACAGTAAGACAGGTGATGGGAAACATTTGTTCAAAAGGTATTTCGCAGTGAAAGGGTGATAGAGTTTTTGGGCCACCTTGTAGTCATGACGGTTACTAAGCCGTAGCCACTGGAGTACTTGCTGAGGATAGCGCATGCGATTTGGCGTCGATGCTTTGACACAGGTTACAACGCAAAAGTTAATCCAGCCATAAGCAACGACTTTGCGACTGCGGCAATGAGATTTGGACACGCACAGATCGAGGGTATGATCCACGGTCGTGACGCCGCTTATAACGTCATCAGTGAGCTCACACTTAGCACGGTAAAATCTCTTATTCAAGCTCTTTTGGTCTCGGATTATGCGATACAGAGTTCACACGCACACGTATAGTATGCCTGTAGCGTTTGATTGAGTATACGACATACGTATGATAAGATCGATACAGAGCTTTACAAAGTTACTGGGAGAAAAATTGCTCACTGTCGCAGCGAACCTATGTTTATTCCCAGCAAATGCGCATGTCAGCGAGATTACTGCGAAAAACATAGTAAGAGTACAGTGTATAGTTGGACGGATCTATTGGAAATTTTGTTGTGGAAAAATAAACTAGGATCATCAGGCTAAAAAGTGAACTTTCCCTCTCCACATTTCCAGTTTGCTCACGAGTGCACGGTGAGCTGAAATTGTAAATTAACTTTTTTCCGCCAAGGATAATTTAGACGGCGTTTCAAGTTTGCCATATGAACTGTTGCGTATTTATGTATTTTTTTGTAAAGTTCCCATGCATTTCGATAATTTTTTTTCGGAATGTTTTAGATGATATTTTTCCCCCTGTTACACTATTGCGCTCGTGTTCTGGTGATTATTGTCGTATGCCGTAGTGAAACAAATAAATGATGACGACGAAGATGATGATGATTATTATTTTTTGTTGTTGTATGCTATACAACCCATTTCTTTTAATAGCCAGCATCGATGCGACGCTGATATTCACGTTCTCAACTGTGAACAGCAATTCTTCAATCCGCACGTGCTGTACAAAACACCCGACGTGGGAATCGACTCGGTGTTGCGCGGTTTGGTCGGCGACAGTTCGCAGACGCACGACCAGTTTCTCACCAAGCAGGTGACGTGTCACCTCTTCACCGAAAATCCGCCGGACGGAGTCGGCTCCGACCTAGCCGCACTCAATATTCAGCGAGGACGAGATCACGGCATACCTAGTTAGTTGTATAGTCGGTCAGCATCTATACTGTTTAATTAACGTTTGCCGACCTATTCATCATCATCATCATCATCATAAACATTTTTAACGTGGCCTAAATAATGTTAATTATTGCAAGGACCACAGGTGTCCAGACAGTAGTGAGGAATGGTGATAGTAACACACGAGTCATATGATAGTGTCTTGGTAGGAACGGGAAAACAGAAAGGTATTGAGTAGTTGTCTGAAAACCGCGAGTGACGGCGCAGATGCGACGTGGAGAGGCAGGTCGTTCCAGACGGTGGCATCAGAAACCTATTGATCGGTTGACAATAGTTAAGGATAATGATAAACGAATTGTCGTGCTCACCAATGAGGGTTGCGGCCGGCAGAGTGACAGTGACAACAACAAAAAACAGTAAAATCGGTGCAATAACATTGTTTCTCTGGATGCGTGGGACGTATGATTATTTAGTTGAATGCTGGCTACTGAATACTGCTTAGTAGTAGGGTAAGGATCAGATTTAGTGTCTGTATGGTTACTTCAATGGTTAAATTCACATGTATTTATACTACTTTTCGTTGTCATTGTCGCTTCTCCGGGCTGGAGCATTCAGCCCGCAGGTGACGTTTGTCATTATACATGAGGTGACACTGACGTCACTGTGGCAGTTATTGCCGCCATGCTGGAGGTATACTACGTTGCAGCAGTGAAACGTCGCAAACTCATGTATGCTTGCAAACTGTTGTGTGCGGAATTACACACCAGCTCGAAATACACGGTCTGCAACCAACCGTGGCATAAAAGTTATCAGATTTACGCCTTTAAGTCACTCTTTCTTCACATGAAGTATACCTCCAACATGGCGGCTTGTTATGACAATGACGTCAATGACGTCACTGCACCTCGTGTACACCCGGCAGTATAGTTGCCGTTAATTTCTGTCTGCCTGCGGTTACCTTCACAGCCGCAGAGCATCTCCGCCCTTCCAATAGTACGAAATTATACTGCTTGACCAGAGGTATGTCTGCGGGTTGACTGAAAATGCCGGACATGAAATTGCAGGACATGAAAATACAGGACACGAATTTGCAAGACAAGACAAATATTATATGAAAATAGATTACATTACATTAGAGTGTGCATCTCTTTTAAATTTTAAATCTTTTGTATGCAAGGCCAGTGTGTTAACGTGAAAAACTTAACTGCGCCTGCTCATCATAAATATAGCAGCGTTCTCTAATCTGTATATACTGCACTGTAGAAAATTGTTTGCAGCTGCTACAAATTTTAGTCGTTTCGTTGTTAATGTTGCATATTAATATCGTTGGTGTTGTTACTTGCTCAGATAACTCCACTCTCAGACTTGTCACGTGTATCATTGGATCTTTTTTCAATTCATTTCATTATCACATTACACAATTCCACTGCTGCAACGTCAGCATCACAATAGAAGAAAAATACGAAAATTTACCAAAAATGCTGGCTAATCTTGTCGACAATGCTATTGCTAATAAACAGTTAACTGTAAATATTACATCGAATTTTCCACAATACTGCTAAAATTACTGGGATTGGTAGAAACAACAATAAAGAGATATTTGTCGTGTCTTGCAATTTCATGCCTTGCAATTTTGATGGTCCGTCATTTTCATGTCCGGCTTTTTTCAGCACCCCCATGTCTGCATGTTCGTGAACGTATTGCCTGGGGCCGTAATGGGCAGTATAGTTGCAGCGCGACAATGACAATCTGAACTAGTACAAAATACGCGTGTGTTTACCCACTAACCAACCAGACACCAAAGGTAATCCTAACCGTAACCCAGACCCTAACCCTCCTACGAAACAGCTCGCAATAGTGAGCTTTCAACTAAATATAGTCACATGTCCTACGTATCTACACTGTGAGTCAAAAAAGTGTGCCGCTATACTTTTGCCAATAGCCTCACGAAATGACGTTCGATTTTTAAAGTGTATTCACTGTTAGACTCAGCACTAAATTTGCAAAACAATTTTCATTCAATAGTCCACCGCACCTTGAGCGTGAGGCTACACTACCATGTCAAACTGTTATTTTAAAAAAATCAGTGCGCCCGCAGAGTGCATATGCGTTATTAAATACTCGTTTTTGACAGTCTGTTTTACTTACTGTTAATCTCCTGCTTTCATCCCACCGGATTTGTGGCCGCCTAACAGCCTCGACCTGAATCTAGTTGATTACAATATCTGGGGCCTGATATAGCAACAAGTCTACTAGACGAGAGTGCAGAACGTGGACGATATGAGGCAGCATTTGATTGACGTGTGGAACGGAATGAAACAAGGCGTTATTGACAATGCCGTGGATCAGTGGCTCAGACGTCACCGTGCATGTGTTCAGGCCAAAGGCGGACATTTTGAATGTTCACTGTGGATTATTATTCTTTTTTTAATTTGTTCTGGCAAAGTCTGTCGATAACATTCACCCTTAATGAGCATAGCTGGGCCAGACTTCCATAATATGTTTACACGAATATTTGACATGGTAGTGTAGCCTCACGCTTAAAGTATGGTGGACTATTTAATGAACACTGTTTTGCCAGTTTAGTGCTGAGTCTTACAGTGAAAACATTTTGAAAAGCGGCTGTCATTTCGTAAAGTTATTGGCAAAAGTATAGCGGTACACTTTTTTGACTCACAGTGTAGAGTAATTCATACGAAACAATGTTGTGGCACCGTTTGTACTGGTTTCGATTGTCATTGTCACACTGCCCAGTACACGGTGGGTGAGACTCGAACCCATGACCTCTTGATCACGAGTCCGACGGCCTACCACAAGGCTCCGACCCACACGTAACTGTGATAGAGCTAATGCTTAAGTATTATATAGTAACTCGTGCTTTAGCTTAGACGCAGCTGTTTCTTGCTTAGGCCTAGTTGTTTCGTATAAAAGTGTGTTTCAGCTGCTGTTAGAGCAGC
>Ga0056115_1000833_pt1 | contig 13904 bp, 8 predicted proteins | sample WorMetOlspDAHAB1_FD_77007 | JGI IMG/M metagenome (GOLD analysis project Ga0056115, IMG submission 77007) | Marine gutless worms symbiont microbial communities from Max Planck institute for Marine Microbiology, Germany - Olavius sp. DAHAB.1 ...
AAATATTTGGTACAACTCTGACAATGATGCACATTTCCTAACAACTTAACAGGGATCTGAGACCCATGAAAACACTAGCACTTGTGTTGAGAAAAATATAAAAATCATTAAATGCAACGAGAAACGCCAGGAAAAAATTTTCTCACCTCCTTCGTCTTCTGCTGTGTCAATCAACGTGGAATACGCTTCCATTTGTTTCTCGATCAGATGGTCAGACGCTTGTACACTTAACCTATGCACAGCATATATTGTACAAAAATGTGTCTCTCGTAAAAAAGTAATAAGAATATGTCATTTACAAGCAACATTCAGTAAAATTAACAAACAAAATTCATCGATGATCAAGCCGATGTTCGGCTCAGCAACTTGCCGGTCATACGCAAACATCCACTCTTTGGAACTTTGGAGGTTCGCAAATGCACCAAAACTCACCAAAATGGATGCAGAATTTCAAACATTTCTCATGGGTGACACCCCAAAGCCCCTACAATCATGAGTGGGCATCCCCCCACCCAAATCCACTCCCACAGAGGACCTCCAGCACTGTGCGTCTCCGGTCTTCCGGCCTGTTACAATGCCATAACGGCAAAAGCAGCCACGGTGAGTAAATTAATATAAAACAGTGTTATGGTTATGTTAAGGTTCAGTGCAAAAATAGTGCAGTCTATTCCAGTGAACAAAAAACAGCAGATTTCACTGTTTGGTATAATCCGGCATTTAGAAGCAAGCCATTTGAGGCCTTTTATACTGTGCACTACACTATCAAATGCTCGATGCTGTCAATGAAGTGCACGTAACTAGGCATAAAAATCACAGTTACGGAATATGTAATTGTAACCTAATAATTAACAATTAATAGGTCAACAGTCACTAAAAACTCTGCGTAACCCTAATCCTAACCCTGAAGTGGGTTGGCACTGTCGAGGAAGTTCACCGGCGGGTAAACTATATAGGTAATAGTGCAGACAATCTACGCCACACCAGATCTGCTGCTTATTCAGTAGAGCTTGTTCTGCTAAATAAGCGTCAGATCTCGGGTGGCGGAGCTTGTCTACACTGTTACCTTAAATATATTTAACCCGCTGGTGACCTGCCCTGACAGTGCCAGGCACATGTATAAATGTATTTAACTGAATTCCTTTTTGTCAGCATAGGAATGATGACTTTTTGTAGCTATGCATTTGGGCTTTCTCGTAGAAGTGCACTTAACTGATCCATATAACAACTATTGGTAGTAGTAGTGTTAGGGGGAGTCTAGAAATGCACGTGACGAGGCAGAAAAATCACTGTCATAGAATATGTGACATAATAATCGGTACTAGTGCAGTTTAGCTGGGCCACCATAGATCTGTGGCTTATTCAGTGCTGAATAAGCCACAGATCTGAGGTGGCCCAGCTAAACTGCACTAGTACCAATAGCTGTTCTATGGAGCTAGATTACATGCACTTCTAGACTGGACTCCATGTGTCTTTGCGCGTGCGATAATGCTAGTTACATACATGTGCTTGGCCCTTGCAAGTTCAGTAAGCGCCATCTGACTGCGAAGAACGTCTGCTTTTGCTGCATTTCCATCGGTGTTGGACCGACGTTCTTGTAAATATAACTGCTCCCATCTTTCAACGATGTCGAACTGCTTATTATCCGTTTCCATCTATTGGAATACTGTGCTGGTTATTTGCCAAGAAACTAAAAACGAATCGGAGACATCAAATCTACCGCTTATGTTTATGATTACATATGCCATAGAGACTGAGAAATGCGACGTTTCGTCCATGACTCATTTCACTTGTCTATGTTATGATTGCGGTGGTTGTTGTGATTGTATTGTCAACTTGTAAAACAATAAAAGTAACCTGAATTAACTACAAGAAATCGTTACAATGGCGAGAGAATATGATCACCTGTTTAAGCTGCTAATTATTGGTGATAGTGGTAGGTATTAGTGGAATAAATAACATATTTTCTCAGCCGGTTTTTTTCAACTCCTGTAGGCTGAAATTACAAGGAAGGGTTACAGCAATGCTAAGCTGGGAAAAGGGCGGGTCGTAGCGTCTGTGCCGATCATATATGCACAGATCGAGTATTTGAATTGAGTTACATTTACTTAACTTCTGCTGTTGATTGTGGTTCACCCTGTTCTTAAATGATAATCGTGGATAAATGTCCATATGTTGACTAGCTTAGTGAACTTTCCTTAAAACATGGAATTAACAGACTTTAGTCCATGTTCTCTTGTGACATTGCCTGGTTACATCGTGATAAATATTCAACATCGTTGCAGTATCAGTCAGTTAATATTTTCTAAACTTTGATCATGTCCCGTTGACGTGGACGGTAAAACAGTCACAGGCATATGAATGTCTGAACGTCTCTCATATACTGATAGTATACTCATTATATTAGAAATTATACGACACTACTAATCTTGCTTTGGCTTCTGGTACCTATGATTTCAGATTGAAAATTATAAATAATCTCTTGGTTTTTCCAGTGATTGTCCAAACGAGATTCAAAACTGTTACCGGTAGTATATTCAGCAAGTACAACAAAGAATTCCACATATAAACTGTCCGGTTAGTGAAGCAATATTTACGAAGATCATACTTGCACCTGGCTTTCTCTAGTTGATTACCCCTAGTAACTGAAGAATGAGCTCTTATATGTCCCCTCGAATATCTCTGAATTTCAATGTAGTTACTTTAAGGTGTTGAAATCTTTCCTTGTATTTTAGCTGCTTTAAAACTGGTTGGCGGTAGTACGCTCATTCTGGGAGCCAAGCGAAATGAGCGTTATAACGAAACGAGTGTTATACTGAAATGCACTTTTTAAATGGCATGAAACGCATAGTAATTGACTGGAAGATCATGTGTGCATAAATAACATCAGTTTGAAAACTGCAAGCAACGGTGTTATAACTCAACAAAAACTTAGTCAATTAACGAAACGTAGTGTACGCTGGCATAAAACTCATATCCAACATCCTATGAGCGTTATAACCAAATGAGCGCTATAACGATAAGAATTATAACGAGGTTGCAGTGTACAAGCTTGTACAACTGGTGTCATAAGTATGCAGATAAACAGTAGTGAAATGTTTACAGTGATTAAGTCATTTATGTATTCGTTATGAATAGAGTAGGACGTAAGGTTGTTTGTTGCAGTATTCCACTTATAACGCCAGTCCGTTTCTGATACTGAACCAGACAGAGATCAGACATGTCTGATGTAGTAATGTTGTACGTGTTAATTTGAATTATCCTGAATGTTTTGCAGGAGTTGGCAAAAGCAGCTTATTGCTTCGATTTGCTGACAATACCTTCACAGGTGTGTATAAATCGTCTACATTTTCTCACGAGAGACCATAGGTGGGGATTACAGTGGTCCTGTACAGTGGTCCTGCAGCAACTGCGACATTGCCACTTTAGAAATACACTTTTGTAATAATAATAATATTAATACAGCTGTAAAAACTTTATTAAAATTGACATTACACATTTTTGCACATACGAGCAGTATATGACATTGGTTTGATGTATGTGGTAGCATTGGTTTATGCAACTTCTATCGTACTTGTAAGTTTATAATTTTATTACATTAAAATACCATATTAAATACGAGGATTTTCCAGTATACTTAATTACCAATGCTGGACCTGCTGAAGGACGTTGATGTTTGGTCGTCGGGCTTTCTCTGTTGCGGGTCTGATGGAATGGAACTCGCTTTCAGACTCACTCCAGCACCCTGCTTGGTGTACCAACAGCTCAGATTGGCTCTGAAAACTCGTCTTTTCGCGGCGCAAAGAGACGATTAGCGCATTAGAGGCAGTGCGTGATGCGCTATACAAATCAACTACTACTCTACTACTAATGACTATTAGCTAAACATTTGGCTCAGTGTCAGTGTTGCTTCTTGGTGTCAGGAACTTCATTGAGACATATATTGTCATCGATAAACCGACTAGAACTGAGTAACTGAAATATAAATTTCGTCCCTTGAGTGATAACTTGCCTACAAAATTTTTCGCAATGCTGATGTTAGTGTGTATATCTTGGAAAAAAAGGTTGAGAATATATATTGCAACTTGTTCAGTTTTGGGTTTTTTGTTCATTGGGAAGATAGTGCCAGAGGCCGTAGTATCAGCCCATTGAACTAGCCATTTTTGGCAATTTTCAGTTTTGTTTCCATAATGCAAATGTTGATTTGACTGACTTTTTTACACTATCTATGCGTTGGTTGTACCGTTATGCATTAAGTTTAGCTGTATTACAGTAATAGCGGTACTTGTGTTTTGAGTGTAATAGAACATTTCGTGTAAATAAAATCTTATGGTAATACTTCTTTTTTTAAATAATTAGTAGCCGCATAATATTGCTAATATATACCGTTCATTTGATGCTGCATCTGTAGGAACATATATTACTACGATAGGCGTCGACTTCAAAATTCGAACAATAATGATTGACGGTGAGAAAGTAAAGCTGCAGATATGGGACACAGCTGGCCAGGAGCGCTTCAGAACAATCACATCAACGTAAGTGCTGAAGTATGCCAGCTGTTAGTTGCTGATGAAAAAAGGTTGTAAAAAAGTAAGGTTCACTTATATAGTGCTGCAAGCTGAATATGCTGCCTCAGAAGCACTGTGTGTCAGAGAGGGCCGGTGTTCAGCCTAGGCTGCAGCTCAAGCCCGCTCTCACAGACTTTGGTCTGCATCCATGCAGCCATATATAGCTGTAGTCTGCCATTTTTTAATGATCGCCGTCCCCATAATCCATTTTAATGCTACTCATTTTCTGACCCAGGAGGGATAGAAGGCTGAGTTGGCCTAATTGGCTGACCCATAGTGGACAGTTTACTCACATTGTAGTCACCTGTCAGCCGTAGATCGGGTGCAGGGCAGCGAAAGTCCTCCAGCCACAGACTGACATAAAAACCACTGAGCTATGCCGCCAACTCCCGTGCTGTTCCGACGTCTAACTTATTAGTATTGTGTAAGAGTAAGTTCGTGTTAAAAGTTAAGATAAATAAAGCATGGTGCTCATTTCAGTCACACCCTCCTTCTGTCTGCAGTTTTCTTTCAAATCTGTGTGTGGGCATTAGGCAGGTTCAGCATCCACATCCGGCTAAGTGCGTGCGTCTGCAATTTCCGTAAATTAAAAAATAACCATATTCCATCAATGACTGTGTGTTTTGTCATATGTCTTGCATATACAGTGCATAATAATGGAAATGGTGAACTATACAAAGAAGATATAGGTATATTGAAGATATAGATTAAATAATTTAATAACGTCTCACGGCTGTAGACCACTCTCCACCGGATTTTTTTGCTCATCGGAGTTTATGTTTTTATTTTTTTTAAAGATTTTGGTTATTTTTCACATGCGGCAACTTAGTTAGTCTGCTGTAGTTGGTCTCAGCTTTACGCCATACATTAATCGTTGTAGTTTTGATATACGAATGTATTATTACACGTGGCAGGTACTACCGAGGTACGCATGGTGTGCTGGTCGTGTACGATGTCACAAGCGGCGAATCGTTTGCGAATGTGAAGAGATGGCTGCATGAGATCGAGCAGAACTGTGACGTCGTCAACCGTGTGCTTGGTATGTCGCTTATTTTTTTTGGGGCCTGTACCGATGTTATAGTAATATCGGTGTAATAAGCACAGATAGCAAAGCAAATAGCAAAGCACAGATGGCCACCGCGAGAACGCCTTCCTTTTTTAAGGACCCTCCGTTCTAATTCAACGCTACAATGCGGTTGCTGTCTTGGGTACCTTCAGTAACACAAGTGCATTGTCAATTCGTTTAGCTTCGTGGAACATGGCGGTTTAGGAGCTGTACGATTCAGTTAACTACAAGTCCGCGTGGCACAATTTCCGCCGTATATGCAGAGCATAATAGTTATTGAAGCTATTGTGTCTACTGTTATTTGCTAGGTGAAGATACTTTTTATTGGTACCATGCTTGAATATAGCGTTTTTCATCATATATTGCTTTCCGCCTCCGAAATGACCTATATTGTGTCGAGTGGGGCGTTAAACTCTACTCACTCACTCAATCAGATATTGCTTAGAATGTTGATAAAAAGTCAGCTGTTGATGTGCACATCTGTAGTTGGAAACAAGAACGACGATCCCGACCACAAAGTGGTTGTGTCGGAAGACGCTAAACAGTTTGCTGACCAGATGGGCATTGAGCTGTTCGAAACGAGTGCGAAAGAAAACGTCAACGTCGAAGAGGTGAGTTATGTGGAACTTGACGGTGTTTGAACTGCAATTTTTTTTGTTGCTTTAAATTTCGTAGTTTGGGGTCATATCTTTACAGCGCCGGATGCTGTTTTGTGGTCTTCGTACTGATTGCTTAGTGAATGCAGTCCTTCACTGGTTGCGTTAACCACAACGGGTCGATTAAAGTTGTGGTTGTGACATATCAAACACTGAACGGTCTGTCTCTGCTATACCTACATCAGTTGATTCATTTTGCTGATCTGCCTGGTTGTCATCGTCTACGCTCATCCTCATCACACCAGCTGCAGGTTCTGGCATATCGTCCGGCTACCGTTGGCTGACGTTCATTTCAAGTTGATGTGTCCATCCTCTGGAATTTGCCTGCCTCCTGATATTCAGTCATCACCCTCCTTGACCGATATCTGCCACAGATTAAAGCGAGCGCCGAGCGCATTAGGAGGCTTTACTGGTGATGCTGTATGAATCTACACTTTGGCTTTGTTGGAAGTAAACAAAATCGAGATTTGTTTGGCTTTCCTCGACAGCAGTTGCTGCAAGCGTCGTCGGCTGTCACGCAGATGTGGTTGTGTCGCTCAATTTTTTGCGCGTGCGTGTTTTTTTGCCGGCGCAGATGTTTACTGCGATTACGAAGCTGGTTCTCAAGACGAAACGGGAGCAGCAACTCAGGATACAGCAGCAACAGACAAACGACACGGTAAAGTTGAAGTCAAGCTCGCACAGCGGACGCCGGAAGAAATGCTGCTGACTCACCTGCCGCGGTTCTTTCGTGTTGTTGTGTCGTACTTTGTTATTGCTGCTGGCCACCTGTTTTGCGGTGAAGCCTACATGGGTACGCGGAGTCCAATCTGATAAAGTTGAACTTCTCTGTCCGACAGGTTTGAGGTCAAAATTTCAGATGGTGATGTGGAGCTTTTTTTGGTGATTGTAAGAAGCATCATTTGTTTTGGTATGTCAGTACCGAGAGCGATCTAGTTCGAAATTTTTTGTCCACTGTAATCTTTGTCAGAGTCATGTCTCTCTGACTGTCCATAATTAATTATTTCGTTTTTTTCTTGTGCTTTCGCTGATGCCATTTTAAATGCATAACCACTGTGTAAGTCGTCTTGTTAGGAGACTAAGGTCACCGCAGTACATGACGTCACAGTTACATTATGTCTAAAGTTCTTTAGTACTCTTGTTACAACTACCGGACCAGAAAGTGCGTATTTGTTTCTTTTCAAAGAATAACATAATGAGCAACTGTCTTTTGCACTATTGTTGACTGTTAAAAGTAATCCTTACATAATCGGGTATGCATACTTTGTGTACAGTTGAATCATGTTGTAAAAGCGATAAATAATGAATGTCAGATCGATGAACAAATCTGCTAGGCAAAGTGTTATGTTGCTATGGAAGTACGAGCACTTTTGGATGCAGAGTTTGTCGGAGCGCCCACGGTGATGTGAATTAATGTCACGTTTATGCTTTCGTGGTATCGTCGTCTACTGCTGAGATCTGGTAGTCGCTGCAGATCACGTGCAGTGTCGTGCGATGTTCTGCATTTACCGATGTTACTGTTGCGTTGACAATAACAACATGTGCCATGTTGTACCCAGTGCTCAAAGTACAGGAGAGCCTAAGGGAGCCCAGCTCCCTTTGTGCTGCAGCAGGCCCCCTGAGATTCTGAGACAAATGAGGCTGAAGGAGGCCTGGTTTGGGCGGCCCCCTTTGTTCTCTAAATCCGTCCCTGATTGGTCCTTACTAATTCTGTGCATGATTATATAATATTTATATTTACTGTCTATGACAGCACAGGTCAACTGGTATTTCATTCGCTGGCAGTTGGAAGGGTTGGATTTCCCGTACAGCCAAAACCTGAAAACGTTCTCTCTCCTCAGTCTGTTAGGGCCCCTTGGTTATGTTTCTGTAATTCGACCACTGGTTGTACGGTACCTAATTACAGTGTCATTCTGCTACAGTATGCGACTAGCTGCGAACATGTGTGCGCTTGTCACTGCGGGTCAGTTTTCAAAAGTGAACTTGCCCGGCTTGAGAATTGGCAAACATTTGAATGCATTTCTGTGCCTTAATGTTTTTTTCTACTACTACGGTGCAGTATTACATATTGGGTCAAACTGATGTCAGAAAATCACAACTGTTTTATAATCTTGAGTCCGAAATTGTGGGAGAAATACTTGAATGATGACAATTGCATGCAAAATGTGACAACATTAGGCTTTCTCGACATGGGAATCCTGTGCACGAGAATGTACTGGTGGCCCCTTCAGAACATATTTCAACATGCTGAACTATTGGGCTGGTATTACTGCAGTTTGCTGACAGTTGTTCTGGTTTGTTACTGCTGTTAGTGTCTTAACGTTGTGGTGAACTGCATTTTTATTTGACAGTTTTGTTTTGTTTTGTCCATTGCTCAACCCCTTAATTAATTCTGTAATTATTTATTTATTATGTTCTCCCGATGGTGAATAGTTTTTCATTCCTTCGTCTGGTGTGTAGTCTCTGGCTTTGCTTTGTTGAAATTACGTAGTGTCCACGGATGGCGTTGCCATGTGTTATCGGCAGTGCCCACAACTTAAGTGTTGCACAATTCTGCAACATATAACAATGCGAGATGAGGGGTAATTAATAATAATAATAACAATAATGAGTACATTTGTATTGCGCAAAATAGAAAATCCTCAGATGTCGCTGGTCATCTGCTGCTGAATAGGAGATGTACAAGACTCCCATGGTGTATCCGCCTCCGAAATGACTTACTGTATATTGTGTCGGTTGGGGCGTTAAAACTCTCCACACTATGTCACTTCAGTATTGCTTAAGATTTTCAGGCGTAACTGTCAACTGTGTACTGCTTACTAAATTGGCTGCTGAAACAAGGCAGATACCTTGCATTATATTGGATCCAAACTGGAAAATGAATTACATTTGCAAATTATTTGTATTTTTAGCATTTTTTTACAATTGTGTATGTACTAGATTTTAAATGTTCCTAAATTTGGCAGAAAAGTCATGGTGGGTCATGGTGTGTATATGTTTACTGCTCGTGTTCTGTCTTCTACTCTTTTTTTTGTCCGTTATGCATTTCCAGAATTTCATTTACTTTGAAAAACATTGGCAACTTTCCGTCCCATTTGTTCAGAACTTTGCCGGTTAAGTATTCATTTAATATAGATCACACTATACCTGTGATAAGCAGTTGTGGCGGATGCAAAAATTTTGAAAACAGGTGCGGGAGACAATTTATCAGCTCCGTCCTCATTTATCGCAAAGCGCACAACGAAATATATGCATTTTACACGGAAAAAATCGGCTTTTTGAAAAAAAATAGCCAATAGGGGGGGCGGCCGCCCCCATCGTCCCCCCCCCTTTGAATCCGCCACTGATGAGCAGTGTGCATTGTTGGGCTTGCAGGCAACGCACCGTGCCACACCATAGTTATTTCATTAAGAGCATAGAAAGTAGAGTTGAGACAACAATTTGTTCCCGTCTCCACCCACCCAGCAGACCTGTCCCCACCGTCGCTCCATCATGTCAACGTTGAGAATCATAATTGCTTCAAGTTCAATTTGACTCAAGTTTTCCTTTTACTCTGCAGTGCAATGCCATGCGTATACTCCCGTCCAGCATAAGTACACTCAGACAACGTGCCTGTAGCTGAAATGTCGAAAATTATCTCGGCTACTGGCAACATATTCCGGGCATCATGAAAGGAGCACTGTGTTAACATTTTACCAATATTTTAGTCGACTTATTGTTGAATAACGTCGCCCGTTACCGGGGTATTAATGTGTATTTTGCCCCCATTAGTGCAGTAATTCCCCACAGTTATTATTGGATTTCACAACAGTACACATTACTATGTGGTACTATAACAGAATGCTGAACACTTGTCCCGCAGAAGCTGAAGCAGGGACTTTCGCAACGTAATTTCAGAGCTTATGCTACACACGTTAAACCTTACTCACTTACTTACACTCTTAAACTGTCACAACTGTGTTGATGACGTGCCACTTAGCACACGCAAAAAAAAAAGCTTGTCTATCTTCAGCCGTGCTGTTGCAGACAGCAACTACAAGGTAGTTTACGTACACACGTTTGTGATCTAATTATCTGTTGCCCGTCTGTCATCACGTCCCATATTTCACGTTTTCAAGCACTTTAAAATTAGTTTTAAAGGCATATTTTTGTCTGGTCATTGATGCTGTGCGATTGCAGTTTTGTTTGACCCAGTGAACTTGTTAAGAAGTCAAGTAAAGACGTGTCAATGAGAATAACAGCTCACAATACACATGTGCTTCAGTACATGTGTGAATCGATTTTCCAAAAAATGAACCATTTTTGCATATTCAAGAATACTGCTTGTTTGGCATTGCAGTATTAATTTTGCGTTCATGCTAGTACACACTATTGAAGTACATACTAAGCTAATACGAGTCCAGATTGTGTGCAAGTTTTAGCAACAATTGTTAATACAATCATAGGCATGCATGTCTTTTATAGTTAGAAAATTTAGTAGTTCATGGTGGTCATAAGATGGGAGCAGCATTATATTATGCTATATTCCAGCCAAGTAAAAAATGAAACTAAGAAGGGACAGAGTACGAAATGTGTGGAAAAAGAACAGCCTTTGTTTCTTCCATCCAGAAGTTTTTCACTTATGCTTAAACTTCATTAAGCCCGAGTTTATTGGTACGTGTCGTCTCGTCTGTAGTGAGTCTCTTGCATTTGCTTTACTATAACCTTTCAGTTAGATCCAGACTGTGGCATGTATTTTGTGTTGCTGATTTTTTATATGGAATGCCGCCATGGCTATTATTGTGAATGAATCGGCTTCAAGCTCACAGCTGATAAGCGTAGACATTTTCGTTGTTTTGCTTTGTGTAATTGTCACATAATTGTAGATAAATGAGATAATGTATTCACTGTTGCTTAGCAGAGTATGCCTCGTGTTTGTACTGTAGCATTTACTGATGTTGCGTGGGCTGTGTGGCCTTCCGTGCAGAAAGTGCATAAATGAAATGCACTTGCCCTATGCTCATTGTTTACCCGTAACAGTAAAGAACAAAAATGTCACAAAATTAAGGCAAGGCTACCCTTGCGAGTTGCAACATCGTTGCTCTAGAAAAGAAGTTTAAAGGTCTTTGTGATCACATAAACAGCATGATGGATACCATGCAGCATGTCTCATTAAGACAAACATCATGTTGCATATTCATCACACAGTACCGAGTTTGTATATTTGATGACTAGTGGTTATTTCAACATTACTTTGCTGTGATGAAAATACACTCAATGAACAAGACCTGCCAAATCTGGAATCCACTGTAATAATATTCTCGTATCATTCACAGTGCTTGTAAGATGTTACAAAATTCCAGTTATAATGCAAACGCAAGTTTGGAAATCATACCTTCGGATATTCAACAATCAAATGGCAATAAAAAAATCAGGGAAGTGTATTTACTATCACTCTCGTCCACTACAAATACTTCATATATTGGCCAGTAGGATACTATTGTATTTATCAGTGATACCTATGATTATTGTAAAATGCATACTGTACTATCGTTTTTGGCTTCACATTTGCTTGGGTAATAATCATTGTTACAGTACTTGTTATTCCATCTACTGCTGATTATGACTAAAGTCTTGTTGACAGCCCTATCTTAACATCAGTAATTGGTTAGTGCAACTTGGCCGTCAGTAAAAGTTGTCAGGAGAAAATGAATATAGGCTAATTATAATAGTGATGTACTCGAAATATTTGTTGTACGTTCATATGCGAACCAAATTATTTTTTGTATTAAATACTCTTGTCATATGAAATAAACCTTCAATCTGATGTGTTCACTTTGGGCAGCCATTAAATGGCTACTGTGAATGGCTGTCATTCGTCAAAGTATTGTATGTGTGATGCATACTTTGCTATGTCATGGCAATTCTCTTCATCGGTAGCAGAGGTGCACTGTATAAAAAACAAATATATACAGTATTCTCTTTCTAACATCGTTTTTCCTAATTTCAGGGATATGAGACATTGACGAGGCATCACAAATGTCATTTTTTATATTAACTTGCCACAGACTCAGAATCGGATACATTATTAGAGAGATAGGACCATGATTAGCAAGAAAATGCTCTTAATGTAATCACGTGAACATGATGAATGATAGGTTACATTGATTAACTTTGCAAGATTATTTCAGTTATTGCAAAAGACCATTGCTTTACATGGAAAAATGTTCACTGCAGCAAGTTTTGTCTAATTTATGAATATTGTTCAATATACCCAATCTTATTGTTAACTTTTTTGAGATCACTAAACTAAACTGCATTTCAATCTTCAAGGAATAATTTGCAGTTCAACATATCTCGTATGCTTTAAGAAGAATAATGTTGCTGTCAAGAACACTTGACAAGGCAAATTTTGTAGCAAACCATTGACTCTAATCCACATGCAAAAAATCTCCATGTGGCAACAAATTCCACTCCAACACTTCCAACAGAAAATTATTACAGGTCTTGTATAACACTCATCTTACTGCAGTGTACAGTATGAAAACAGCCAAAATTTATTACCAACTGTCAGATACTGACATTCAAAATGGCATTCGTAAAATTTAAAAGTTAACAGCTTTCAAAATAACCAGCCAAAAAACCAACTCTCGCACGTTAAAACAGTTATGTTCATTCTAACGTCACTGTGAACCACAAACTAAGCAGTTACAGTTATTTTAAACACAGCGCTGAACATTCTTGCGTAAGAAACTGACAAATATTAACAACAACGTCATTAATATCCGCGAACCATGTGGGCAATGTCCCAGTTGTAACTGCACTGGAGAGGTCCCTCGACTGAAGCTCCACCGGCTGTCACAACAGCCAACTCGTACTCATTCCACGAACGTGCATCTCTGTAGTACAACACTGTGATACACTGTGCAATCACATCACGTGCTTCAGCCTGTGTCAAAGGCGTAGGCTTATCAAGAGCAGCTCTCAGCAGCGGTTGGGCAATATACGCTCCGTAGCCTGATGCAACCGATGGTGCTTCGTACGCCATTCCCAGTTTGTCAACGTAACCCAGAAACGGCTTTCCTTCCTGCATTCCTCCAACGATCATTGTGTTCCAGAGTGGGTTGATCTTGGTACGGCGGTTGTACATAACGCGCGTAAGCCAACTGTGGATGGACTTCGGTGAATACGAGAAGCCATCAGCAAGGCATTCCTCGTCAATTACTTTCTGCTCAATAACTGACTTCATATACTGAAAATCGGCGTAATCTCCGCTAGTTCCCATCACGGTGGTGTCATTAACTTTCAGAATTCTCGACAGCGAACGATATCTTGCAAGTGAACCATACGAGCCCAATGTATCCGCTGCTATAACAACGCCGTCAGAAAACTTGATCCCAAGAACCGACGTACCGGTAACCATCGGATAGAGCGTACATTTCTTGGGATTTTCTTGCGATTTGTTGCTGACAAAAATATCACTTTCCACCGAACGAAGCATCGTAAATTTAGTTATCTAAAGTTTTAATTTTAGTTTAGTTTTTATTTAACAAAACTCGATTTCTTCCAGTCATCCAAACATAGATTACGAAAACGCTGACATGATGTGAATGTGAAAAATACTAATCTATGCTATAG
>Ga0056115_1000834_pt1 | contig 13900 bp, 8 predicted proteins | sample WorMetOlspDAHAB1_FD_77007 | JGI IMG/M metagenome (GOLD analysis project Ga0056115, IMG submission 77007) | Marine gutless worms symbiont microbial communities from Max Planck institute for Marine Microbiology, Germany - Olavius sp. DAHAB.1 ...
GACACGGCCTACATCACACAACTAAAACAGCAAAAATAAAAAGGTGCTATTACTTTTGCAGCACGTCGCCATAATGTCAACGTGCTCCTATACGTAATAGCACCTTTTTGCTGTTTTAGTTGTGTGATGTAGGCCGTGTCGCCGTTAAACACTGCTTTAAACTGTTAAGTTTTTTTACAATTATATATGATAGTGTCATGCAACACCCGGGCGATATCATTTAGTGCTATAGTTGAAAGTCTTGTTCGCGGGTGCGATCGTTTTCTTGCCATTGGACTTTTGCTTTCATCTTTGCTTCTCGGAAGAAAATGCGCGTGGATATCAGTGCTTATATTACAACTTGTGTGGACCCTCAGTCTCCGATCCCATAGGCAGGGAGACCCCAGAACCCCGCAGAAGAGTGAGACTACCTTGTATGTCAGACCTATTGCATTAAATCTGCGACCTTTCAGTGTTAGGAATGCAGTTTCAGTGTTACCTATAGCAGTCTTACTGCGAGAAAATGAGGTTGAATTCCTGTCGTTTTTGGCTTGTGGCCTGCGGATAAAAAATTATACGAATTTCCTGCACTTGTTTTTTTATTCACTCATTAACGTACCATTAGCAACTTGATTGTCAGATTTGTTACGATATTCGATATAAATAAGATTAGCGTTTTTCTTACCGTGGATGGCAGGCACGAAAATGCATTTGACGACCGGGCTATGGCGTTGGCGCCTTGTGGGAGGAGCATTTGCTGTTCCCGTCGAGGCCCTGTTATCGCTATTGGGGAATGGGAAGGAATGAGAAAGGTGGGGAAAAAGAGGGCCGGAAAGGCGGAACTTCAGTAAAAAAATCCTGGTTACGGGCTTGCTGCTGGTCGATATTGAAAGAGAAATAATAAACAGTGCATACACGCGGTTACGCGAAGCGGCGAACAGCATACGGTACTGTGCTTTTTTTGCAGTGCATGTCCGGTCTTTATATTAAGAATTCAAGATCATCGTTTGGATTTTCAAGATTCAATTAGACGTATTATATAGGGCCTATACTGTCGCGATTGTAGCTTTTGAAATGTCTTATATACGTGATTGTTTCCTTTAGACACCGTTGTTACCAGTAGGCAGCCCTTTCTCTCTGTATTGCCCTCTCTGAGCGCTGGATACCTGTTGCCGCCTAACAGCATAATGGCACTTTATAAATTTTGTATTATTATTATATTATTATTATTATTAATCTCCAAACCGGCACAATGTCCAAACACCATCCTTGGCTTCTGGTGCATTAAATTTCAACATACTTATTATGTGTTCACGGCATGAGGCCTACATATTTCATTCTGCCTGCGTGTTGAGTTGGAAGACACGACAGATATAGTCCATGCAGATATGGAGCGCTGATTTATTTACTATGTCCAGAAAATGTTTGTTGGACATTACTCAGCGGATCGAACGACGCGACAGATGCGAAATAGTGTGCCACATTGTTGATGCACAGCGTATATGTATACATGAGTCATTCATTCTATGCCGCGACTGTGTATAGTTGATTATTTGTGCGCGATGCTGGCTCGTGTGGTCGACACTATATTCATAACTTGTTTTTCCGGCAATGTTGGCAATGAAAGCTTCGTAACGTTGTCGTGTGAATTACGGGTACTGAATGCGGAGAGATGTGGCCGCTATAGAGGGAACAGTCAACTTTTGTGGTCTGACAAGTTTGTGCGAACAAAGAGCGTATTTGAACATTGCTTATATAAGTTACTCGTTAATTATTTATATTAAAAGTTTATTTCACTATTGCACGTTTTTGTATAAAAAGTCGACCCCGAAAGTTTTTGTTTACGAAACACTCACAGTACTAGAAACTAGTATTTGTGGAGACTTAATCGAGGTTTTTGACATATTTAAGGGGTTTGAGGATGTGGATGGTAGTTGTTTCTTTAGTAAATCAGGAACTGAGTTAAGGGGACATTCGTATGAGTTGCTTAAAGAGCGATCAAGGTTGTATGTCAGGAAGAGAAAGTGGGTGGAATTGCGTTGACCGAGGATGTGTTCCAGTCTTACCTTACATCAAATCAGTGATTTATATAAGTTATTGCTTACTTCCCCGTTTTATCACCGGCTTAATCTAGCAGGTGATATTGAAGTTCAAGTTCAAGTTTTTTTTATAAAAATATCACAGTATTTTTGCCCCTTTTATCGCAAAAGCTGCGGCAACACGTCTTTGTAATATGTATTATGTATGCTATATTTTTATAGTATAAAATTTTATTTAGGTTTTTACACTGCTCATTTACAAATTTCCTACTTTAAAACTTGTAACGTTGAGCCATATTAAATATGCGCAATAAAACCTGGAACCAACTTCCAAAACTCGCATCCGCATTATCTTCATAGATCTTATATATTGCCAGACTATAGTAGAGGTTAACTACAGTAGTTGCTTAAAAATGATTGAAATCATTACATCGGGTGCATTTATATCTTTCACTTTTACATGTACTTGATGTCTTCCATTTTTTGACTGTTCGCGAAACCGCCAGAAAACGGTTGTATTCTGGAATGATTCGAGTACCAAATTGTGCAACAGGCCCCAACCCTTTGCAGAGAACATACAGGGTGGCCCAAAAAAACTGGCACACTTTGTATTGTACGCGTTAACTACGTCAAATATTGACCGATTTTCACACTTTTTCACTCCCAGAATCAGGAGAACGTTTGTAATAATACTATTACTAAGATCCCACCACACCTCAAGTGTGTCACTATACGCTACCTTGTGAAATGTCAGCTTAAAAGCAACAATTGAAAACAAGACGACTTCTGTAACAACACATTTTAATGGTGCGTCGTCCAGCAGCAAGGTGGACACATTGAACATTTGATGTAAAAACTGTAGGATGCGACAGTTACTTTTAGACAATGAACACGTTGTTTGCTGTTGTTAATTTCTTAAAATGTGTTGTTACAGAAGTCGTCTTGTTTTCAATTGTTGCTATTAAGACACTGATATTTTACGAGGTGGTGTAGCGACACACTAGATGTGTGGTGGAATCTTTAGTGATAGTATTTATTACAAATGTTCTCGTGATTTTGAACGTGAAATAAGTTTGAAATCGGTCAATATTTGATGAAGTTAAGGCGTATGAAGTTAAGGCGTACAAAAAAGTGTGCCAGTTTTTTTGGGCCATCCTGTACACTGGCCTCTGTGCACCTGTCAGAGGTTTTGCTTTTGCGTTCCCCATGGGGCGCTGTTGTATCTCTGCTGTTTTATTAGACATAAATTAACCTGAAAATAATATGCACTACTAGTGATTAGAGAAATTGAAATAGTATACTAAATATCAGAAAACATAAAATGCTTGTCTAAATATGAATAAATATGTTTTTTTTTGCATTAAGACGGTTAAAATTCTGTTCTAAACAATTGCCACTCTTTGCACATAGCATGTCTTTTAAATGTCTTTTAAACAACATACTTTCTGGCAGTATGGGTCCATGATCTTTGTGCTGATGTATCCTGTAGGTCTACTTAACGAAGTAATTAGACATATCCCATAGCTTTATACGCCGCTGAACTATGCAGAACCGAACTATACAAGTTTAAATACGTTCGCCAGAATGCACCAAAATGCACCGTTTCGACACGAAAAATGACTTCTTTTCTGGGGAGGAGCACTGCCCCTCTTCAGACTCCTCCCAATGGGAGAGGGGCACACCCCAGAACCCACCCCTCGAACTGGAACCAGCACAGAGCTGTTGCGGTTGACGTAGGACGGAGGTCCGCAGTGGTCGATGTCATTTATGGTATGGCAACTCGATGATGACGGATGAAGACAGCTTCATTGAGTTGCCAGCGTCAGAGTCTGCGTGGGTCGCCCGTGATGCAATAATTGGTTCAGTTCGTAGCACCATAAGTAACAACACAACAGCATTCAAATAGTCACGTCACACGCACTACAGAAACTTAGAAAGTCGTGTCTCGGGGAGTGGAAGCAGGAAGGAGCAGTCAAAAAGATGACTGCGTATTTGCAATAGACAACAGGAAAATTTCACGGAACGTTGTAAAAACGGTGCAATGGCATTGCCTCATATGAATGCCTTTGGATACGCGACTATAGTTAATTGCGTGCTAAATTTTGCGTGCTATTTAGTAGTGGGATGACCTATATTGTGTCGAGTGGGGCGTTAAACTCTACTCACTCATCACTCACCAGGGCGAGCGTTGTCGAAAGGAACCCGCAGACAAGACGTGGCGCGGTAATTCGTTCCCCCAGACATGGGCAGCGGCGACTGGAAAAACTATAGTCCCCGACAGTCAAATCAACGTGCTTTTTTGAGAGCACAAAAATGCAACTGCAAAGCCTGACTCAATATTGTTTCACAAGTACTGCTGTTGCTGTAGAGTGGCCTGCGTCGTGTGTGTTGCTTCGTTCACTTTTGAATCTGCTCTCCGATGTAAACCCTGAATGACAATAATAATTGTCTATTTAGTAGTGCGATCTAGACGCACGGCGTTCATAGGCAGAAACACTGACTTGCTGCGATTACTCTATCATTCCGAAGAGTCGCTGCTATATTGGCTATATTATTCAGCGGTGCCAAGCTGCGTATCACGTGACACGATGACGTCATTGCCACCGTCGCAGTGGACAGGATATGCACTTGGTGTCGAGGACTTATGCGCGTCGACTGCAATTAACCGATAAACGGTCATTCGACGTTTTTGACGTGGAAATTCTTGCGGACCACGAGTGTGATTTGCGGCCGGCGAGTTGTTTACGTCGCATTGCTAGTCTTTCGATGAATTGTAGCGAAACACGCTTGGCACGCCGAAGCTGAAAAAGTGGAGTATAGGATTAGCTGTTGGTTGTTAGTGTTTTAGCGCGACTGAAGTCCATTTATATGCATATTTTTTTCTTTCTGCTGCTGTGTTAGTTGTGTTATTTTTAGCTCTGTTTGTAGTCTTATTTTGTGTGGTACTGTATACAAGCTATTACATATGCCTGTGACCGAGGTAATGGGAGAGGGCAATTTTCTGCCACCGAACGTTTCAGAAACCGTTAAACAAACTTGATATTTGTAACTACCTCCAGGAGTGTACCAGCATGAACGTGGGTGGTCTGGGCGAATAGCCAGTTTGTTGCGTCAAGTTTCTTTACCTTTACCTTTTAGAAATCTGAAAGGTTAACTATAGAATCTAACCCTTCTTAATCCACCAAAACATCTACATGGGACTTTAAACTTGTGGTCGATAGAAACATCGAAGTTCAAAGTTGAGGTCATCAGGTCACATAACTAATACAGTTTAAAAAAGTATGCCCTATAACTCAGTACTGGATGGTCGTACTAAATTCACACTTCAGTGTTAACGTGAGGATGACGAGGTCCACCCCCAAATTGTGTGGCACTAACTGGTTGCCATGACAGCGGTTGTTGCCTAGCAACGTTACTTGGAAATTACTCTTTTTGTGATCGTATAGTCTGTTTCAGAAGCTCAAAACGTATCCATTTCAAAATAACACATAACGCTTTGTATTGAGTGACCTACCTGATTCAAAGACGAATGATTCAAAGACTGAGTCATAGGACCAAAAATCATGATTTCTGGTTCATTTTTTTATTTGTTAATTACGATATCGTACAAGCAGTACAAGACCATAACACACGAACATACTAGATATTAAAACAAAAAAGACACACAAAAACATTGATTTTTTAGACAAGCGGTCATTGTGTGCTGACTGCATTGCTGATCCGATTTTTAATGGTTTTACCGTATTTTATGCAATGCCCGAGTTCTTATTTGTAACAGGCGCTTTCTGATGATGATGATCAGCTACAGACACGAGTGATCTCACGCGCCGACAGTGTATAGCCGATGTGGCTGATGACATTTTACTTATTACTTCATGCGTATACGCCGCGGACAGATCGCTGGTCTGAGTGTAGGCCTACTGCACGGCGGCGAGTAATTATTGATGGTTGATGTAGTTATCATGTCGTGTTGTCGTAATGTCCCGATGCGGCGGCGCCATGCCATCCGCTGCGCGATTTGCTCTCGACCATATATCAGAGCAGTAGCTATTTCGGAAATAAAGGCGAAGTATTATTGTCGTCATTAAATATGAACTAATTCTGGTTCGGTGTCCCGTTCTTAAATTTCGCGGCCGAATTGGTTTCATCTAGTAGTTTATAGTAGATGGAAAAAAACTGCACGCAGTGTATCCAATGTTGTATAAGCCGACGCTCAAAAACAGCAAAAAATAGAATGTTATAAATTATAAGCGTGAATATATGCGCTAACACATTTAAATCTGCCAACTGCCAGCTTTAAATGCATAAGCTAGCGCATGTGTTTCATGCTTATAATTATTAACATTCTATTTTTGCTGTTTTTGGGCGCCGGCTTATAACGACCGCAGTTGAAGAGATGCATCGAACCTAGCAGTAATATAGCATGTGTGTATATACGAGTTTCGCCATCAGGGGGAACATTGACAGCCGTAGCCGCCCTATTACTGCGGTAAAATTGACTTGGTTGTGTATGGTGCTGATCAATACTGTACCGGTGGTAGCTTACAGCTGATGCAGCATGTATACATGTACAATATAGCTGCGACGAATAGACGGGCGTTACGTCAGAACTTCTAGCATATATCGGTAGTCGTTAGTGGTCGGCTATGCAGAATGGAGTGACAGTTTCTGACTAATAATAATAATAATAATAATAAGACAGACGAGACACGATAGTCACTGGCGAACCCATACAGAATCCACCGTTCTATGTCAGCACTGTTGTCAGCTGACCTGCAAAGGGGAAATTCGGTCGGTTTTTGGCAACATTTTTGACTACGAGTAGACGCTGTTGCAGTCATATTCTTGCTTGGTAAAATGTTTAATTCCTGTGGTTTGATAAAAATAATAATAATAAAAATAATTAAAAAAATAATAATAATAATAACACGACGACGACGATTTGTAAGGCGCCGTTGCGCGGCGGACTCACTGCAAGGAGGGTTCGAAGAGGATCGTGTTGTGAATGGAGAAGAAGCGTGTGGCTGAGAACTGACCAGCCGGAAGGATTGGGGACGCGTACAGAATGGAGTGACACGTAGTGCGTGTGCGAGTGATGCAGAAAGATGCTTGTTATCTGCGCGTCATATTCAGCCACCGAAGCGCAAGAAGACGTGACCGCAGAATAGCGACGTCATTGACGCAGTGTCACTGACGTCGATCTAATGATCGTCAACGGCGTTTTGTTAGTCAGTTCACCCACCGTTGCCTTGGACTGCTATGTCGTTTGCACAGCGAATATTTTCGATAGTGCAAAATCGGAGAATAAGCCGTTAATAGATGGAGTGGTTCTTTTACTACGGAGATGAGTGGAACATGGCCAGTTACTGAATACTATAGTTGCACACTTTGTATGAATTGATGTCGCCTAGCCTCGATCTCTGTCGCACAAATCCTTTTTTACATACGAAATTTTTAAAAAGTCAATTATCGGTGATGCATACGGGGTGGCCCAAAACATTGGCACACTTTTTTGTACGCCTTCATCAAATATTGACCAATTTTCAAACTTATTTCACTATCAGTATCAGAAGAAAATTTGTAATAATGCTATCGCTGATTATCCTACCGCACCTAAAGTGTGTCGCTATACTACCTTGTGAAATGGCATTGTCTTAAAAGCAACAGTTGAAAACAAGACGACTTCTGTAACAACACATTTTAAGAGTTCGTCTTCCAACAACAAGGCGGACACATTGAACATTTGGTGTAAAAACTGCAGCATGTGACAGTTACTTTAGACAATAACTGAGACAATAAACACGTTGTTTCCTGTTGTTAATTTCTTAAAATATGTTGTTAATTACACAAGTCGTATTAATTGTTTTCAGTTGTTGCTTTGAAGATACTGACATTTCATGAGGTAGTGTAGTGACACACTTAAGATGTGGTTGGATCTTTAGCGATTGTGTTAGTCGCTTTTAGTTCCTTCCTCGTCACAATGCGAAATCCTGTTATTTCCTTTACTTTTGTGTTCCGTTTTTTTGCCTTTTTATTTATCTCCTTTCGTTTCTTTCCACCTTTCCTTTCAACTCCTCCTGTTCCATGTTTGTCAATTTTCCCTGTTTCGAGGTGTCGGGCTAAGGCGTGAAGTAATAATACACAGAAACGACTTCAACTGGGCCGACTGGCATCCAGCTATTAGCTTCTTACGTATACTAGAAGCAGACCAGACATAAAGGGCCAGTATTGCGACTTTATTAACTGTTTAACGTCATAAACATGGGAAGAAATTAAACAACTATTGGTCGGTGAAACGCTGACGATATATTATCGCAGAACGTTGTAGGGAACTTATATTATTCCCAGTGTTCTGGAAAATGATTTGCGCGCCACCAGCGTCGTGCTTTCTCAAAGCTAGTTAACATTCGGTGCTTGGAGCGGATCATCAATCTGCCAACAAGCGACGATTGAAGACGCTAAACATAGAACGACAGCGACGCACTAAAATATCGCCTTTCTCGCTCAGCTCTGACTCACAACCGACACCACATTAGTCGGCTTGCCCTAACCGCGTGGCGGCCTGTTTTCCAAATGTGACCCTATGAAATATGCTCATTGTAAAGGAAATACCACTGTAGATTGTGTTTGTTGGGTGTTTGTGAAGTTGGTCCGACATTTTTTTCGATATGGCGCTCTTTGTAGCGTCGACAGATGCTTCTTCGTCGCTTAGACATGCCTACTTTTCGGGACTTAAAGCTGGCAGTTGGCAGCTTTCGGGACTGTTTCTTAAACCATTCGTAGCCGTTTCAAAACTTATAGTTACAATAAAACAATAGGCCTATGTTTCATTTGAAATATACTGGCGGTTGCGAACCATCCACTGTATGAACGAATAAATAAATATTAATAAATAGTAAATATTCGTGTAGCTGGATATGAACGTAGTCCACCTTGCCGAGTTTTACATGCGTGTCGACCGCAGTTGAGTCGAGCACGTGCGAGTTATCCCGTCCTAATACCGGTCATTTCTATGGATTAGTATTGTATTCCATTATTTGGGTTTTAAATATTTTCACACGCCAGTATTGAGTAGCGAAGTGAGTTTTCGACCTGTGGAAGATGCGCTGTAGGACTCTAGGTGTCGATTTATCAGGCGTGTATTTGATTCATTCGATTAATCGCAAGTGCTCTACATTATTGATACACGGTGCAGTCGCGCTCGACGCCCGTCGAGTGGTTGTGTGATATTGACCGCGGCTGAATTCGCCTAAAACCAGTATACGTTTTCGTAGTTCTCAATCACGTTTGACTCCAGTTGAAGGTCATTCACTTGGGACAAGACATTGCCGCCGCCAGTTTCGCATTAATTATGTTTAGGTTCGAGGCCACGATAGCTTCAGCTTCAAATCAAATTAGACGTCATAAAGTGGCTAAAATAACAAGGCAGTGTCATTACTAGGTCGTCGGAAGCGTAGTCGACATATGAATAGCTAGTAAAGCAAACTGTTTGCAAATGATTGGCGAAATAGGTATATGTCTTTAGTCTGGCAGAAATCGGTCAAGGAGGAGGATGACTGAATGTAAGGAGGCAGGCTGTTCCACTCCAGATGCCATTCCTTGTCCCGTCTCTGCGTCGCTTACAAACGTTCACTTTTTTTCGTAAATTTAATAACGCGTTAAGAAGGCTAAACTTAGAACGGCCTGACAGATTTGCACTTTTTCGCTAATAGACGTCACCTAATATCCTTGATTGCCTTCAATGACTGTTGCATCTGCTGTCGAAGTTTCACTCGCATCGCTTTCAGTTAAAAGTGTATTTTCGTAAGCTCCTGCTGGCCAATATAATTTGTTCGACGATTAGTTTTTTCTAGCTTCAGGGTGACCACTGGTCCTGGAAAGTGATGGAAAGTCATGGAATTTAGGCAGACCAGTTTCCAGGCCTGGAAATTCATGGAAAACAGCAAAGGTCATGGAAAGTCATGGAAAGTCATGGAAAATAAGAGCAATGTCATGCATTTTTTTAATTATGGAATTTTAAAACTGCAAGGAAAAATAACATAATTTAATCAAGAGCAACGAATAAAGTCGTGTTGGACAGTCTGTTGTGAAATATTTGTAAACATGTGTAAATACACCACTGATTTTATCTTTTTGACAACACTACTACAAGCAGCTGCAACTGTCACTAATAATTCTTGTAAGCATTCGTAAGTCGTGTATCGTTTATTTGTAAAAAATATGTTGTGCCGATAGGTCATGGATTTTCATTTTTTTTGGTCTTGGAAAAGTCATGGAAAAATACTTATTGTAGCTTAGTTGTCGTTGCCTGACATTTTCTTCGGACGGTTTATGACGTTCTTTGTATAGGTGTCGCTACCAAATACCGAGGCCACTTTTTAGGCCTAATGCGCAGCCAGACGAAGCTAAGCTAACCGGCTGTAGTTATACAAATAAAGCTTCTGAGATCTTTGCGAACCCTTCAGCAAATAGGCAAGAGAAGTGCGCTTTCCAGCATTTCGGAGATGTGAGCGACAAACCCATTGTGGATGTGGCTGAACGTTGGCCTAAACGATATAGCGAGGTTTCATCAGCTGTTTGCTTACTGCAGACAAATATAGTTTCGTCGCATCACTAACAGCGTATGATGCATATAGGCCCATAACGCTGCGGAGGGGCGTCGTTTATTGTGTCGTTTTCATCATGTCGTATATAGGCTGCTATTGGACAGTGCCGCGTATGTTCCATTTCCAGCGGTGTTTTACTGCGACTCATTTCTGGCGCATTGTCTGTACTTTTTTCATTAGTAACTGCATGTATGTTGATGCGGCGGCTTTGTGGCGAGATGAGTGTCGCCGTGGTTGGTTTTTCATGCCGATCGCTTCGAGGCCGCACTCCAACCTCTATAGCAGGTACCCGAGACGGACTCGGGTCGAGTCGCTGTATCGGACGCTGATAACAATGACCAGCACACACACGCACACACATACACACACATTAAGCAGAGCACCAGGTTGGTTGGGGTGGCGTTAGCGGCCTGCCGACGGTGCACACACTCGCGCCGACGAGCGACATCAGCAGACAACAATACAATGAGTTGAACGGTGCGCGCGCGCGCGCGCGCGCTCGGCCACTGTGCGTCATGTCATATTTTATTAACGACGCTATATTACTCGGACGGGAGAGCGGGGCGAGCGGGCGTGATGCCCCTCCGCCAGCGCCTCCCCGCCTGCCCGGCTTTAGCCACGATCGATCAGTACCGAGCCATCAGTCAGCAGGCGGGCGGCGCGCGACCCGCTGTCGGCAGTCTGCTGTCCGTTGAGTACGTGAGACCGGCACCGTCGTCGTCAACATACATTAGTGGCGCGCGGCTGCAGCGCCAGCGGCCGCGGTGACAAAACCATCTCTCACACATACACGCCTGATGATGGACCAACCCGAACTGCTTTCCATAATACCACCACCACGGCCAACCCCGCCCGCCCGCCGCCGCCGCCGCAGCGGCATCCTACTAAGCTCATAACCGGTTTTACGTTCTCTCCATATCGCTTAATGAATCACGTATATTCGCCAATAAACGCGCGCCGTATCTGTACAGATTTTACGACGGCGACGAACGCCCGCCGCACAGTTCTGAAATCGCTTAAATTCGTTCAGCTCTTTCCGTTTCGCAAAAACGTACAGAATGGCGCCTATCTCTCCCTCCCTGTTGAGTCACGACTTTCACCGCGTATAAAAGTAGGACCTGATCCATCCCGACCATGCACCATACATGTTCTGCTGCCCTACCAATATAGGCAACCAATTTTTACTGATCACTGACATTGCCGGGCTTCTTCAGTTATCCCCCGCTCCCCCGACAATCTTAAACACACTACGCGCAGACATTTTATTCGGTGACAGCCAATTCGGCTTCATATAACGCTTGAAGACATGTTTTTAATAGCCGTTTTTATTCTTCCTAACTGACTCTTTTCCAAAACATTGCAATATTAATTGCACTATTATATTATATAATTACGTTGTAATTATTATTATTTACCCATACTATTAGTCGGCAAGTGTGCAGACGAGCTGTGAACTGAAACTGAATGGAATTTAAACAAGCACGATTTTATGATCTGTTGATGTGAATGAAGATTGAAACGAAATGCGAAGAAAGTTATAAACATAAACCGAACACAAGTGTGTCATGTAGATGGAATTGGTCAACTCGCAGTGATTTTTTGCGCCAGGAGGAGAATGCTGAATCGTTGGAGCATTCTGGTCTCTGCCACAGCTGAGCTTGTTTGCCTCCAGTGATCTATATAGTCTAATTAAACTCTGGTCCACTTAAGTGCAAAACTATCTGTGAAACGAAACGAAGCTGAAACAAAACTGTTTCAAAACTGTTTCAAAACTGTTTTGTTTCAGTTTCATTTCGTTGTGCGGACAGTTTATGCTGCGAGAAAAAGGTATGACACAGATATCAGACCATGCACTCAGACGTTGCGGGTTTAAAATAATAAAGTTTTGTTTTGTCTGTTGTAGTTAGTCAGTCAGGAGCACGCGACGAGGGTTAGATTAGTTTGAGAAAAGTGTAATAGTGCGAGTGTATCTGTATAGCTGCAATATTTCAGTCAAACTTTAAAATATAGAATAATACGTTTGGGTGCTTTGGGTGACTTCATCAACTCTGTAGATGAACAAAACTTAAAATACCGTAATGGTTGTGGGTCCAGCACCATTTTAGCCTTTTGTTACCTTTTTTTCTACCATTTTATAATGATAAATGTGATTGAAATACATGCACCCTCCGTTTATGTATAACATGTACACTGTACATATATTTCGTCAATTTAACCAAATTTAGAAACGAAATAAACTTCAGGATAGTTCCTTAAGTTAATGAAATATCCCAGCTGTTTAAATACGTTAACTTCTACTGTAATATATCATTAAGTGCTGCTTTCGTGCTCAGCGTAGTGACGGATTAGTGACGGAATATACCGACGCCTCTATATACAATTACAGCGACCTAAAATTACAGGGTTGTCTAAAAAAGTAAGCCACTACCAATTTGATAGCCGTCAATGAGGCCACATTTTTAAAACCAAACTTACGTGTAAAAGAAGTACTAGAATAATGTAGGTTAGTGTTAAATATTTTATCCATGACAGTATGTGACGTCATCAATTACTGCGATTGAAGATGTAATTTAGGTAAAATAAGTGTATATGATAAAATCGTAAAAAAAACCTGAAAAATAGAAAATACACTTCATGCTGGAGGATAGTCTGTGAGTAAATTTCGTCACTTGCTGACGTTACTGAGACTTATTTGACCTACGTCAGTTTCGTGGTTCGCGCACAGATTCACGTCTCAAATTAGGTCGTACGTAGAATATTTAATACGGTATTATAATATTATAGTGCTCGTTTGCTGTTTAATTTGACGAAAACTCTTATATCGTTGGTAGGTTTTATTTTTATTTAATACGATTTATTGGTAATTCAATACTGTGGCTAACGTTTTGGACACCATGCAAGGGCTGCACCGAGCGAGATTGTACATCCAAGAAGGAGCTAACATAATGAAAAATCGCATGATTTTTGTGCATAAAAGGTCAGGTCTTCTGGGAAACAGCATCATCGGGTCCTCTAACTACTGCTGTGCATGTGTTTGGATACTTCAGCCTTCGTGAGAAGGTCTTATACATACTATGTCTGAGATGTACCGTTGTTTAGCTTTTGTGACTTGCTGTGACTTTTTAGGGGACGCTGAAATCAGTGAAATACGAGACTGGAAAAAGCGGCACGAGACTGTATGGGTGGAAAGTATAGGAGAGTGTATGCAATGCAACACCGTGTATTGTTTTTGCCTGCTCAGTCGTGCAGCGATCATTGAATAGGTTGAAAAGGAGC
>Ga0056115_1000835_pt1 | contig 13888 bp, 8 predicted proteins | sample WorMetOlspDAHAB1_FD_77007 | JGI IMG/M metagenome (GOLD analysis project Ga0056115, IMG submission 77007) | Marine gutless worms symbiont microbial communities from Max Planck institute for Marine Microbiology, Germany - Olavius sp. DAHAB.1 ...
CATGTTCCGACGATGGGTAATGGCCACTGGTTCACTTTGTTCAGGTGGTATGGGCCGAAACCAGAGCTGATGCCAACGGCAGGCGACAAGCGTTGGATAATGGGAGATTTACGTAGACTGGATACCAACCTTCGATATGGCACTCGCTCAGGCGTTCTGGAGTTTATGCCAAATGGCTATCCAACACGAGAAACAGTTGCAGCCATCCAGACGGAGATGGACTACCAGCGTGCGGTACAGGCCTATCTGCAGCTGATTCCCGCTGTAGGCATCATGCAATGGTACAACGGCCATTTCAAACTCGGCGGCAAAGCCGGGGACTGGATCATTTATGACACGACCGAGCTGAAGATGCCCATCCTTACCTCGAATGCCACGACACCCTATATTGTGACCTTTGCGAACCTGACGGACACAGACGGTTTGCTCATGGTGGAAGTTCCACCCGGTCCGACGGGTGGACTGATCAATGACCTGTGGCAGCGTCCCGTTACGGATTTGGGTCTGGCCGGACCCGACAAAGGCAAGGGCGGAAAGTATCTGATCGTTATGGAAGGCACGCCGGTTCCCGGGAATCACGGTGCAGATCATGTTGTCACCGCCCAGACGAGTACCCTGTTTATTGGAACACGGATCCTTACAACTGATCCGAAAGAAAGCGAGCGGCTCCTGAATAGTCACAAGGTCTATGCTCTGGGGGCTTCAGCAGATAATCGCGTGTTTCGGGCCCCCAACGCGGATTGGGAGGGCTGGCAGCCGCGGGGAATGGAATACTGGAAAGTCGTCCACCAGGCGATTCAGACGAATTCCACCAATGAACGCGATATGTATATGATGCAGGGGTTGAAGAACCTGGGCATCGAACGCGGCGAGCCGTTCAACCCCACTTCCTACCAAAAAGAAATCCTGGAACAGGCGGCGCTTGTCGGTGAAACCATGGCCATGGCCAACAGCTTCAGCAAGCGCAAACCGGTCAAGCATTGGGTGAACGACCCGAGATCGCAGTGGCAGTATATCCTATTCATGAGCGACGCCATCACCCAGATGAACGAGGACTACGGCGAGCTCGACGCTCGTGCCGCATACACCTATGAAGCGATCACGACGAGCGCCGGGATGACTAAGGATCTGGTGGGCGTGGGTTCAAAATACCTCGCTTCCTATAGGGATGACAACGGCCAGTGGCTGGATGGTGCGAAGACCTATGAGCTGGTCATTCCGAAGGATGTTCCCGCAGAGCAGTTCTGGTCGATTGTGCTTTACGACAACGATACCCGCTGTATGATCGTAAACGACCAGGGAAAACCTGAAGTGAACAGCCGTATGGATATAGTTACCAAAAACGATGGCTCGGTTACTCTGACCTTCGGTCCTGAGAAACCTGCTACGCCCAAATCCAACTGGATCCAGACCAATCCAAAGAAGGGATTTTTCGTATACATGCGATGGTATGCGCCTAAAAAGGAATTCTTCGACCGTTCCTGGAAAATGGGGAATATAAAAGAAATCAAATAAGCGATCTGATGAGGATCGTCATATCATGAACTTGACAAGGCAGCCACCGATCTGCGGAATATCGTTTTCATATCACAGGTTTAAAATACCGCCTTCTAAGTGACTTTCCGAGATTGTAAATTAGCCATACGAATCCACACCCTTTGGTGACATCGGGATTGACTATGAACAAACCCTGGCGGAACTGGGTGGTTTTCACCGTTGGACTATCGAAGACCACGCCATCGGTGCGTTATCGGGCCAGGTCTTGGTTCACCGTTCACGGGGGGATCCGATTTATTTGATAATTTTGCCGATCGAATACGATGGGACTTTGGCACCGGCACGAAAATCTCCGACGCCTGGCGGGTCCAGCTGCATTACGTGCTGCAGGATGGGTGCGCGATCGGAGACGATCTTTTCCAGGATCCGTTCGATTCAGAGAAACACATCCTGAGATTGCGGTTGTTCTACACATTTAACTAATGTCCATAAGGTAAAGAACACAGACAAGTTCATAAAGTGTGGAGATCATGTACATGAGGCGAACTCAATGTATTTTAGTGGCATTTATTGCGTTTTTCATGTTGCTGTTCGGCAACAATGTGCATACGGCCCAGGAAAATGACCCAGCCAAGCCAGTGGAAAATACCGAGCAGTCACCTTCAGTCCTGGAAGTGCAGAAATCCCCCGACTACATATCGGAGGGTCCCGAAGGCAGAAGGGTAGGAACGCCCATTGATGTAGACCGGGACCTGGACTTCAGTTTTCCGAAGCGTGATTACATTCTGCCGCGTGTCCTGCCCCAAAAATGGTTCAAGTGGAAAGAAGATCTCTACGAAGAGTACGGCGTGAAACTGGGCGTCAGCTACCAGACCCTTTACCAGAATGCCTCGGACACCCTGACGGGTAATGACGAAGCCTGGGCCGGCTGGGCCTTGCTCGAGGGCAAGTGGGAGATTTTTAATCGCGGCAAAGACTGGCAGGGCAGCGTGGTCGCCACTCTCGATTCTCGTCACACGCTTGGAAACCTGGAGGAACCTGCTCTCTGGGGGGTGCAGGACGTGGGATCGCTGTGGCCCACTGACATGGGTTATATCGAGTGGGACCCCTGGGTACCTGTGGCCTATTGGGAGCAATGGTTCAAAAAAGACCGTTTCGTCCTGCGGTTGGGACAACAGAACGTCGGTCAAATTTACGACTTTTTCCGCTTCAAGGATCCCCGGGTGGCCTTCAGCAATTCAATGCTTACGGCGCCGGCTGCCGTTCAGCCCATACCGGCCCCCGGACTGTCGGCGGCATTCGAATTGTGGCCCATCAAGGACTCCACGCTATATGTCGTCGGGACGGTCAATGACATGAACGCCAATCCCGAAAGGTGGCAATGGGACGATGCCATCCGGGATTCAGATTTCTTCTATGGGCTGGAGGTGGGCTACAACTGGGTACGGAAACCGGGTGACTTCGACCACCTGCACTTCAACCTGTTCTACGCCGACAAGCCGGAGGAGAATCCGCTGCCGCCTTTTCCCAGTGAGTCCGGCTGGGGTTTCAAGGTGCTGGGCGAAAAGCAGATGGGCCGGTTCGTGGGGTTCGGCAGCTATACCTACAACACCTCCGAGGGCGGCGCCTTTGGTGTCACTTTCGCCCGGCACGCCACGACCGCCGGCCTTGCTTTCGTCAAGCCATTCGGCCTGCGGGGCGAGATCGGTCTGGGCACAAGCTGGGCTCAGCCCAAAAAAGACGCTCTGAGCAGCCAGTTCGGGGCCGAGGCCTACTGGAAATTTCTCCTGCTGCCGAGTCTCTGGGTTACGCCGGGCGTGCAGATGATCTTTGATCCGACCTTCAACCCGGGAGTGGACAACGTCACCATCGGCCAGATCAAGGCGCGCATTTTCTTTTAAGAGGATTAAACGATGCGCTGGAGAAAACAGCCGCTGATCATCGAAAGAAAAAAGGTAGTAATTTTTCAATCGTTACAAAGTAACCGAGTTATTTCAAATCGAAAGATTGGCACAACCATATTAATTATGTCACCAAGGAAAAAAGTGAAGGTAATGACGAAAAGAAGTGAAACATTCTAAAAGGCAAGGCATTGCTTTTTCGAAGGAAAGTATTAGTGAAATAAAAGGGGGATTAAAGTTAAAAATGAAAAAACATCTATATTTCTTCAGTGCCGTGTTGCTTGCCGGTATTTTAATCTTATTAATCCACCGAATAGATTTCATGTAATTTTCGGGATAGGTAAGAATACAGGAGGTTTTGTGATGACAAAGTATGGTATGATCGCATTGAGCCTCGTGCTGGTCTTGTTGGTGGCGGGGTGTGCTTCCACACCGGTCGATCAGGTCGATCTGATGCCGGCGCCGGACGTTTATGGTGATGGACTCATTAATCCACTGCCGGAATCCAATCCCTGGGACAAGCTACCGTATCAGGGATTATTGTATGCGACCGACCGTGCGCCTGCAACACCGGAAGACCGCGAAAAATATTATCTGAATGATCGCGGCCAGATTGTGAGAGTTGGCGTCGCCAGGATTAGGCTTGCGGAAAAGAAGTTAGAATGGGAAGTGGCCCGTAAAGTTTCGATGCTCAAATCCCGTGACGGGAAATTTCCAGTGACGGTTAACGGTATTGATGAGTGGGGTATTTTAGCCAACACGGTGCCGTATTGGGCCGATATCAATCTCATGAGCGATGGCAATCCGCCACCTGACGCCACGGATCGGTTTGCCAAGGTAATCAATGCGAAACTGAACCTTTCAGATAAGAAAGACATCTATATTTATGTGCACGGATTCAAAGTGGTATACGAAAACCCTGTTCTGGTTTCGGCCGAGCTATGGCATTTCCTTGGCTATAGCGGCGTATTTATTGCCTACGCGTGGCCGTCCACGCCAAGCAATCTGGCCTATATCAAGGACTCGGATACTTCGGCGGGCTTTGCCAGGAATTTTCGTCTTATGCTCGAATTTCTGGCGGTTAGAACTGAAGTCGAAAATATTCACGTTATCGGCTATAGCAACGGCACCCGCCTCGTTACGCGGGCCATGGAGCAACTAGCGCTGATAAACATTGGCAAGTCAACGGAAGATCTTTACAGAAGATATCGTATTGCCAACGTCATCCTGGTCGGCAGCGATCTTGACCGCGGCGTGTTTGGATCCTATGTTGCCGATGGGCTGCTCAATGTATCCAAACACTTATCAATCTACATGTCCAATTATGACAAGGCCCTGGGTATATCCCAGTTTCTTACACGGCGCCAGCGATTGGGGCAGATGTTCGGTGGCAGGGGTGGCGAGTTGACTCCCGCGGGCCGTGCAGCGCTCATCAAATACCGGGACCAGATCAGTTTAATAAATGTCAGCGACGCCGAGGGCGCTAAAGTCGGTAATGGACATGGGTATTTTCGCAGCAGCCCCTGGGCCAGCAGCGATGTTTTAATGACGCTCTACTATGGCCTGAAACCCAAGCAACGTGGACTGATCGAGCAGGAAGATATGCCGGTTTACTCGTTCCCACCGGACTATATAACCCGGCTATGGGATGCGATCAAAGACGTTGATCCTGAGTTTGCCAGGGCGTATGAACAACTACAATCATCGCAGCAGTGAAAGCCTGGCGACGCCCGATAGCTTTTTTTAAGTAGAAGAAATTTCGCTATTCACAGTCCATGCATTGCCCCTAACAGTAGCAGACAAAATGAATAATATCCAATGGATAACACGCGTTAATGAAATTTGGTAAAAATTTATAAACGATAGCGAAATCCATAAAGCCTTATATTTTACCTTGCTTCTGCCAATCCACAATTTTATGGCGCGACGAAAACTGCAGATTCGCCGAGCCAATCCATAATTTTTCGAACGTCCTGATATTGGATATTACGGCTATTAGTCTACAATCTGTGACAATGGCTAAAATTTCACCTTCCAATATGAAATCTAAAAGTGGGTAAATTTTGGATGTGTGTTGCAAACCTGAAAAGATCAGACATCTTAAAGCGGGGCTATTTTGAGGGTAGCTAAAAATGGTGTCAGTTGCGATGAACCAAGTCAACAATAATTGCATTATACTTAAATATCATTGATTTCAAGCATACATCGAGAAATCATAACAATCAAGGACAGGTTTCTACGTGACAATAGCCAGAAGGTGTCTGGGACAAGGCGAAACAATCTGAGTTTTCACCCTGATTATTTTTTGGGATAGCACTCAAATGGTGGAAATATCATCCACATAGAAAGCCTTTAATACGCTTGACATCAGGATGGATTTTAACATTTTAGGGGAGAGCCACTATGTGATACTATGTTCAGATTATAGGAGTTTAAAGTGAATTATGGTTGATCTACAGCCCGTCCAGTATCGCTTCGAGAAGCCGATTGCGGTTAGCATGGGTTACTTCAAATAGATGGGTATCGGGCCGATGTTTGATTTCCCGGATGAAATTTTTGCCTTTCAATGGAATGGTGGCAAGCACCTCTTTGTCGGCATTCAAAGCATCGCGGACAAGATCCCAAAACGGTTTGAAAAAAACTCCATTTGATGATCTTCTGAACAAGGGTTGTCTTGCCCACCCCGGGCTTCCCCGTAATTAATGTCTTGGCATGTCTCAATCGCACCAAGTAATCTTCTACAATATCCTATTAATTTAAAGTGCGTTTATGTCAATGTTCGCCAGGAGGTAATCCCTGTCTTCATCATTATGGATAAAAACGCCCAGATTCCCAAGCCTGATGTTTTGCAAGCCAGTCGATTGCACTTTCTTGTAAGCTTTCACCATTTCTTTCGTATTGGGCCTCCTGAAGTCCTTCATCTGATGTTCCGGGAAAAAGGCCAGAATGGTAAAGGGGATTGCTGGATCAACCGCTGACAGCACCCGGGCAATTCTTTCCAGTTCATCGCTTTCTACAAGGTTAGGAATATAGAGAGACAAAACTTCCAGGGTAAATCCCCGCTTGAGAATTTTTTCAGGAAGTTCTAATATATGCACGTTGGAACATCCTGTCAGCCACTTATGTTTCTCGGCATCGTGGGCCTTAATGTCTAACCAGAAGGCATCAACCCCGGCAGCCTGGAGACGATCAAGGTTCTGGGGCGTGAGGCCGTATCCATTGGTTTCAATAAGGATCCAGAGGTTGGTTCGAGTTTTGATGAGTTGCGTGCACTCCTCGTAAAATTCGGGACAGCAGGTAAGGTCGCCACCGGTGAAGGCGACAATGTTCCTGGCTGGGCCGAATCCCTGGGGGCTGATCTGGATCACCTCCGGTTCGAGGACAGCCGGACAGGAACTTGGCCGTCGTCTGCGTGTGACGCAACTCCCGCAGCATCGGCATGTCTCCTGTGCATGCCAAGCGGTCGCCCTTTGCCGCGGCTCTCTTAGGCTCACCAACTTTTCGTATTCCATACTTTTATTCAGGAGGTCCTCAGGTGTGTACCAGGATCCATCCTGTACTTTGCTGAAATACCATGAGTGACATTTTCGGCAGGAGAAATTGCACCCGGATTGATATATGGAGAGATAATTTTCAGGCCGTGAGAGGTGAACAGAGGTGATCAGGCGGTATATATCCCCATTTTCATATCTTAATGTTGCCTGACAGGCAGGCTGCTTGTTACCGTCTACCTCGACCAGACAGCTTCCGGGCGGGAGATCCTGTTTTTTGAGCCGGCATTTTGATGTTTCCATGATTTTTTCAAATTAACATATATAAAAGAGGAAATGTATAATGAAAGTGGTTTTTCATGAAGATTTCAACCAAGTCTATACCAGTGACCCAGCAGCGGCCTCCGGACGTATAAAGTCCATTGTCGAAACCATAGAACCATACGTCGAGTTTGTACCAGCAGAGCCAGCGCCTCGAGAGCACATCGCTGCAGTTCACACCGACATGCAAATTCAGAAGGTCGAAAACCAGAGATTATATAAAATTGCAAGCCTGGCCGCAGGAGGCGCCATTCAGGCCGCTCAAATCGGCCTGTCCGAACCCTGCTTCGGATTGATTCGGCCTCCGGGGCACCACGCTTCTGCAGCTTCCTCCTGGGGCTTTTGCTACTTCAACAATATGGCCGTGGCCTTAGAAACGCTGCGTCGACAGAAAAAAATTGAAAGTGCCTGTGTATTGGATATTGATCTTCATTTCGGAGATGGAACAGAAAATATTCTAGGACATCGAAATTGGGTGAGCGTTGTCAATGTGGAAGGCCGTAGCCGACGCCGCTATCTGCAAGCGGTGAAAGCGGCCATGAAAAACTGCCGGGCAGACTTGATCGGTATTTCCGCGGGATTCGACAACCATGTTGCCGACTGGGGCGGCCTGCTCAACGCCGAGGATTACGAAGAGATCGGCTATCGGGTCCGATCGGCTTCCGACCGCAGTGAGGGAGGTTGTTTTGGTCTTCTGGAAGGGGGATATAACCACGACGTTCTCGGGGGGAATGTGTTGGCGCTGATTCGGGGAATGGCCAGGGAATGACGCTGGGATAAGTCAAAATTGCCGAAGAGGTGATTGGTCCTATCGATTATCCTGCAAATTCTTTCATCGTTTTAAGTGCTTGAGTTCACCCCTTGGCAATTGGTCCGCCTGGCGAATGGTTTCCGGTACCCGGTATCGGCTGCAGCACCTTAAAACGATTCTTATACTGTCCTTCAAATTAATCTGATGTCCAATTGATACAATCACTGGCTTGATCCCGTGTCGGGTCCGTACCATAGCCCCAATGATTTCATCGCCGTCCTTTAAAGGTGAGCTGTGTCCTCTTTCTGTATCCAAATAAATATAACCAATATTAATATCCAACAACAGAAATTTTTTAGTTTTTTCCTTTTGTTTGTTATGATCAGTTATCCATTTCAAAATGGGTTTGCTTTTGATATGAATTCAGACAGGGTTCACCCAATGATTGACATCCCAAAGACAGAAAAACAGTTAAAAACACACCTTCAGACGCTGACAGTAACCATCGGTGAGCGCAGTGTGCAATTTCCTGAAAATCTTAACAAAACAGCTAATTATATCCAAAGATATTTCGAGAATCTGGGACTTTTGGTGAAAAGTGAGCCGTATGACTATCACGGTATTAAAGTTGCCAATATTGTCGCAGAGCTGTCATCGGGTTCCAATCCCTCCCATCTTTATCTTTTGGGTGCCCACTATGATTCCGTAGCCGGCACTGTTGGTGCGGATGACAACGCCAGTGCAATTGCCGTGCAGTTGGAGACCGCACGGCTTCTGAAAGCAATTCTTGAAAGCGAAGGTCTCGATCTTTCCGTCAAGTTCGTCTCGTTTGCCCTCGAGGAGCCGCCCGTTTACGGAACCCGGTATATGGGCAGCCGGGTGTATGCGAGAAAGGCGCGCAAGGTAAAGGAAAAGATCGACGGCATGATTTGTCTGGAAATGGTAGGTTACGCCTGCCATGATCCGGGCTGTCAGCAGTATCCATTTCCGTTGATGTTTTTTGGTTATCCTAAAAAAGGTAATTTTATCGGAATTGTGGGCAATCATAAATCTGCGAAATTTGCCGGTGAATTGTTCAATAAATTTCAAAATAATCCCGAACTTCCTGTGGTTAAGCTTAATGTTCCTTTCAACGGCAGGATTCTTCCTTCCATTCGGCTCAGCGATCATGCTTCTTTCTGGGATCGAGGTTTCAAAGCTGTAATGGTCACAGATTCCGCTTTTTTCCGCAATCCCCACTATCATCTACCCTCAGATACAATGGAAAAACTGGATTACCGGTTTATGGCCGAACTGGTGGAAAGTTTGCTGTTGTTTTTCCGTTCTCACCGAAAATGAGCTGTTATGTGGTCAGTCGGGACGCTATACCGAAAATTCATAAAAATCGACTTCAAATATCGAACACAATTGGTTAGGGTCGACATTAATTTAGCAAAGCAACAGTCTATGTAAATTCTATTATGAAAAATCCCATTTCCACAACTGCAAATCACGGATGATCCATGTACCGGGATTTGTATTTTGGATATTGCCTGGAGCTAGAATTTGATTTATAAACTGACCAGAAAATTCAGGACCTACTTGATAGTATATATTATTGAAGCAGACAACATCAGGATAATGGGATGATGAATAAACAAATTGGCGCTTTTTTTGATTTTGACGAAACCTTGCTGGATACGGAAAGCAGCAGATTGGGAATTAAATATTTGTGGCAGCGGCGCCTGGTCTCGCGGGCTTTTATTTTAAAGGCATTTGCTGCCGGTCTTTTATACCGGCGCCATTGGATTACCGATGAACAGACTGCAAAAATTTTGCTCCGCCTTTACCGCAACCGTCGGCTGGATGAATTTACCGACGGCTCCGAATTGTTTTACCACGAAATCCTGAAACCGAGATTGGCACCTAAGATTCTGGCGAAAGTGCTTGAACACCGTGACCAGGGACATTCCCTGGTTCTCATATCCGGTTCGATCAGGTACATGCTCGAACCGGTGGCACAGGATCTCGGCTTCGAACATTTGTTGTGCACGGACCTGGAACAAAGCGCCGATGGATTGCTGACCGGAAAACCAAAAGGCCCCCTGTGCCTTGACACCACCAAACGCCATCTTGCAACTGAACTGGCCCAACGCACCGGAATCGATCTGTCGCGCTCTTATGCCTACGGCAACCATCAGGCCGATCTGCCCCTGCTTGAATCGGTGGGGTACCCCCACGCGGTCGAGCCCAGCAAACCCCTTTTAAAGGTAGCAACTGCTAAGAATTGGCCGATATTGGCATATAGATGAAGGTTTCAGGTGTCAGGCAAGTAAGCTCAATGCTGATAGCTGAACGCTGAAAGGCAAAAAACAGGACTGAGCGATATAGAAAGAATTCCTTAAATTCGAGATCCGTCAATCGGCATTTGTTGCGTCGGAGTTTCTTTCTCGATTAGATTGGATGCTTTTTTTAAATCTTGCGGTGGCGCTGAAATCTGACATCTATTTTCTGTCATCTCCCTTCTAACATCTGTCATCTGTAACCTGAAACCCGACACGTGAAACCTTATTAAGTCACCATGCTGAGGTAAACCGCTCTGACAAACCTATTATTTCGAAAAGGGGCTTCCATAGCTGTTCAGATAAATCTTCTCATCCTGCAATTTTTCTCTGGCGTGAGGTGGTTTTTCCTCAGCCGGATATCCGATGCCGACCACTGATTCCACTTCCAGATTTGATGGGATGTTCAAAAGCTCGGCGATGTAGGCCCCTGCTGATTTGTTATCATCATGCATCCTGCCTCTGATCTGGACCCAGCAGCTTCCCAGTCCCAGCGATTCGGCTGCCAGTTGAATAAATATGGTGGCGATGGATGCATCTTCGATCCACACGGCTGATTTTTCGGGATCGGCACATACAACTATTCCCAGCCGGGCATCGCCCAGAAAGCTCGAACCGTGCGGCTTGGCCTTAGACAGCTTGGCCAATAGCTGCGGGTCGGTGATAAAGATATATTCCCAGGGATTATGCCCCATTGAAGACGGTGGGCGCAGGGCGGTTTCTTTCAACACTTCAATCTTGTCCGCTTCAATTGCTTCATTCGTAAACTTGCGAATACTTCTTCTTTTTCGAATCAGATCGATGAACATTATGTTTCCTCCTTTAATCTGTAAGTTCTTACGTTTCGATATTCCATCACCTGAATTGAGTGATTCCAATAAGCACGGCGGTGGCGGTGGCAATGACACCGCAAATATGGTGCAACGATCTAAGCGGTCGGGGATAAACCCCGCCCCTACTCCTACTAAACGTTGCGAAAACTTCTTATCGAAGGGTGGGCTATGCCCACCAAACATCGCAGAATTCAACTGTCGAAGGTGGGCAGAGCCCACCCTACATCAGACAGGAATCCACCACAGGTGAGAGCCAGTGACAACATTCCAATTTCAATTTATCCCTTAATTTATGGGGGATAATGAACATTTAAACTCAAACAACCGGTCAACCATCAACCAATCAGCGTGTAACCGGATAGTTTTTTTTGCTCCAATCATATATTCCGCCGCGCATCTTGACGATGTGCTTAAAACCGCTATCAATCAAAATCTTGGAAGCCACCGTACTGCGGTTGCCGGTGGCACAGTATATCAAAATTTCCCGATCTTTATGATTTCCCAGCTCTTTGTAGCGGTTTTGAAGCTCCTGAACCGGGATCAAAACGGAATCGCGCAGGTGCCCCCGGGTATATTCATTTGGCGTGCGCACATCCAAAATTAGGGGGCCTTCATTTTTAATCAGATCGGCAGCCTCGCGGGATGTAACTTCTCGATAACTGGCCTGGCGGTAATTAATAACGGTTATGCTGCCATCGATGTCAGCCACAGAAAAAGCAAATGTCCCCGGCTTTTTCATCTTAAAATACGGGGCTTCGGCAAAATTGCCGGGAAGCCTCTTTTCAATAGTAAGGTCCGGTATCCTTAGCAATGGTGCCTGAATTGATGGATCTATTTTAAATTTGATATAGTCTCCGCGGTAGACCTTCAGGTTGACTTTTTCCTGAGAATTTCCAATTGGTAAAATCCGATAGCCGTTGAAAACGGTGCCGGATACCGGCGGCGACGTTTCAGAACTGCTTTCGATTTTCTCTGAACAACCGGCGGAGTAGGCAAAAAAGAAAATCAATAGTATGATCAAAAGTAATTTTTTCATCCCACACCTCAATACAAAAGGATTCAAATTCTCGGAAATAACTTTAAGATTGTAAGCATTTTTGTTTTTATTACAACCACCATATTTAATCCAAATCCGGTATTACCATTTTTCAAGGCGGAGTACTATAAAGGTTGACGAAACAAAAATCGACATTACAAGTATCTTATTACTTGAATATGAATTTACAGTACTAAAGCAATTTACAGAAGGATATAAAAGATATTTTTCAAACATACACAGCGTTGCGCATGATTTATGTATCTATAATCTGATTTTTACTTTTTGATTATGGAGGTGAAATAAAATGTGCAGAATACCACAAATATTCAATTTTTAATCTTCAATCTTCATTTCCGGCTTGGCCGGGTTGGGAGCATAAAATGACTCAGAAAATTAACAGGTATAGTTCGCGGATCACCCAACCTAAATCCCAGGGCGCATCCCAGGCAATGCTCTATGGTACCGGCATGCAGGAAGCCGATATGGAAAAGGCCCAGGTGGGCATAGCCAGTGTTTGGTTTGAAGGCAACACCTGCAATATGCATTTAAACAGCCTGGCTGCCAAAGTCAAGGAAGGGGTGGAGGCGGCCGCCATGATCGGCATGCGCTTCAATACCATCGGGGTCAGCGACGGCATCTCCATGGGAACTGAGGGCATGAGCTATTCGCTTCAGAGCCGGGATCTTATTGCCGACTCGATCGAAACCGTAATGAGCGCCCAGTGGTACGATGCCAACATATCGCTGCCGGGCTGCGACAAGAACATGCCCGGCTGTTTGATGGCCATGGGGCGGTTGAACCGCCCCGCTTTGATGATTTACGGGGGAACCATCCGGGCCGGCCATCATGGGGACCTGAAACTGGACATCGTATCGGCCTTTCAAAGCTATGGAGAATTCATCGCCGGCAAAATCGACGAAGATCAGCGCCATTCAATTGTTCGCCACAGCTGCCCGGGCGCGGGGGCATGCGGCGGCATGTATACGGCCAATACCATGGCTTCGGCCATCGAGGCCATGGGCATGTCGCTGCCCTACAGCTCCAGTACCCCGGCCGAAACACCCGAAAAACTTCAAGAGTGTTTTCAAGCCGGAGCGGCCATCCGCAATTTGCTGGAAAAGGACATCAAACCGCGCGATATCATGACACGCAAGGCGTTTGAAAATGCGATGGTGATGGTTGTCGCGCTGGGCGGTTCAACCAATGCCGTCCTGCATTTAATCGCCATGGCACGCTCCGTCAATGTGCCCCTGGGCCTGGACGATTTTCAGCGAATAAGCGACCGGGTTCCGTTTTTGGCTGATTTGAAGCCAAGCGGCCGCTATGTCCAGGAAGATCTGCATGAGGCCGGCGGCGTTCCGGCCGTTATGAAATACCTGTTGGAGGCCGGATTACTGCACGGCGACTGCCTGACGGTAACCGGCAAGACACTGGCTGAAAACCTGGCGCATGTCGCGGATCTCACACAAGGCCAGAACATTGTTCGCCCGCTGGAGAATCCGGTCAAGTCATCGGGCCATCTGCAGATTATGCGGGGCAACCTTGCGCCGCAGGGAGCTGTGGCCAAGATAACCGGTAAGGAAGGGACCCAATTTACCGGAACGGCCAATGTATTCGATTCGGAAGAACAAATGCTGGCCGCCCTGGAAGCGAAAAAGATCAGCAGCGGGGATGTGATTATCATCCGCTACGAGGGCCCCAAAGGCGGTCCCGGAATGCCAGAAATGTTGACCC
>Ga0056115_1000836_pt1 | contig 13885 bp, 10 predicted proteins | sample WorMetOlspDAHAB1_FD_77007 | JGI IMG/M metagenome (GOLD analysis project Ga0056115, IMG submission 77007) | Marine gutless worms symbiont microbial communities from Max Planck institute for Marine Microbiology, Germany - Olavius sp. DAHAB.1 ...
ACATTGATGCAGTAAGAGAGTATTGTGACTTACCGTATATAGGTGATATTATTGAAAAAAAAGACGTATAAATTTTATTAATAACATGTAAGACTATAAATTTGGTGCTTGCCTTTTTGCCGTCTGACTTAATTTTACCTTATTATCTATAGTGCTTTTATTTTGTAGTTTGATAGTTTGTACTATTGTGTATGCTTTGTATGCTTTGTTTTTTTGTGTTGTGGCTGCACTTGATGCGCATAAACATATATATATACTCGGAAATTCTGATTGTTTATGTAGGCCAACACTTATTTCACCTCGAGCAATGACAGTGATGACTTCTCGATTACGCTCGGAATATTATTTTAATGCCTTTTGCGTATATAAAAGTTGGCACACTTTACCAATTTTCAAACTGAACATCGTCACATCTTGCGCTTTTTACATCAAAGGTTCAATGTGTCGGCCTTTGGTGCTAGAGATGCACTCTTAAAATGTGTTGTCACAGAGTCGTGTTGTTTTCAGTTGTTGCTTTTAAGCGAAACACGGTCATGCTGTACCGTTCCGTATGAATCGGTACGATTCGTGTACTTGATGCGAAATTGGTCTCGGTCCGGACTGACTTTCGTGTAGACCATTTGCTATCAATCATTATATATTCTACATATGGTTTGTAGCTTTGTTTGATATTTTTGTCTTTTCTCATTATACGTGTTTGTATTTTGTTGTGTCTACTATAGAAGCTTATTTGTTAAGTTTAATATCACATTATTTTAGACGTGGTACACTTTAATGAATAAAGAAAATACAGCATTGGTGGTCTGTTAATGTCGTCCGTAGCATTATTCGCCAAGCACGTTCACGTCTTGACTTATTCGATAAACACGTTCTGGCGGTGACCGGTCGTGCAGTTTTCATGCACAAGTCATCCGCCATATACGCCACCTATTGTCGACCAATCTGCCACAGACACTGCCTTGCAGTGTGATCCTGACGAGACTGGACTACTGCAACTCGGTACTCTATGGCGCACCAGTCGACAGCATCCATAAGTTGCAGCGTGTGCAGAACAATGCAACCAGAATCGTCCTCCAGGCACCGAGGCGGTCCCACGCCAGATTACTGTTGCATCAACTACGCTGGCTGCTGGTTCAACACAGAATTGACTACTAAAAAGGTGTCTTTGTTGACATACAAGACTCTGAACACGTCTGTACCACGGTACATCAGCCAACGCATTGACCGCCGCATCAACGCATGGACACTACGCTCGATGGCTACGCCATTGCTCATCCAGCCGTTCGCTCGCACCGACTTTGAAACGTTCTTTTAGATGCACTGCACCATCTGTCTGGAACTCACTTCCTGCATCTGTCATTGGAAGCGACTCACTGTCTGTCTAAGCTAAAGCATTCTATTACGTAGGTCCTTTACTAGCACACACAACTGACTGCCACCAGCGCCTCTGAAGTTATGACCTTATGGTGTTTTGCAAATATGCTCATTGTTATAATTATAATTTAAGATATAATAATAGTTAATACCATGTTCCTGCTGGTTGCAAGTTGATCCCCAATTCTCTGTGTTGGTTATTTGTGTGTACATTTGCAGTGATATACCCAAGTCAGCTTGGGACTATTGCATGTCTACTGTAACCCACCTGATATTCAGCCCATGATTACCACATGACCCACTTTCCTTATGTATCAGCTTACATACTGAGTTCTTGTTTATCGCTCTTAGCGATAGCTATCCACACAGTTATTTGAAATGTTTCATGTGATCATAGCTGGGGTTTGATGATGTATTTGACCAACATGTTTACCAGTTGACTGAACTTTGCTGTTCATGAAATTGTATATGTTGTGGTTTGTATTGCTAGCCATGGCAAAAGAAGTGCGATCTGCACCAAGTTTTGATGACATGGCTGAAGAGCATGACACGTTTGATGTGGAGTTGGGTGAATCCAGTCACGATGATCAAAACTTTGATGCAGAGTTAGCTGAGACCGATCAGCCAGACACACTTGGTGGCAATGATGACAGTACTGTGGATGATCCTGTATGTTGTAGTAGCTGTAATACTGTAATACTTTTGCCATTTGCTGTTGATGTTACCATGTGTTAGTAGTTTGACACTTATAGGAGTGGTAATTATTGAGATAATTATGAGCAAAGAACAAATATTCACAAAGCTAAATTTTTTGGCAGGGATGTATCCTGCAGGTCTAAAGTGAAAGTCACAAGTATTTGACTAACACTAAATGCAAACATTACTGTGGATGTACTCCCTCTGGCTAAGTTGCATATATGAATTCTGTACATTGTCATATCTGTTTGTGACTTATGATCCTTCAGTGATGTTTTTCACATATTAGCCTTATGACTTTTTCATGAGTTACACAGTTTTCTGAGTAGGATCATTTAAAAATAATTATAGTTAAATGATAAAAATGACATAACAGTAGTGACAGTTTTGTTGCTGTACAACTGACGAACAGGGGAGTAACATATTGCATTATTGTTGTTTCTGTTGCAGGAGTTGGAAGCAATAAAGGCTAGAGTAAGAGAAATGGAAGAAGAAGCTGAAAAAATTCGACAAATGCAGAATGAGGTTGAAAAGCAAATGAATAGAAGCACATCATCAACACTGAGTGAGTGCTGATTTTTGTGCCATGTTTCAGACATTCAAGATAGTGGATATGTAGTTATGTACACTAATGCAAAACTGTAACGGACTTTATTAAATTTGGGAACAAATAAATGTTAGATAAAATGGAGATGGTTAGCAACATGTGGACATTTCTTCTGGTGTGTGATCTTGTTTGCCTTATTGTTTAGTCTGTGTGGAGACGTGTGTTAGTGTGCTTCTCAGATTGTTCACATAAAATGAAGAAACTCATAAAAATCACGTTTTGTAAATGTCTTAATGGCTAGGTTATATTAGGGAAAGGATTTTTGTTGTAAATATGAGCCTGGGTGTGTTTGTATATTATTGAATGAATGTGATACAATGACAACATTGATGATTGCTGAATTTTGCATGTTAAAGTTTAGAAATCATTTCATATGTTCATGTTGCATTTTATTTAGTGTTCTGTAACCAGTTATGATCTTGCAGTGATGTTTGATTCATGTTAGACTGATGATTGTACATACACATTGTACATGAATACCAATTTTTACTGAGCAAGATCATGATTAAATATGTGAATGATGATTGTACATACACATTGTACATGAATACCAATTTTTACTGAGCAAGATCATGATTAAATATGTGAATGATTGTGTTTTTTTGTGATTTGTGTATATGTTTGTATAAGCATAGCATGTATAAGTTAATTTTGCACAGTGAACCAAAATAGACTTCAGCTTTTGACTTAATTGTTATTTCTGTGGAATTATAAATAGCATAAACAGAATTTCTTTGCAGTGTATTATATGCCATTGCGGTTGTATCATACTCTCACATGATGTGAAAAGACTGATGATAACATCACACTTCATTCACCATTCATTAGCCATGCTGTCCTAATTAACTGACACAAAATATCTACACAGTATTACGTCATCCATAGTGATAGTGCCAAAGACGCGTGTGATATCATTAGTGCACAGTTTTCAACAAATAGCAGTCAGTATCTAAAAATAATTTGAGTCAGAGGGATGGTTGTTAATTGAGAATTGCATGATACGTCAAGTGCTAGTGGATGAGTGACCTTAGACATTTCAGTTGCTCAGCTCTGACAGCCACTGGCAGAAAGTCAATGTAGTTGTCAAATGGTGCTTTTTCCATTCAACTTCTATGATGTTGCAAGTGTTATAAGTTATCTTAAATGTATCTGTCCCCAAAAACAAGATTAGTTTCAGTTGTATCAGAGTTTTAGCTGATATGACTGTTTGCCTAAGCCACATACTTAACTGGACACAACCAAGCTGATGATTTACCAGACGAGTGACTGAACACTGTAATGTGATTATTTGATGCAGACTCTTCAGTTTCATCTGTCGAAGACAAACTGGACGCCGATGCACGTTCAATCTGGATCGGCAATGTATGTGTTTTTGTTTTGCGTAGCACATCAGTAGTTATATCGTACATGTTTGATTTTCTTTTCTTACCGTATCTTGTGTTTGTGTCTCGTGAAAAGATCATTTGAATTGAGACCTATTGTAGATATATCACAAAAAAAGTGTTGTACTAAATAGTATGCACCTGCTTTCTCTGTAGTTCGGTGCAGTATCATATTTTTTGTTATGTCACTGTTTGTTTTGCTTCACCATACTACCATGTAATGTATCTGTATAGTGATAAATGATTCTTTTATTGGTGATTTTGAAGTTCTCCCATAAGTTATAAACTCAGTTTGCTGTACTGTGCTGGTAAAATGTGTGTGCATTGCATTGTGAAATGCCACAGGTTTATAAGTCTAGAACAGCTTCAAATCACAAGATAGTTGCTCTATCTTCAGACTATATTTGACGCAGTAGTCTGACAACAAGTAAAAATGGAGAAATGGATGCTAGTTCAGGTTACGGTGTGTTGCAGCATTCCATAACAGATCACAAGTCGGTTTATAATATTGCATTGATCTATATTAAAGTCTGCGTACTTGGTTTTATCATTCTTTGTATTTTTTACAGGTTGATTATGGATCAACAGCAGAAGAGCTTGAGGCTCATTTCCATGGCTGTGGAGCTGTTAGTCGTGTTACGATCCTCTGTGACAAGTTTACTGGACATCCAAAGGGGTCAGTTCTGCAAGTACTATCATTCAGTACTCAGTATTATTATCTTTTGCTTTTTTGCACTTGGCTTTAGCCCAGCAGCTGCTGACTGTGATGTGTGATGAATGTGTCCCTTTGCGAAAAAGTGGTCCTTGAAATTGTTTTCAGTAACTATTTCAGTTTTCACCAGCTCATTCCGATGCATGCTAAAGGTAAAACTGTTCAACATTGCATATGGTGAACACCGATTAGTCTCCATCATCGTGTGCCTCTGATTCGCTTGCAACATATTGGCACTATTTTGAGTGATTGTTTTATATTACATATAACTGTTGTGACAGGTTCGCATACATGGAGTTTGCGGAGAAGGAGGGTGTGGAGTTGGCAATGGCACTTGACGATTCGCTGTTCAGAGGCAGACAGATCAAGGTATGCAGGACGCTTGCAGTGCAACTTTGATCAAATACTGAGTGAAATTTTTATTTTTAAAATGTCAGAGTAATGCACTTTTTGTCCGATTAAAGAACTTGACGCCTCCAGAAATTCTAATGCTGATACTGTAGTAATGAACACGTTTATTTGCCCAAAGGTAGAAATTATAAAACAGCAAAAATTTGAGAGAGAAAATTATTTACAAATGCAATGCAATAATAATATTACACAGTAGTCTACTAAAATATGCACTATGCGCTAAAATAATGCTGCACTAGTGACTCTTCTTTCATAAACACAGCACATTGAAGTCTCAAATGATGGCCGAGACAATGTCTATTTCTTGCATAACACCTGAAAATATCCCAAGTGTAGCAACTTGCAAAAGTTGACTAAATGTCATGCTTTGCTTTGGATGTCTTACCAGAAACCTAGTGTTGGGGGAACTTGTAATACACCTGCAAAGCATGACGTTTAAAGTCATCTTTTATAGGTGGGTGTAAATGTATACACACTATTGGTTAAGAAACGAGGGATCTGCAAGAATAGGCTTAATTCAGTTATCTCATTGTTCACCCACCTTCCAATAATGGCCGGACACATTTCACTCTTGAGTCTCATCCCCTTCCCCTTTGACTTGCTATTGTTTTCACTGACAAACTTTTTGCAAACTTGTTAGCCAATTTATTTACTTGGCGTGACTGCAGAATGCTAAAAAAACTTCCTGAGTGCGCATAATGATTGCTTGTCGTTTGAACTCCATTGGTAGGCTTTTACCTTATAGTTAGGTCCTATCCATTAATTCCCTGTCCATTGAACATTTTGCTTCACTGATAACTGCACTTTATGAATGTCTTCCATTCAAGCATATATTTGTTCTTTGGTTGAAGTACAGTGCCATCAGAGTACAGGTACCATAAGTACAGAACATCAGAATGAGGATGGTGCATGTAACATAGTGTTCTGTTGTATCTTTACCCGTTTCCTTTTATAGCGATAATTGGTAATTGTGTTGAGACCGACATAGAGGCATCACAAACTACAACGGAGAGACAACGTAGAAAGAAATTTGAATTCATTCATGTTCATTTCTGTCACTAGTTTTAGTCATTGCTGGCATGTCGAGTCCATTATACACACAGTGATGTGGATGGGTGCACAAGCATCGTTGGTGATATGTGACTTAGTAACGCATTTATTGTGAGATAACGCCATAAAAAATCAACACTTTACATTGTAATTGTCATTAAGTATATTGTCAAAACATTTCTCTACATCGGCTGAAGTTGTGCAAATTCTGGAAACTGTGTGATTTGCAGGTGACGTCAAAGCGTACCAACCGGCCGGGTATCTCGTCTACAAACAGACCTCCAAGGGGTCGTTTTCGTCCTCGCTCAGCTTATCATTATGGCTATGCACCTCGACCACGGGGTGGTGGCAGATACAGGTTGGAATACTTGGCACACCTATAGCTGTGATACATTTTGGTGGCGTGTCATTTACTCTAGTCGTTGATTAAATCTCTGTGGAGCAAGTTGTGATGTGTCAACGATATTATTGAATTTGGTAAAACTTCTTTTTACCAACAAATGTAGTGTTTTATGTTAACCATGCTGGTGCCTTTTTTATGACATTAAGATGGCCTTCTGTTCTCTGATGCACCATTAAAAAGAAACCTCTGACTCTTCTGTGTTAAAATGGAATTGCCCCAATGACTTTCATCACCATCACTGCTAATGATTTTTTTTCTAGATAATGATGAGTAATTGTTGATGTAATGTTTTGTATATAAGAACAAGACTTATTTATTTTATAATGATTTTTTCAGACAACCTTGGAGTGATGGGCTGAGTAGGGTTTAACGTCCAACCCGACACATAATAGGTCATTTTGGGGGACAAGGGTAGTCCAGTACCAGAAAACTCAATAGTGTTATCTACCTTGCACAATTTTTAGTGGCTTCAGTGTTAATGTGTAACTCATAAATAAAGTAATGTAAAATGTTTTAAACTCGCTACCTCTTTTTTTTGTACATGCTATTAGAAGCTCAGTCTGTTATTGTGCAATGTACTACTATATTGAGTAGAACCAATTCAGACTGATATGAAATGAATACTTGTTTAACTCTCGTTGCTATGCTGATACCTTAATTTGGTTTATATGCCGTCGTTACTTCTCAGGCTCAACGACATTGGAACGCCTTACCATTCTCTGTTCATACCTGCAAGTCGTGCTTTGCTTTCAGACATTATTTTAAGACGCATCATTTCTACTCTTGCCTTTTCTACCCTCTAGCAACCTAGCCACAAGTTATTCCAATTTTCACCAAACATTCGTGCTATATGGATAATTTTCTTATTTATTTTTTAGCTAAAGCTGAAGAAAAAGATAAAACCTTGTTAATCATGATTATCAGATAAATTGAATACACTGTCGTAATTATCGTAACATATTACTGTGATGTCTCTGTTTGTGTGTCTGTCAGAATTTTCTGTTGTGAGTCGTCAAATGTCACATGGTGACTACAAAAACTTTAAGATGAAAAAATTTTGCAAAATAACATTAGCTTTAAATAAAGCTCAGGTTGAATGTGGTGGTAATTGTGTTCTTATACGGCACCGAGCTATGCTCTCTTACAGTCACAATGACGAAAGGACTGGAAGCTGCACACATTGGTGGCAGTAAGACAGAGTTACAAACATTGAAGTTTGGACACAGGCAGGTCAACAAAAGGTGGAGAGCATAATAAAAGAAAGAAGGCTTTGATGGTGACGTCATGTGCTAGAATGAATGATCTGCGAATACCGAAGCAAGCTTTGCATTACGGAGAGGGAGGGAGGTTCCAGACTAAGAGGGGATCAGGTAGACCAAGAGCAAAGTGAAGTCTATTGGGCAGATGGGACTCGCATGGGAAAACGCCGAGGCAGTGTCAGCAGAGCACACTGGAGGTATTGTGTGGCCCAGTACACCCACCTGGGTGCAGGACTGTAAGTTGAATCGAGTCAAGTGCATTTAATATTAATTATGGTAGACAAGAAGAACAGATATATGCTGGTAATGAGTTGTCATTGCACAGAGGCGTCAATAATGCATCTTCGACTTGAATTCTGTAAATATGGTATTCATTTAGTAAATTTTTTCTTTCATTTATTTTCTTTACTGTACTGTATGCAGAATCACCTAATTGCACAACATTACATATATTATATATTGTGGAGTATATTATTAATATTATACATTAGTATATACATGTTATACATGTATTATATATATATATATATATCAGTATATATTAGTAGACTTCTGACTCAGACTGGAGTGTCGTTTCTTTTTCAGACTCACGGTATCCTTGTTGGCTGTTCACACAGTGGTTACCGTAAGTAATTGGCTAGCGCTGATGCTCCAGATGTAAGTAACCTTTGCTTTTCTGGTTGTGTTTTGCTTGAGGTTATGCAGAATGTGTGTGATTTTGCAGACCTCGCCGATCATATTACTACGCACCGTACTGAGCATTCTGCTCGGTAGTCCGTACCTGACTGGAAAAGAGGACGACTACAGTCGGTGTACAAAAGACAACTGCAAAAAAGCGAAGACGTAACGTCCGTGAACAGTAAAAAAGGATGACCTCTGATGAAACAGATATTCAGCCTGTACAGCAAAAAATTTGACTGCTGATTTTAGTAGGCTGTCCAGTATTTCCATTGGTGGATTGCATGCTTTGTTTCGTATTTCATAAAAATAGTGTTTATAAAGTTCATGCACTATTGGCATTTGGATTTATTATTGGCTTCTGTTGTGTGCTGTCTGTTTTTTTCTCTTTTTCAGGTTTTGTGGGCATTCTGGTGTCACTGTTCACTGCTGCCAGTTAGTTCACTGTGGATTAAGTGACAAAATGATGCGATAGGATATTGTCAGATTCGTAGTTACTTACCGTGTTCCATAACATGCTTTTTGTCAGAATATTTTGTGTTACGTTGCACCGAGGTGGCAGATCATTAAACGTTCTTCATTGGCAGACTTGTGCTATTGTAGTTGGCTCAGACTCTTGGGTGTTCAGTTATATCCATTTGTTGTTGTCTGTCTGAATCGTCCTTTTGTTCTCTGAGCATGTAAAATAAAATTTTCATTGCAACGTCTAACTTGAGGCCCAAAAAGGTAAGCCACTACAGAATTCTCAATAAATCGTATTAAAGCCTGCCAATTAGATTAAATTTTTTCATCAAATCATTGTATAAACAACAATAATGTTGTCACTTTGTATTTAATATTCTGTGTGTGAAAATTTTGATATCAGTTACTGTGCATGCAAAACTAATGCGTGTCAACGTAAATGACGTCAGCACTCCTTTCATCATTTTGCCCACGTTAGCTGTTTATTCCACCATAAACTATCTTTTAGATGGAAATTTATTATATACCCATCTTTGCCATATGATCACGGCTTCAAACAGTAATTGATAACATCAGAAATTAGTCATGCATAGCATATTTAATACCAATTTATAATATTCTACTGCTTGTTTTATACTCGTGACAAATTCTAGTCATATGAGCAGTTTTTAATAAGATTTCATAATAAATCGGTAAATGCCTTGCTGTTTTTTGGGCCACCCTGTATAAAGATCAGGCACAATGTGCTGTAATTTGAGCATGAAAAGCAGAAAATTTCTTATTGGAACCAGGCATGAACAAGAGTTATATGTTATTGAGTACAGTTTACAGTATGATATTATTACAGGGTGGCCCATAAAATATAAGCCACTGTACCCTTCTTATCAGTTAATAAATCGTAGTAAAGCCTACCAGTGAGATTAGATTTTCGGTCAACTTAGTGTCAAACTAGTACTATAATATCGATTTGTATTAAATATTCTATGCATGGCCAATTTGTGATATCATTGTTCGTGACCAATGATGTAAGCGCTCACTATTGCGCAGTACTTTGTCTTACTATGGCTATGAATTCCGCTTTTACACCATTTTTATGTGGAAGTTAATGTAAAGATTACTCTGATTTCCAACTTAATCTTTTGGGATTTTTAATTACGATTTTATTGCATAACCTACACTGCAGTTTTTCTTGTCGAAGTTTGATGACGTCAGAAATTAGGTCACACAGAATATTTACTACCAATTGACCGTGCAGTTCGTTTCGTTATAAAGCTGTTACGTGCTTTTTTCTGACTCTAATTTGATGAAAAAATAGCCCCTTACCAACAGGCTTTCAATACGATTTACTGATAATTGAGAAGTGGCTTACTTTGGGCCACCTTCTAGAAAAGCCTTTTGTAGTCTACAGGATTCAGGTTTCTGACAAGAAACACATAGAGATACTGCAGCACATACGCTTGCATACGTACGCTTTTGTACAGAAGGCCATGTCGCTAATAAAATCAATCTAAAAAATTCAGCCACCATTTAATACATACATATGTATCATAAAAATAATTACTATTACTACTCAATACACATCCAAAACTTTTTATGCGAACTGCTGAGCAGTGATATGAACAAACAGAAAATACTGCGTCAGGCTGCTGTATACTCTGCTGTGATCTAAATTATTTTTGTTTGCTTAATAGCTTATATACACACATTAACATGCATATCATTCTGGTAACACTGTCAGATTTATACTGTACATGGTGTTCCAAAAAGTATGCTCTTAGTCCTACCAAATAATCATGCAGTAAATCGCATTAAAACTAGCTGGTGATAACGCTAGATTTTTTGTCAAATCAACGATATACCTTCATTGTGATGAAAGTGCCGTTAAACCCCAATTTCGGTCAAATTCGAGTGCAAATGAAGCATATAGCATTCTCTTACATACTTAAGTTACTGTGCTAGCTGCGATATCAGCAAAATAAGTGTATGGGCCTAAATAATAAAAGCTCAATTGAAACCCGAAAACAAGAGAGGTATGAAGAAATGTATTCATGGATTTCAATATATGGTGGTCTAGGAGTGGATTTAATACAATGCTAACTGATGGCAACTGGTATTCAAGAGGCAACGCTGACATCGTTTACGCTATGTCCAGTAACGCAGCGTGTTGCGGGTAACAGTGGTTGACGTCACAAATTATGTCGTGCATAGAATATTTAATTCCAACTGCCAATGCTTCTTTGACCTTCAATTTGACGAAAAATCTAATCTCAATAGGCCTAGTGCTGTAATACATTTGATGATCGGTATGGGCAATTATTTTAGAACACCCCTTTAATACAATATCTGCTTTGTTTTTATTACACTGCACTTTAACACACCGTACATAGGCGGCGACACCATATGAACAGGGGCAGCAATTGTTTTCCCTAAATTGCCCTAATCCAATGTTGGGACAGCGTTCAATATAAAATACTGCCCCATATCGCGTAGTAATGTTGCAAATTAGCCTACAGTAAGCAGGCAGCAACAGTGTCCAAACTGCCATTGACAGTTTGTATTTGACTTGTTACTGATGTTAAGCACGAGACAGTTCATAACGGTCGTTAAATCGCATATATAATCACCTTAAACTTTAAAAGTAACTACGGAAAACTGCGAAGCTTGGGGAGGAACGAAAAGCATGCGGGGGAGATGTGTTCACGGAAATTGCTGCTCCAATAAGTTAACTGCATTATACTGTCGCCACTCGCCGCCTATATGCATATGTACGCCTACACGTAGGCTATACAACAAAACGTAAAGGATTAGGCCTACATGATTACAGCCAAAAACAATACGCGCTGAGGTAATGTACGTAATACTAACATACAATGGTATATAACGAGTTCTGCAGTAATTTGTGCATCATACAGTACATACCATACACACCCGATTGCTGCACCATCACATGCACTACTTATGGTACAAAGCATGACGATCAGTGCTGCGCGACTGCACCTTTCTGCAACTAGGCTAATCTTCGCGTTTATAACACTCGGTACTCATAGGTACCGGTATTCATAATACTGCAGCAGGACGGCCACTGCTGATTGGCCGACAAGATATGGGCATGGGGCATATACTTCGTAGTTTTAACGTCTATTAAACTCAGTGAAACTAACCGGAGTTTTTTTTAATATATTACAGGTCAAAGACCATGAAATTATGACACTGGATGACGTTCGAATATAGACCTAATGGCCGCCATACGCGTTTCACAGGCGTATCCAAGATTTTACAATGGTGAGGGGTCTGGGGAACTAAGCCCCCAGTGGGTTCAGGGGCAAAGCCCCGGTACGGAGTCTGAGGAACGAAATTCCCCAGATAATGAAGCGAAATGTGAATTTTTTGTGTAATTTCTATAACGTTTTCCCATACAAAATTTAGGATTTAATGGGTATAAGAGCAGAAAATGGACAGTAATTTCGTACGTACACACAATTTGAAAAAAATCCCAAGATTCAATGGAGGGGCATTGAACCCCCTAATCTCCCTCTGCGTGGGTACGCCAGTAGCGTCTATCAGACTATCATGCCTGACATTGTGATCTGATCTAGTGTTATGCATTATAAACATCGAGCTCATGGGCCTACTGACACGAAATGCAACCAATGAAATAGGCCGACACTGTGTATGATGTACATGTATTTTAGGGCATATACAGGTTGGCCCCCAAAAAAGTAAGCCACTATCACTAATCATCATCAAATCGTATTAAAACCCGCCATTATGGCTATATTTTTCATCAATTTCGACTACAAAATGAGTACAAAAATATAATAAGTCTGTATTAAATACTCTATGTGTGACTTAATTTGTGACGTCATTACTTGCCGTGTTTGAAGCTGAGATATGGGTAAAATCAGAGCGTTTAAAAACCAGGAAAAAAAACAAAATATGGAAATAAAAGACATTTTTACATAAAGCTCCTTCTAAAAGATTGTTTTGGAATGGAATTCACAACTTGCTCAGGCTGACATCATTTACAATATCTGACGCATATCGTTAATTTGCGGGTCAGCCATAGTTATTGAGGTCAGAAAGTAGGTCAAGCAAAGAATATCTAATGCCAACGAATAATATTATTGTGCGTGATTCATACTTTAATTTGACGACTAAATCTAATCTCATTGACAGGTTTTAATTCGATTTATTGATCATTTGGTATAGTGGCTTACTTTTTTGGGGCCACCCTGTATATACCACAGAGTATGCAGAAAGTAAGTGACGTTTCAGCGACACTGGCAGTACATTTTACTGTTTCTATGCGGTAAAAAGTCGTTGAATGCTATCGCGCCTATGACGAACTTAATATATTAAGTTCGTCAATGAACAACTTAATATATATGACAACATATACAATACACAATGTCAGCCAACATAGCAAATAAATTAATGCACACCGGGGTGCTGAATTGCTTGATAAAATAGCGTACACAATATAAACCGGTACTAGAAACAGATACATCTGCAGTACACACAGGCCCTAATGCTTGCATGAGTCGAGCACAAATATGCATGCTTTCTAACACTTTGATGACAAATTTTGTCAAAGTTTTATGCAATAGCTACAGCTGTAATAATGCACTATAGTCTACAGGGTGGCCCAAAAAAGTAAGCCACTTTCAAGTATCATCATTAAATCGTTTTAAAAACCGTCATTAAGGCTACATTTTTCATTAATTTTGACTATAAAATGAGCACAAGAATATAATAAGTCTGTATTAAATATTCTATGTGTGACCTAATTTGTGACGTCATCACTAGCTCTGCTTGAAGCTGCGATACGGGTGAAATCAACGCATTTGATAA
>Ga0056115_1000837_pt1 | contig 13876 bp, 10 predicted proteins | sample WorMetOlspDAHAB1_FD_77007 | JGI IMG/M metagenome (GOLD analysis project Ga0056115, IMG submission 77007) | Marine gutless worms symbiont microbial communities from Max Planck institute for Marine Microbiology, Germany - Olavius sp. DAHAB.1 ...
CCGTTCCGGAACCCGCAGCCAGTGAAGCTCGCGGAGAAGCGGAGTGATGCGCTCCGAACGCCTGACGGAGAATACAAGTCGAGCAGCGGCGTTGAGAATAGACTGCAGCCTGTACATGTAGAACAACTGTCGGGAGACGCCGGCCAGCACTGAGCAGCAGTAGTCGACCTTGCTGGCGACTAACGCACGGATGAGCGACAGCAGGGCATGCCGTGGGAGACACCGCCGAACACTGCTTATCTGCCGTAAGGCAGCGAAGCACGATCTGACGGTGGCGGTTACGTGTGTCTGTGAGCTGACGTCACAGTCTATGTAGAGCCCGAGATCACGAATGGAAGTGATCGGTAGTACATAAGTGCTGGTGTTATTAGTCTTTCGTGTGCTGTCGTTCATTGCTAATTCACTTTCCTGATCTTATATGCTTTTACGGCTAACGAATATATGAATGTTACAAATTCCAGACTCGCAGTATTACCATACTTTCCTGACAACCACAGATATAGCTAATTATAAATGACGAGATCGTTTCCGTAACATGACGTCCGTCAGAAAAAAAATCCTCAGCTTTCAGAACATTATTTTATATGATTTAATATGCTCTATAAACGCTCTTACTTACTACTCACAAACTGTTTTATCGTTTGACCTTGCTTGTTTTTACATATTATTTTTTTACATTTCAGAAGTTTTTTCCGTTTTTAGTGTTGAATGTAGTGTGCATGTATTGTAATGCTGAGTTGCAGCGATAAATTTGTTTGAATAAAAGTGTACGTGATGATGATGAGCAGCACAAGCTTCGTTGCGTGACGGAAAGTGACGGCCCACCAGAAATTATTACGTTACCACCAGTACTTAGTGGTGCAGCGCTAGCACGATAATCGTCGACAAGTGGTGGGTAGCTCAGCGTGGACGCCGATACCGACTATTTCCGGACGCCCAGACCGACCAGTCGATCACCTTCGCCACAGACCTCGCTTGTAGTTGCATCGCAACGAGTCTTTAGCGCGCTCTTTGGCCGCTTTTCACGTCGGCCAACCAGACCAACCGTTCTATAGCCGGCCCCTTTTCGGCCGCTGTAGGCTACACTCGTGCGTTTAAAAATGTCCCTCCCTGCCGGAGAGAATTTACTGACGATGTAGAAAGAAAGCTTTATTTGCGCAGGAAATTAAACGATAGCCAGCGCTGTCCGGTCAGCCGTTGGACTATGTGGCAACATGGAGTCGACCGCTGACTACACCTTGGTACCGCGGTCCTTGAATAGAAGCTGGTCAACAAATGCCACTGACGTATTCGCCCTAGCAAAATGACCGCTGATTTTAATGACAGGCCCTACTTGAAACACATTTCAGTAGGTTTTCAGTTTTAGGCGCACAAAAAAAGTTTTCGTGCCATTTCTTTTTATTTAATTAATTCGACACTTCGACAGACGTCACTAAAAACGTCGCTGCTGTGCTATACCTGTTCATCCCTCCACTTTAAACCCTTACTTAAACTCTAGCCTTTGCCTGAAATTATTTCGTTAACTGTTTTTCTTCGTATCTCTCAAATTATAGGCCCTGTACTTTAAGCTGAACGTCTTTACAAATGTCTTAACTTCAATTACGAACATCGTGCTATATTGCATAGTGAAGTAAGTAGGCCTACAGTGAAAATTAAATGGCGTGGAAATATTTATGAAATACATGTATTTACGTGCAACAAATACCTGAAAATGGAACTATAAATATTTTCCAAATCAAAAAAATGGTATTAAAACTATAGTAATTCTTCTGTGCAAATGAATACTCCAGTGGCAGTTTTCAGACAGCATTCTCAAACGAAAGAGTACAGGGTGGCCCAAAAAAGTAAGCCACTATCAAGCACCATCATTAAGTCGTAATAATAATTTGGTAGTGGCTTACTTTTTTGGGCCAGCCTGTAATTGTAATCAGTGTCGCGTTATCGGTGAACGAGACTGTATCAAGATAGGCTAACACCGCCACGGAACGACGCCACTGCATTCGTCCTGTGTGTATGGAATCCTGACACGCGTACCAATTGGTCTCAACGCAGAAACCATAGTAGGGAAGCAGCGTGTCTACTCCATCGTATGAATGAATGCTCTCTCTGGGTGGCCATCGTGCAACCCTGATGGCCCAAGTCAATGGTCTGTGGCAGCGACATCGATGCCGAGCGTAATGTTCCTAGTCTGTTCTAGTCGTCTCCCACAATCTAGAAAATACTCGCGCGAGTGTCTGAGTAGTTTCTTAACGGGCACATCGGCACACGATAAACGGCATGATTTCAGTGCCATATTCAGATATTAAAAACGTCAAAGAGATAGCAGTCACTAGGGGTGCTGAAGTCTCTCTAGTGAACTGTAAATTAGACTCTTCGGGGAGCAAATGACGAAGCTGAGTTTCCAGACATTTCTACATTTGGTTGTACAAAAGAGCAAATCCTGGACCGTCTCTCACTCTGAACTTACACATTATTTTCAGATCCAAAAATGATAATGCGAAAGAATTTGTGCAAAATGTCTGGGGGCTAAACTTGATCCTTTAGAAAACCTTGAAGGTGAAGGAGGGCTTGAGACTTAATCTGAGCAATGACGCACGTAATATGCGGGCAGACTCCGTGAACTTATATGAAGAGCTATTGTTTATAGTCATTTACGGCGTCATCTGCACACATATGACTATACTGTATAGTACAAGGTCGTGCTTTTTTCTACCTATGTCCATCTTAACCTTCTCACCATAATGACCCAAGATTTTCTCACGCACACTTTTGTCTACCATGGGAACCACATTCACATCTGTATCAACCATTACTCCAAAATGACAGTATCTCCGATGTACTGAAGCCAGGCACTTGGGTCGACTGTTGTCAATAACAGAAGACTGGATATAAGAAAATAAAAGTCCAAGATAGTTCTTGTGTATTTTTTCGGCAAACAACTTAACACTATTCCAACGTTCAGTGTCATATTATTGCCCATCTTGCCCCGAATAAATTAGGTCATACATAGAATATTTAATACCACTTGGCAATATTGTATTACGTGTTTGACACCCTAAGTTGACGAATCTCATTGGCAAGCGTTAATACAATTTAATGTGATTTATTGTTAATTCAGTAGGACATAATATTTTTGGGCCACCCTGTACGCAGCACAATAATCTATTATTTTCTATTTTTGCAGTTAGTTAAAATTATTTCTAATGCTAGGCAGTGTGAAGATATAATGCCATTCACCTTAGCATAGATTAAAGGCAACTTGATTATAGACACGGTTAATTTCACCTAATTTTCTGAATATCGAAAAATAACGGACTTACTGTCATTTTAGTGTCCAGATTGCCACTGATTTCCTGTATTAAAAATAAACAGTAAGTCAACTTCTTCATAATTTGTCACCAGTTTGACTGTATCTCACATCTAATTGATACAATGAATGAAAAGGAACATTATTTTTTGGAAAATGCACTCATTTGACCTTCGACCTTGACATATGACCTTGTCCACCACTATAGGTACACTTAAGAGCGGCATTTTCATAGAGGCCAAGGGTTGCCCTAACAAGTCATACCAACCAAACATCCCGTCACTGATTTCTATTAAATGACCCCTGGCTCTTGGACCATGACGAAAATGTTCGTCATAATTACGTACAGGAGTGCCCGAGTATGAGAGGCAAAGTGTTTTCGGACAAAATTGCATACTAACTAAGCCGTGCAACGTCCGCATATACAGTCCGGCTATATGCATGCCGCAAGGAAAAGGTATGGTTACAGTGACGTAGGCTCACACATCGGTCTTCTCATCTTGCGTTATAAATATTTAACGGGCTTCGAAGTAAGGCCGTCTTCATAAAGGCAGGTGAAAAGGACTGAACATCTGCATTGCCATTTGTCAATAATTATCAATGTCAATTGAGTTTGCTGGTCGTCCGAGCCATATGCAATAATCACATTGTGTTCTGTGGCGTATATCATAGTGATAGCATCGTACTCACACAGTGCATCACTGCTGCAATTTGATGTACAAGGTCGTTGTAGCATATTACTTTAACACTGCTTACGCATTTAATACAACATTATGTGACACCCCGTCTTAGGCCATTTTTGCTTGACAGTTGCCTTGACATTTTACCAAGCTTGCACATAAGGAATATCGATTCGCCATCGGCTAGATGTAGTACACGTTTATAACGTTTACTAAAATTTTTCAATAAACGCGTTCATTATTTTGTCAACGTTTACTATTTTCATTAACCTCATGTAGAGAAAGCTTTGTCGTCTGAACATGAGACTGACTGACACAGACGGATAAAATTTACAAAACAGTCACGGCTTTTTCTTAGTTTTCTAGTTGACAGTATCTCTTTCGGAATAAATTTCGCTGACTGCAATTTCGAATTCGCACGAACTGCACAAATATTCAACACAATGTTCACAAACCGTTTGAAAAATGTCAACGTATATTACAAGTATTATTTACTTTAATTAGTATTTTCTTAATAGTCGAGTTTATCAATGTTTTTGACGTTAATACCTCTATGATTCAGACTGTGCAATGAAATGTTTGCATTCTGCGCGTCAAAGTCGGGCACATTTGTGGCACATTCGATCGAGAGGAAAAAATTTCCTACATCTGACATTTTACAGTTGATGTTTCACGTTTTTCGTAACGGACATGTCTACGTTGACGACTGACGGACTGCGATACTGCAATGGGGGAGCATTTAACGAGGACGCGCGGCAATAATGGATGAACTGTGCATTAGCCTTCAGTCCCGTATTGATGCATTAGGAGTAGCGGATGGAGCTTTCATGAAGTGGATGATGTATAATTCCCGAGTTGGCATGAAGATGAGACCTCTATACTGTATTACAGCTGCACGCGACAAACCGCATTCGTCACTCTCTGCCTGCTTTGCAGCGCTTTTCGAACATTCAACAAAAATTAACGAAAACACCATCACTGCAAATGTAATAATTATTTTTTTACGCCAACCATACGAAACTTCGTTAAAATTCGCCTGTAAGTTTTCCTGTATTAAACATTGTTTACAAACTGTTAATAAACTATACTTAAGCAACATCTAGCTTATTTATTATTGTGAGAAAGCATGCATACGGCAAAGGCACACATCAAAACAGAAAAACAAGAAACAGAAAGTGTCGCCTCCTCGAGAGCCAACGCATAGCGGCAGCTACGGTCGTACCATAGAAGTTCATTTCCAATGATATGAAAACTGTACCTAAATTTTCCAGGGTGTTCGGAAAAACGCAATAATGCAGCCGCAATTTTTCCAATATCGACATTTTCAAATTCATTACTTTTTTGTACCACCGCCAGGGGGCGCTGTAAAAAAATGACAACGAGACACATCCTCAAACCTTTCGCAATATAATGTATCTAAGTAACATAAGCATTGTTAACGTCCCCAAAGGGGCACCTGAGTGCAAATTTGACTAAGCGAGTGTCGTCAGTGAATGACATGTCGAAACGAATTTCGGCTGATACACATCCATAGTTCTATATTTATAACGTAGAGGCGGAAATTTTATTCTGGATTCATTGTAAATGGTCGACGAGGTGCGCACAAAATGTCCGGTCAGTTCAGAATTTCACGTAGCATTTTCTAAAACAAACGCCACACACCGCATCAAAATCGACCAACTGATGCCCACACTGCACTTACTGAATAATCCTGCCCGCTCTTTCCACACGAAGCGTAAAACTGTCCGATCAATTGAAATGAAACGGCAACAAAAAACAGTTTCAAAACTGTTTTGAAACTGTTTTGTTTAAATTTCATTTCAATTGTGCGAACAGCTTAACATCGGAACAGTCGCGCCGCAGGTGACAAACCGACTTTTCTGTCGGTAAAAAAACAAAGAACAATAAAAAAACACCTATGCGACACAAAAAGTTGACAATACCGGTTATTAGGTCACAAAAATCAGCAAGTAAAATTACACCTCAAATAAAAAACATGCGCAGGTCATTTCAACCAACTGCAGAAAGTGTCGCCTACTCGAGAGCCAAGGCAGCAACGACTGTGCCACATAAGTTCACTTCCAATGAAATTAAAAATGTACCTAAATTTGTCCCGGGTGTTCGGAAAAACGCAATAATGCAGCCGCAGTTTTCCCAAAATCGACGTTGGCTTATTTCGGGACACATTTAAGCAATTTTAGAACTACATAGTGTACAAACTGCTTCCTTTTTTCTTTCGCCGAACGCTTACCGCTGCATTTAGAGCTGAAAATCATGCTTACGTTAACTGAAGATCCGCATTTCAACTGCATAAATTGATTTTACAGCTGCATTTAGAAATCTGCGCATTTCGTGGAAAACTGCAGCTGTAAAAATCCATCGCATATATGCCACTGTATGGTATGTCGGCGGCCGAATAACAACATTAAGAGACGAAGCCGCAGGACTGACGACCAGTCCGTGGCGAGAACAAACCAAGGATTAGGAGGGTTGGCGGCGCTCGATGTTGCCGTTATGTCGCGGGACAATCCAGTTATAGTCTGGCGCTCGCGGACACCGATATCGCCTGTTGTCGACTGCGTCTGAATTGCTCCCCGGCGACGCAGTCACAACGGCGCTGGCTGTCCGCAAGCATGAGTGGCCAGCGCCTGCAAGTAACTCAGTGAGTGATTACTGTTTAACGTCCCACCTGATAAACGTATAATATAGAAGTATATTACAAGGTCTTCGGTCCCACCCGACACATAATAGGTCATTTCGGGGATGATACCAGCGCCTGCAAGACGAACGGAGTCTTCGGCAACGACGACGACGACGACGAGTATAATTAATGTCGCCAGCAACCAACCACACAAGTCCAGCGCACATGTCGATCGAGTGTCTTGTCGCAGTCCGGATTAGACAGAAACGACACGCGGCGCTGCAGTCTTTCTTACTTAATTCAACCTGAGCGAGTCGTTCGTCTTCAATGTCCTCACGAGGGTCGGCTGAAAAAATACATAAACGAAAAATGGGGACATGAGTAAATAGCAATTTTAATCAACTTTATTTCACCACAGGCATTACACACACAAAAAAACAAAAAAAACATACTTGACTAATATAGCACAATCTAACGAAATGACGAGTTAAATGTCTTTATAAACAACATGCTTGGCAAATCGCAAATCCAAATCAAGTCTGACCGTGTAACATTTTCTCACTTTAAACACGCAGCAAAATCACGTGATCTCTCGACGACAGCTGATTGCGAACTTTACTTAACATAAAAATTGCAATTTTACGATATAATTTGGCGACGTTTTTTTGCAAAATAGGCCAAAAACCATACAACCTCTGTTACACATATTTCAAGCGTAGCACTGTCTCGCGAACTAGACGTCGTCGAAGCCGGTACCAGCTATCTGCGGCGCAACCATTCGGCGTGAATACCGCCGACACCCATACCGTGTCAGCACTGTCGGCCGAACAGCATGAATAACGTATGCAATGTATTATTCAGCCGACGGCGACAGTGTGACGTTAAAGACAGGACTGCGTATACTTGCGACGAAGTTTACGATGCGTCGTGGGCCGCATCCAGCTGCTGCTGCTGCTGCTGCTGCTGCGGCTGGTGGCGCAGATGATGGTTGCGGAGGCGACACTCGGCGCGACAGTGGTAGAAGACATAGCATTGCGCGATTCGGTGCCGTTGTCGCCGGCTGTGTCGCGACGACGTGCAACAAACACGGCGTTCTCTGCGCTGGGTGAAGTCAATTCTCGACGTTAACAGCATCCGTCTCGAAGAAAAACTCCGCCTCCGAAATGACCTGTATATTGTGTCGGGTGGGGCGTTAAACTTTAGTCACTCGCTCACTCGTCTCGAAGAAAAAGGTACAAAAACACCCGGCGACATAGCGTTGATGCAACTCCGGTTGCGGTTCACAAAAGCCTCATAGAGATTCGCATAACCTTAGTGCCAAGCAAAAGTATGTGCAGCAAACACGTGCGACCGTCGCGTGCAGTGTTGTCGAATTACAGCGTCGTCATCGCGTCGTGACTGACTTTAGCTTCTTCTTGATATGACTCAACTTCGACGTCGACGTGCTTCGAACAGCGTCTGACGCCTAGAACTGTCAGTGGCGGCGAAGCCACAGTTAAGTCGAGCTGGGACGTGTGCCCCACTGCGATTTCTTGATGTAGGACCACAAAGTTTCGCATGCAGAGTGTTGTGAGGAAAATTTCCCATTTTCTGCTACGCAGTGCAGCTGTGTACTCTGTGTATACTGTACTGCCTGTTCGACCTGACGGTAAAAACAAAAAAACAGTGAGTTTTTTAGTCATTCTGATGCTTTAGGTGAAACTGGGTTTTTGCACGTATTTTTCTTAAAGTTCGCGAAGAGCAAATGTTTTGTCTGCCGCATAACAAACAATCAAACTACATTATTCCGCCGACGCTTAGAACTGTGGTCAACGTCACGACGGAGTCACAGCGACGTTATTCTATCTACAATAGTTACCGACGCCATCTTGGAGGTATATCACATTGTGGAAGTGTAACAGAAACGTCGAAAACTTACGTATGCCTCCAAAATGTTTAGTGTATATCACATTACACACCAGTAAAAAATGCTCAGTCTGAGAATAACCTTAACGTAAGAATTTTTCAGATTACTACTCTGTAACTCACTTTCTGTTCACAAGTATACCTCCAACATGGCGGCGTGGGTTTATGCCCAGGTCAATGACGTCACTGCGCTTCATCAAGATCGTCGAATATTCGTTTATGACGCTCACTTGCGATTCCAGCGGCGCATCGAATAAGTCAGCGGAAGTCAGCGAATGATATAAATATGAGGGCCAAGGAAAATATCGGTTACAACAGCGAATGCTATGATCTGACCGGGAAGTGAGCGACGTCGTCATGTTCATCGGACTGATCATACTGCTCGTTCTGATAGTGCTGTGCGCCGTCGTCGGCGGGATCTACACGTACATCTACTTCACGCGCATCAATCCCGGACGAACCCGGAAGTACGTCACTTCCGGTAGCTCCGAGCGACAAACCGGAAACGACGAGGCGGGCGGCGGAAGTGGAGCTGCTGGAACGCACCTGTTCCTCTTTCGAAAGTCGTAAAACGTCGAAACTCCACGACGAACTGTTGCTGCCCTCGTATGGCGATGAAATATATAAAACCGGACCAAGGTCGTATCGTGGTAAATATTCAGCGCCAACAATACCATGGCGTTATTTTTGCTATGGTACATCATGCTATATTTGACGCTGTTAATATAACATGGTACCGTCGTACCGTGGCCCAAAAATAGCATACCGCTGTATTTTTACTACCGTGACCTTTTGCCTACCATAGTATTTTTGAGTGCGGGTGAGTGAGTAGAGTTTAACGCCCCACCCGCCACAATATAGGTTATTTCGGAGGCGGATAAGACCCTGGGAGACTTGTACATCTCCTATTCAGTAATGGATGACCAGCGACATAAACAACCCCCTCATCTCGCATTGCTCTCACAATGGCCCTAAAAGGGATGGAGCCAGCTCCTAACCCGCAATAATGGGGAGGGAGCAAAAAAACTCAAAGGGGTTCATTTTAGTTTGTTACGCGCCAAGACATGAAGGGAAATGACTCAACTGACCAAGGTAAAACAAAACATACATGAACATAAAGATAAATCATGCAACCCAAAAAGCACAAAGACAAACTCACGGCCCAACCGGGCTGTGTGAACTGTTTTTGTTAACTGTGCCCACTGAAGAGGTAGCACGTTGCGAATATAAAACAGTTCAGATAATATTCCCTCTTAAGCTCCAGACAATCGCCATAACTTCAGATGTTGTCAAATGGAGGGGAGGGGATACTATACTGCAGGCACTGCTGCAGAGGTTTAAACCATGCAGATGAGCAGATGACCACTAAACTAACGAAATTCGACGTTTTTGGTGATGACAGTGAGAATGGAATACGTGTTTCCCAGTGTCGCGTGCGTCATCGGTTTACTGCCACGAAAATGCGGACATGCGATCGCTGTCGTGAAAACGTCGACGTCGGACGAGAAGAAAGCACCGTAACGTACGTCGCGATACGGCTACATCGGGCTGACGGCATTCACTGCAAGATCTGTGAAGCAATGATAATGTCAAGCCGTTAATGGTTCTTTGTACGTCGGCGGAGGAGATCGCTGTTCGGCGATCGCGCCCGCAAGTCACATACTGTGAGCAGGTGATTCATTAGTCACAGACAACGTCGTCGACGCTGCGTGATGCTTCAGTGTGCGACAGCCATTTAATGACATTCAGCGCTGCCGCTCCGACCGCACACCGACTGATCTACTTGTTAGCAGCGAACCCGTGCTTACAGTGCAGATGGTCTCGCGCCTGTTGACGTATAGAATCTTTTAAACCGTGACGTTCTTCTTGCGTAAGCTTACTCATTTGTTTGCACAGGGTGGTCCAAATAAGTAAGCCCCTGCCACGTTCTCGGTAACTCGTATTAAATCGCAGCATTAAAACCTGCCAATGCTATCAGAATGTTATCGTGAATTAAACTAAAGATTCAAACGAGCACCATGATACTATCTCTTGGTATTAAATATATGCCAGTATTTCTTTTATATGACTAAAATCTAGCTTATTGGAAGGTTTTAAAACGAGTTATTGATTAGGCCTATTAGGCATGGGCTTACATTTTGGGACCACTCGTAGAATCTTTAACCGTGTAGTACGACGTAATTAAGTTGTTCCATCTTGTTTATATTTTTTTGTAATATTAGTTATTGTTCTGTGCAGTTTCAGTACTCAAATGAAGGAACAGTTGAACTATAGGTACATGTATTTGATCAGTAGAGCAGAGAGAAAACTAGAGCGGCGTTCAAACGCCGGTGGTGCCGATAACGCAACTGTTGTTCTGAAAGTGCTTGCTGTGATTGTGTTGATTGCGTCACATTTTCTCATAACATCTTCAGATGTGACGTTTTTTATCGCGAGCTGATATCGGTCAGTATTAGAAAAACGTATTTTTCAAATGCAAAATAAAATACTCTATGCAGTATAGCGCGTATAGTCCACAAAAAATGAGCTATACTTTCTAGGCTGTTCGTCGGATAATCAGCTGGTCTAGGCCTATATACAGGGTGGCTACAAAAATTGACACATTTTTGTACGCCTTATAACTTCATTAAATATTTTTAACTGTCAGTATCAGGAGAAACTTTGTAATAGTACTATTACTAAAGATCCCACCGCACCTCAAGTGTGTCACTACACTACCTTGTGGAATATCAGACTATCAGTGTCTTAAAAGCAACAACTGAAACAGGACGACTTCTGTAACAACACATTTTAAGAGTGCGTCGTCCAGCAGCAAGGCGGACATATAAAACATTATTTTTGTAAAAACTGCAGGATGTGACAGTTACTTTAGATAATAACTGAGACAATAAATACGCTGTTTCCTGTTGTTAATTTCTTAAAATGTGTTGTTACAGAAGTCTTGTTCTCAATTGTTGCTTTAAGACATTGACATGTCACAGGATAGTGTAGCGACACATTTTGAGGTGTGGTGTGATCTTAAGTGATATATAGTATTATAACAAATTCTCTGCTGACTCTGACAGTGAAAACGTTTGAGAATTAGTCAATATTTGATGAAGTTATAAGGTTTACAAAAATGTGCCAATTTTGGGGCCACCCTGTAGAATCTTCACTTCGTTTCTTCAAGTCGCGAAATTTCACGACAACATCGCTTTTTTCTTACAGCCTTTTTAAATAGTAGCACAGTGCGAGTGTGCAAGATTGATCGGATGAATTTTGTTACCTACATGTAAATGAAACTTTTACATAAGCAGGCATTACGAAAACCTTAACGAGGGTGGCCTCGTATAATGTGCACTACAGGGTGGCCCAAAAAAGTGAGCCACTACCAAATGATCAAAAAATCGTATTAAATCGTATTAAAGCCTGTCAATGAGATTAGATTGTTTTTCAAATTAAAGTATGAATCAAGCACTATAATATTATTCGTTGGCATTAGATATTCTGAGTGTGACCTACTTTCTGACCTCAATAACTATGCTTGACCCGCAAACTAGCGATATGCGTCAGATAAGGTAAATGATGTCAGCGCTTCCTCTGGCTTCAGCTCGCCTTAGCAAGCTGTAAATTCTATTTCTGAATAATCTTTTGAATGGAACTTTATGTAAAAAATGTCTCTTATTTCCATATTTTGTATTTTTTTCTGGTTTTCAAACATTATTTTATCAGATGCGTTGAGTTTACCCATATCGCAGCTTCAAACACAGCATGTGATGACGTCACAAATTAGGTCACACATAAAATATTTAATACAGACTTATCGTATCCTTGCGCTCATTTTCTAGTCGAATTTGATGAAAATCTAGCCATAATGGCGGATTTTAATACGATTTAATGATGATTTATAGTGGCTTACTTTTTGGGCCACCCTGCATAATAGCAATTTGAGAATGATATGCTCACGTGTCTTGCTAATTTTGAAACATAGGCCTACATTGTAGCCTATTTCCAAATTTAAACAGTGTCAGATTCAGCGTCAACTGCACCCTCGACATCAACGAGATCTTCTAACAGTTATAGACTTTCAAATTCTAGTGAATATTCATATCCATGCGCTAACTGGCAAGTCACATAGTCTAAGCGACCAGGATTACTAGTGTGACGCTGCGTTTTGTTGTGAGAACCTGCGGTCTTGTTTTGGTCCGCACTTTATTTTATGAGATTTGGTGTAACAATAAGCAGCTCTGTCGCTTATAGCGCCGTGACGCCGTAGTAATAAATGTGGCACCTGGCACCACTAAATGATCCCGTACGTCGTACGCTACTGCTTCAAAAGCGCCAAGTCGACGACTTTCAGTTTGCACAGCGGCTCACAGAACATCGTTCGTTGTTGAGCAGACACAACAGACAGGCCGCTGAACTCGATGGAAACTGTACGCGTGAATACAAGACACTCGATCGTACGAAGATGACGAACGAGATACGCATGCAGTCGGAGGGTTTAGCAAGACAAATAACTGCTGTAAAACAAGCTCGGCAGTCGTAATCCTAAAAGACGACCGCAGACAGCCGCATATCAAGCGTATCAGCTACGGTGGAGGCGGCACTGAATGGCAAGTGCGGTGGTCGGATAAGACTGCAAAGCCGGTGTGCTTGTAGCTTGATATAATGTTGCAGTAGAGCCGCGCGAGTCCGTGGTGGTTTATGAAATACGCGTCGCCTGCGTCCCTGTTGCACTCATTACGACTTCAGATGCGCGAACAATTGGCCATAAAACGGACACATGGCTCTGAATCCGCTCCGCTCCGTACAGACAAAGGCGAGGCCAAGAGAGCTAAGCCCTTGAATTGTCTGGACTCTCCACGAAAAAAATAAAGCCAACTTTCTACACTAACCCTATAGTTAACGTAGAAAGTTGGCTTTATTTTTTAATTTTTAATTACAATTAACTGAAGGCATCTTCCTGCAGTGTTCTTTTAATTTCAGTTTTAAGCTGTTAATTAGGCCTATACACACAGTCCAAAAGTAAACCCACTTTCTACTTTTATGACGTTGCGAATACTATTGCCATGACAAAATTGACAGCATATGGGATAGATGGAGGGAGAGGTAATTACTTTCACACTTACAAACGTCCGCGCATGACACTGTAGTGCAAACTACATATTCTGTAATCACACTCGAGTCTGACTCATTAATAAACACTCTTCATTTAATGTACAAAGTGGCCCAATAAAAAGTAAACCACTTCTGCATTATCATTAAGTCGTATTGAAAACCCGTCAATAAGGCTAAATTTTAAAATAAAATTTGACCATATTGAATCACCAGACTTATCAGTTGGTATTAAATATTCTATGC
>Ga0056115_1000838_pt1 | contig 13849 bp, 8 predicted proteins | sample WorMetOlspDAHAB1_FD_77007 | JGI IMG/M metagenome (GOLD analysis project Ga0056115, IMG submission 77007) | Marine gutless worms symbiont microbial communities from Max Planck institute for Marine Microbiology, Germany - Olavius sp. DAHAB.1 ...
GCCTGAAGACATGACTTTTTGAACTGACGATGGCGCAACACTGACCTTACCTGGCTGCACTTTGTTTCGTTTTGTTTTTACCTGCATTACTTACTAACTCTGTAAAGTGCCCCTGTAATGTTATTCATGATAGTGTCACTATAATCTCTGCTTCGTTAACAATCCACTTGAAGTGTATTGCAATGGGTCCGAAAACTCAATCACCTCACCGCACCTCCGTCATCAACAGCATTTTAACTCTTTTAAATCGGCTCCATTCAGACAAGCATTTAATGTCTCTGAATTTAATGCTAATTTTATTTTTTTTCTTTTCTTACCAATTGTACTGTAATTTTTATTTCGATTTTTAAGGTTTATTATGTCTTAAAGAAGACTGTGTCTACGTCTCTTTTGTGTAATAGGCGTTTGACACAAATTTTTACTGATGATGGTAATGATCAAATACACTAGTTTTGACTATAATTTTTTATTTTAATTTTTACTACAGACATCGTACACATAGTGCACAGAAAATGACAGGACAGCATATACAGATACAGTGTGCTATTTGAGATATTAGCATTAACATTAAAATACGGTCTAAACACAGTACAGAATAGTAAAAGTATGGTGAAAGATGTGATATGGACATGTTTTGAGCATAAGGTTCATTATTAGTATTTAAAAAAAGTATTTTATGTTTTATGGTTTTAATGTGTATGTTTGTGTATATAATTGTATCCTGTGTGCTGTCCATGTGGCGTAATAAACGATCATGATAATGATAGTACACATTATAAAAAGTTTAAAAAAACTAATGTAAAAAAATAAAATCACCAGAAACAGCTAAACCAGTAAACGACACAGACATTGCCACAAAAAACTCAGAAAAAAAAACAAAAATATATAAAAAAAATTACACGTGAATACACATACAGACCACTGACAGCAGTTAAAAACACGAAGAATAAAATGATCGCCACTAATCCAATGCCTTAATAGTTCACGTGACAGAAAAGAAATGTCTAGATTATCAACAGTTTCATATCACATCAACGACAGCAGCTCAAACGTGAACCGAGGCAGAACGTTACTCTTCTTCGCGTATAAGACGCTTCTGATAGACATTTTACATATTTTATCTCCATCGGTTTTCTTCATTTTAGCTATGTAATCATTGCTGCGTTTTGTCAGCTTTGTTTAATAAACATATTATTATTATTATTATTATTATTATTATTATGTCAACTGCCAGTTTGAAGGGGATAGGCCTATGTTTTGGCCGTATTTAATGTTCAATACAAATTACTACAGGTGGTTTAATTATTCACACTTGTAAAAAAGGCAGCGTACATATATCGTAAAACAGCAGGCATCGCATTCGCAGCCATTTATAACGTGTTTGTTTTCGTGAAGAGAGTGGTTTCTGGAACTTACGTGACATGGTTTTGCTAGCAGGCTGCTGCCCAGCGTGTGCCCTTACGGCCTGGGCCGACTGCTCATGTAGCGCTGGCTTGTTCGCATATAGCGCAGAGCAATATGCTAATTGTATGTCTTACGATGTATGAAAAGTAAAAGTGCGTCCGGTTCCGGGCCAGTTATTCCCTGAAACCGGCCAGATATATGAACCGCTGGATAATAGCGGTGCACAGATCCGAACATAAAATGAGTTAAACTTTCCGTCTGCAGCGGTCTCAAACAGTTCCTTTCACGAATCGGCAAATTTTGTAGACGACAAAAAACATATTTGATAAGCATCCGAGTTGTATTTCGGTAGCTAGATGGACCGAAATACACGACTGATATACGATGTACTAACACATTTTTCCGAATTTTCCAGTTCCGGCCGTAAAATGAAAAAGGTAGTGTACAGCCTGCCGGCAGTCACGTGATTCTTAGTGTGTTGCCTGCGGGCAATCGTCAGCCGGTAGTGAGCTATGATTGGCTGGCATGTGGCACGTGACTGAGGAATGCACAGACGTGTATATGTCAGTTAATTACGACTGGCGATCGGTTTTCTTCTTTTTTCAGAACAAGAAGCTTAGTTAAGGGTTAGAGTTAGGGTAAGGGTTATGTTAGGGCTAGGGTTAGGGTTAGGGTTAGGTTTAGGTGCCAGGGAATCATGTATAGCTGACTGCCGGCAGGGGATCCGTGGGGATCGACTGCCGGTTGCCGGCAGGCAATAGAGGACGATAAAAAATCATATCCAACATTTCCCCGATAAATCGCCGTCACTTTTACCAGGCGCTCAAGTTCAGCCTGGTGACGCCATCGCTGCCGACGGCCGACCGGCAACGCCGATTCATCACCGTCAGACGGTCGTAATGCAATACGCGCCAACTCAACTGGGCGCGACGCGACGCGACGCGACTACGCCCGATCCGACCCGACTGGATTACGACCGACCGACTGTCGGCCCGAAACAGCCGCGTAATCGACTAATCGATAACGATATGGTTAGTTCTGCATCAAACGATCGCCAACGAAATATACATAAGGAGGCGCTCACTCAGCTGCATAATGGCTATGATACTTTAATGCAGCGTAGTGTTATTCCCCGGAGACAGCCGGATGTTTTTTTTTCTTATTGGTTGCCTGTTTTTGTAGGGGACATGTTACCGCTTCAAGAGAAACAAAGGGATTAGTATTGTTATTATTATTGTTGTTATTATTAGTAATATTAGTATTACTAGAGTAAAAACCCCATGGTGTTTCAAAAATACAAATAAAAACATAAACGTTTGGCAGTACACCCTACTCTGACCGGTCGTCATCACAGACAGGGTCGGCGCTGAGCCAGGCCGCAGCCCAAGCCCGCGCTCACGGACTTTGGCTTGCAGGCGTACAGCCGCATCCCTAGTCTGCCGTTTTAATAGTCTCCACCCCGTAATCCGTGTACATGGACTACTACTCATTCACCGACCCCGGAAGGATGGAAGGCTGAGTTGCCCTGTTTAGCGGACCAACAGCGGACGGTTTACCCACAAAGTGGTCACCTGTCAACCATAGAAAGTCCGCCGGCCTAAGACCGACATCCTAACCACTGAGTACTCCCTGTCTAATTGTCTGACGTCCCGTGCACAAGTATGTGGTTTTACAAACAGATAAACGTGAAAAATCCCGAGTCCTTCCGAGCCATAGAGTCCACACGGCGGCGGCGTTCTCCTATTCGTCGCCCCTCAGCCAGACACCAGCCGAAGCTGCTGCAAGACCATGGACACAAGGTCAGTGGCTCACGGTGTGCCTGTTTATTTCCCGGCACATGCTGTTACAAAATATTCTGCTTGCCGAAGGAGACACGCGAGCGTAAGACTCGTACTCGACAACGGGTGAGAGTCGAACCCGCGACCTGTTGACCACGAGTCCACCGAACCTCACACTGTATTAGCAAAGAGGAAAAGCTGCTATTTGGCACACAAGGCGGCGGCACTGGTCTCCGAGGCTTCGGTCCTCAGCCTAATCATCATCATCGTCATCCGGTGCATTTGTAGTGCGCCAGGTTCAGCACGGATGTGTTCGGGCATAGAGTTGCATGCAGCAGGACCGGCGTGCGAGAAAGCAAGCTGTCCCAACTTAGTACGTAGCTGCGGTAGTGAGAAGTCAGTCGACAACTTTGACCTCACACGTTGACGCAACCGAAGCAGCGCAACCATTGACAAGAGAGGCCGGTGCGATGACGTCATCAGCAACGTCTCTATGGCGGTTGGGGTTTCGCGGCGGAAAAACGTACATGGGCACACTTTGGGGTTTCTCGGGCCATCACGGGTTGTCACGGTTCGCGGAAAGTTAACGGCAGTAGTAGTGGTTGTAGTCGATTTGTATAGCGCATCACGGCAGTGTCTCTAATGCGCTACTCGTCACTACTGCGTTACGAAAAGATGAGTTTTCAGAGCGGGCTTGGGCTGTTCGCTTGGGCTGCGCCTTGTTGCGCCGCTTAAATCTGGAACACTCTACCGGAACACGTCGTCTAAGCTCCCACATTGCAGTTCTTCAGGCGTCACTTTTTTACTGCAACAGTCTTTCTGCCTACAGCACTTTAGTGGACCTTGTTGTGGCATCGGTTACTTATAGGCCACTTTAAAAATCACCGACTAATTGATTGACTGAGCGGAGAGACTGACAATGAGGTAGCAAGAGCGACTATGGAAAGCCGAAATGCAGGGTTGTGGGCGCACTATCGACAACCAGGACTTTAAAAAACGCGGACTGCGGATTTGCAGATCTGCGAAAATTTGGAGAGTTGATTCTCAATCAAATCGGTAACGCTGTTGCCACAATATATCAAATTTTAAGGCAAAATGCAACCAATTCGTTCTGCGAGCTTACAGCGTTCCTCCAGACCCCCTAGAGGGATTTAAGGGGCCTATTATACTTCTAAGGGGAGGGGAGAGGACTGGATGGGAGGAATAGGGGACTGCACCCTTTCTGGTATCCTAAATACGCCACTGCGTTGTAGGAAACGTATTTACCGGCACTGTGCCGAAACGGCAGTGTGACAATTAAAAATTGTAAAAAATGCGTGTGCATAACCACTAACGAACCAGACACTAAATCTAATGCTAACCCTAACCTACTACTATACAGCACATCGTAGTGCGCATTCAACTGAATATAGTCTTGTGTGCTGCATACCCAGAGAAATTCATATGAAACAATGTTGTTGCACCGTCTTTACAACTTTCCGTTGTCATTGTCACTCTCCCTCACTTGCCGGTCCACTTACGTTCACCGCCACCCAAAGCGTCACCGCATGCGGCCAAGCCGAAGCCGGCTTAACGGTGGATGTGTGGTCTGGGTCACGACCCCGGCCATTGGTCATAGTTGGCGTTAGACGGCCTTCGTCGCCGGCCACCGATCAAAGCCCAGTGTTTCGTCAACCAGCATCGACAATATAAACGTCCGTCGGTCCGGTCACCTTGCTTCCTCGACCGAGCCGACGACACTGGCATTGTCGGCGACGCCGTCCAGTCTCCTATACTGTTGACCGTCTTCAGCTGGTACCAGACCACCAGAACAAATGGACGACGGACAATTATAGGGAGAGTGACAATGACAACGGAAAGTTGTAAAGGGTTAGGGTTGGGTTAGGATTAGACTTAAGTGTCTGGGTGGACATAGGATACAGGGGGCTCGGGGGCGCTGTAAGTCCGCATCTCGTCTCGCTTTTGTACATTGTATGGTTTAAGTTGCTGCTTATTTTCCAATTACAGTAACAGTTATGATCAGCAATTGTTCACGTAATTTCCTTTAGAAAAATATGTACTTTAAAAACGTTATAAATAAGGATGCAGACTGCAAATATGATTCCTTAATTTCCGGTTGACTGATATTTTAACGATTACCGTTAAAGTTAACTTAACGCACATTGATTTTCACCATTTCTTGCAACGAGATTATTGCTCGCAATAATTCGACGCGCGGCCGATAAAATCTGGAAAAAAATAGAAATGTCTAAATTGCAGTATGCAGATGTGGAAATAATTTACAGTAATGGGTCCCGATGTTGTGCGAGACTGTTGGTCTGGACAACGCGGGGAGGTGACATCCCCATGTCGCAATCGTATAGTCACGCCCACAAATAGACGCTTAAAATGTTTACAGTCGTTGTTACAGTTTAACCCAAATCTTGCTAGAATTAAGCATGGCCGCGTTTCGACACTTTACTAGCCAACAATTTATGTACGTGCGTTCTTGTGTAATTTTGACATAATTTTTGTTTTTATTTTTCTATTCTGTGTTTTTGGTGGTCCTTTAATGTCTATGTTGTTTACAGTTTTAGCTTTTTTTCTAGCGATTTTATACTTTTTTATATTAGTTTTCACTTTGTTACACTATGTGTACTATGTTTATGATGTCTATAATAAATAATAATAACACGGTATACAGTTAAGTATTTAAATATTCTACGTTGTAGTTAGCTCGTATTTGCTTTGTCTCTCTGTACGTCTGTCCGCTTGTTCGTTTATCTGTACGTTTGTTATGTGGACCACGCTGCCTGAATAAAATTATACATATGTCGACGGTCCTACTTCCACAAGGGTTAATCTGTACGGCGGGCGATGACGCATGACCGCATGACTCTGATATACATAACGCGCGAAGGTCACTCACTCACACACACACACACACACAGCAAGGCTGCAGCGGATCCTCCTAGAGTTCCACGGTCAGCAGAGGCTATCTATCGACGACCGGAGAGGTCACGCCAGGTCAACTGTGTCCGCCACGGCGTCAGCAGGCGATTGTTTTACGGCAACATCAGCGTTTCAACGTCGCGTTCCAGACCACACTGTGCCGCTGGCGCACATCCACGTTTCAAAATCTACAAGAGGGGGCGTGCCTTTCCCACGTTTCCCTTATTGCCCTCCCCCCCTCCTCATATCGCTTTTCCCATCCCGTCTCCTGTCCTTTTTCTCCAGTTCGTCCCAAGTCGTTCCCTGCCACAGCGTGCCTTCCATAATTTTCTCGGCGGTTCCCTCATTTTCGGTCAATCCAACTAGGAGTCCGCAGGGCATCTATATACCAGACGGTGTAAGTGAACACGACCGCGCAATGATACAATGTTAACACAGTGATAACGAAGACTCACAGAGTTTGTGGCCATTAAAGATGCCGTCACTGGCCGAGATAACACTAGACATTATTCGGGCGGGAGAGGTGGGCGAGTTTACAATCTTCTGATGTAAAATTTCATCGCGATTCTGGGCGCCAAAAATTATTAAAAATCGGTTCATTTTTCGCCGTGTTATTCTAAATATAAGGGATGGAGGCGCTTTCGTAGACACTGTGGAAAACGAAGTTAAATTAAACTCTGGGGTGCTATACTGCTATTATGATTTTTCGAAATTGTGGGGATGGCAAGAGGAGGCGACCACCGGGTGGGGACGGGGACATCTTTTGAGCGGAGGCGCTGGGAATGCGGTCACTTCTGCCGGGTGGGGTGGAGTACAGGGGCAAACTGTTATCGCCGTGTCTATCTACTGCAGTCTACGGTGGTCGCTGTCCGCCCAATAAAGTATACGTAAAAATTAAAATTAAAGAGAACGCTTAATATGGTGTCCGGAAAGACGAATTCACTGCGCAGGCACTCCAGGGGATGGAGGGAAAACGATTGAAGAGATGCGTCTTCAAGCGTTTCGTCACAAAAGTCAACATAAGCCGATGCACAAGACACCATTATCTCGAAAGTCGAAACCAAGAGACGCACAAAGCTCGAATCCGGTATGAACGACGATTCCCACGATGGCGCAAATGGCGGGATAGCTGTGGTCGAAAAGGTCAAAGTTCAAGGTCACGGAAAGGTCATGTCGCTCGTTATCTCGTCGTGGCGTTGCGTGGAAGAACGGAGATCCGGTTACACGTTTCAGATCTTCGCAGTCGGCAGTGGAATGCAAGAAACACGCGGCTGGTATAACCACAATGTCTAACTGCTATCTACAGGATGGCCCCAAAAAGAGAAAGCCACCAACAAAATTAAACATAAATAATACCAAAATGAAGCTATAGCTGGATGTTTCGTCAATCTGAGTGTAAAAAAGCAGCAGAAAAAATACTACATACGTTGGTATTAAATATTCAAAGCATGACATAAGGTGAAGCTGCGATAAGTGTCAAGTAAGTGTAAATGATGCGGTTTTATTGGGAAACCCGAGAAAACATAACAGGCGGATTTCATAGCTCGTTAAGGCGCACCCACAATAACTTACGTCACAAATTAGGTGACACGAAAAATATTTAACAACAACTGATTATATTATAGTGGTTCTTTGACATTCTTCTAATCTCATTGGAAGGGTTTAACACGACGTAATACGACTTACTGATAATTCGACACTATGTGAGTCAGAGAGTGAGGTTTAACGTCCCACTCCACATATAACAGTATGTTGTTTCATGGACGATTTTTACGGGCTACATAGCCCAACCAACCAACCAACAGTGCCAAAGCACTGAAGGACAAAATGGTCGGTTGAGATATAAAGCATCAATCTAATGAAAATTATCGGTGGCTTACTTTTTGGGCCACCCTGTACATGAGTGTCAATTATTGATGTGGCATATATGTTATAACAAACAGGGCCGTCGAGACCTGGGAGTAAAAAGAACCAGAATTTCAGTTTACTTTGTTTACACATTGTCATAACAGCAACTGCGACGGGCTTGGACTGCGGCCTAGGCTGTACACCTGTTTTGTCTGTGACACACAGTGCCGCTGCAGTAGCGGTATGCGGCTTGTAGTGTGCCTTTAAACTTCATCTTTTAACTAAAAAATACTAAAAAATAGGAGTCGCCCATAAAAAAATCGGGACCAGGCTGCAGCCTGCCTGGCCTATTGCTTAATCCTGCACAGCTGCATGCTTGCTATACATCGTCACAGTTACCTGCCGAATGACGGTCCAACACTGGAGTCGTCGTAAGAAGAACTGGCTCTTAGAGCGGAGTCTGGAATGGCGCCGGACTGCATGCCAAGTGGACGATAGCACGAAGCTGAAACATACATAAAAACACCAATGAAAAGAATAACAATCTAGTTCAAACAGAAATATTTAATTAAAGATATTTATATATTTAGTAATTTGTTTCTAATTCAAATAATAGTAATAATAAAAGCTGAAATGCCGGAGCCGTCTTGAAAATTGAACACACATTTTTGTTGCATCTTTCCCGAAATACAAAACCATTTTAAGCTGTTGGCGCACATTTTTCTAAAACACAGCTTGCGGGCCACAGCAACCACGGTAATCATCATGCAACAAACTCAGCCTACACCACCGCTGTGGAGCATGCACGGGCGCAACGCAGACATCGGACGCACGACGTAACATCAGTGAGCTGAGCACAAAAACACGCTGCCACGCTGCAGTTCCGCATGCAACGACGGGCAGGCATAATTAAGCTTTCAAGTTAAATAAACAGTAGCCAGTAAAGCTGGACGATTTTGAGATGGGGCCGAAACTACCCAAAAGTCGTTATCAGACAAATTTCTGTGTCACAAAGTATAATCGGTTCGTATTAAATATTCTATGCATGACGTAATTCGTTCCAGATCACGGAAACGGCAACGCAGAAGTACGGTTGTCACTAGCAGAGAAGCCTGCGAAATGATATAAGAAGACGTTTAGTGTCAAACTCCATCTAAGAGACGAACGTACGGACGGCGCACGTCTGTCCGTTGTGTCAGGGGCGTCCATACTCCATCCTACGGGGGAATGAACCGCGATGCTTTATAGAAGTTTAAAGGAGGAGGAAATAAAAGTCTGAGATCAAACAATAAATACACGAAATTTGGTCAGTTGATTATCAGGAAAATCATTAAAATATTGCCACAAGATGTCACATTTTAAGGCTATAACATGCACCAAATTCGATTCCGGCGTCCGTTCGTTCGTTCGTTCGTCTCTTAGATGGAGTTTGACACACAGAGGAATCAGCAATCGTCGTGCAAGTGATTAGGATCATGAGATTATCGGATTTGACAGCCGAGGGAGGGGGGTATTGGTCACCGGCTGAGTCAGTCATCAGAGACAGCGTGGAAACATGGCAGAAAGCCATCGCATGTCTGGTTTATCTCCACCCAGCAGCGACGACACAAGCTGGTGACCTTCATGTCACCTTGAAACCGTCCAATGTCACAGGCGTCTGGATGCTGGAACCATCACGGCAATGAAACGACGCCGTACTGATACTCCTGGGAAATGGAATGCAGGAGGGTAGTCGGCTGGTCCGATTGATGATTGCGATTTAACATCATTATCATCATCATCATCCAGTGCATTTGTAGTGCGCGCCATATTACACGCTGAACATAGGTGCATTTCAAGAGTCACATACTAAAAACCAGAATGTCAGTGTACGTTAAAAGCTAGGCACTTTTAGCACGCAACAGCCATATCGTGCTTTCAGTTAAAACGGGAGATATCAGCCAAGAAGTTTTAGTAATATTACGCTTATGAAAGGCAGATGTGGTGTATTTGTGATCCACATCTGAGCGCTTAGCTTAGTGGTTGAGTTATACTGACGATAGGCGCTATACAAGTCCACTTTCCTTTCCTTTCCTTTATAGATATGCAATGCAATAGTATATGCGTGTAGAATCGGGAATACTGTATGCGCCTAGAGCATATTCATAGCCATATTCATTGACATGGCACGAATACATATGGATGTGCTCAACTGGTCCTGTGAATGCAGTCACCCAGCGAAGACAGGGGTAGATTAATCTGTTCGTATTTTGGGCGGGAAGTCCCCAAGAAACTGAAGCGAAATGTGAAATAGCGTACAATTCTTTAACGTTGTTTTCCTGTAGAAAATTTACGACTTAATGAGCAACAGGAAAGCACGGAGAGTATTTTTGTACAAACTAACACACAATTCGACAAAATATTCCAAAGATCCATTCGGGTGGGGATAAACCCCTTAACCCTCCGTCCTCCGGGAACGCCAGCGCCCTGGTTGGAACACACACGTTGTGAAAGAGCTCCTCCCCCCCCCCGCCAGAGGTTCCTACGAAGTGAGTGAGTGAGTAGAGTTTAACGCCCCACCCGACACAATATAGGTCATTTCGAAGGCGGAGGAGCTTAGTCCTGCACTAATTAGGGGCCGTCCACATATTATATAAAAATGCCAGTTTTACAACACCCATCTCATGTAACTTTATATGACACTTGTGACATCGCTCCCCTGAAATTATATAATACTGGTCAGCCTCCCCCACCCCAGGAGGCAGCCTGCCACCAAAAACGAACCTGTCCAGCACTGTGAATAGAAATTCAATGTGTAAATCTGTAAAAACTGGGCACGTTTCACCCTTTGTTTTTTGTTAAGTTTGTAATGCAGAATCGAGAACAGTGTGCTCTGCCGAAAATGATATAAATTTCGCTATATAAATGTCGTATTATTATTATTATTATTATTACAATATAAATGTTTACTTATTCATTCCTTCGACATCACAAGTCATCAGCATAGTTCAACACTGCGATTGCGTTATAGAGCTTGTAAAACACGCTCCCACCGACCGCGTATAACAAATTGTCAGCCACTCCCCCTGCCAAGCATTATACAACATGTGGATGACCCTTATCACATGGACGTCTAGTATAGAGCTCTATACTAGACGTCCATGCTTATCACCATAGTATCTAATCAACAGTATGGCACAACAGTTAAGCATGAAAGGCACACAGCCGCACTGGATACACAATGTCTTGTGTGTCGGGAGCCAGCATCTATATCGTCGATTAGTCGTGTGATGTGACGCGATCTGAGTCGTTCATAATCAGCAGTCAGGCGGCGGCGCCGGCCGTCGCAAATTAACTGACGCCAAATTATCATCAATCAGTTCGGTGACTGATATTGTTGAAATTATTGTTGACGCTATAGGAACTGGTCTCTGCTACATAGTTAAGTTCTAGTTATATGTTGTTTTTATAGTCTGTTACCATTTATAGTGTATAAAGATTCTCATAATAAACATAATAACCGAAATGAGATAATGTCCGGTACTATCTCGAAGCATCATTAAGTCGAAGCTGCTAACGGATGACAGTGTGACAATCACAACCTAAAGTACAGTACAGACGGTGCAACAACATGTCTCGTACGAATTTATCTGGATACGTAGGATATGTGACTATATTTAGTTGAATGTTCACCGTTGCGTGCTGTTTAGCAGTAGGGTTAGGATTAGGATTAAGATTAGATTTAGTGTCTGGCTGGTTAGTTGTTATGCACACGTATTTGTACTACTTTAGGTTGTAACTGTCACACCGAGACCGAGCTCTTCTCACGAAGCTTCCCTGACTGATGCGACTGCGTGAATTTTCGTCTTGTTTCTAAGGTGGCCTCGCAACTTTGGCTCATGCCACCCTAATCTATTCGTTCTATTATTGTTATTACTGCCTAACGTAGAATTCGGCGAAATAAGACTTTCTTGTAGCTGTAGGCTGGATCCCCATATACACGCTGTAACCTTTCCGTAGAAAAGTATGCAGATAAATAAAATTACAATAATAAGACCGCATGCAAAACGACCGAAACCGTGTCGGGAGGGGGCATAGTTAAACGCGACCCATTCGCCCACCGCTCGCCAGATTGCGACAATTTGCCGCACGCAAGAGCAGCAGCAATTGTGTGTATTGGCCGTTTGCCTATCAGCGGCACTTGTCAACCTGTCAAAAAAGATTAGCACATCCTCACCACGACAAAGTACGCAGCCGAAAAAAATCCAATCAATCAAATCACTATTCGTTTTCGTGTTCTGTTGACCCTGCGTCTAGGGGCATCGAGCCCCCCCCCCCGGGGGGGCACTTAACGCAGCCCCCTAAAATCAAACTGAAATGAAGTTAATCATCTTTACTCACCGTAGCTGGTTGTATATATCAGTAAGTAAGTAAATGTCGATTTATATAGCGCGAGCTCAATTACGTGAAACGGTGACACCTCTAATGCGCTCATATCTCTATAATGTCCGACGGCAAAAAATGCGTTCTTCAAGTCCCTCCTGAAACGCTCAGACTCGACGGCCGGATCACGCAACGACTCTAAACAATTCTTCAATAATTTGGAAGTCATTTGTCTTAAACAGTTTCATAAAAATCTTGTTTATTACAACGTCCAACGATTATCTAAGTGAGTACATGTAATCTAAATTCTGTCACTTGAACGTAGAGTGTCTGTCAAATCGTTACTTTGTTTTACCGAAGATGATCCCGTCTCGTGCGAAATGTGTCCAGCGACCAAGCATTCCACAAAGGGTGTCCAACTTCCCCCATCTCACTCCTCCACACCCACTTTTTCCCTCCCGTACCCCATCTCCAATATTCTCCCCCTCCATTCCCCATTTTTCCTTTCCTTCTGGGCCCTCCAATTCTAAGATCTACAGCTCGGGTAATTTGGTGCACTTCAAACGCGAAAATAACTCACTTTACGTACGGCACCTTTAATAGCATATACAACAATTTACCAATTCGAAAACAAGGAAGCTTGTTCTCCCAACCACACCGATTCGTAGACGCCGCTGTACACACAAAGGAAGTGGGGAGGGGCGAGCGGAGATGCAATACTTTCCATCAGGACAGTGGGAGTTGCTGGAGGCAAGCCAGTGCTGATACACACTGACAGACAATAATAACAATCGACACTGAGTATTATTGCAGAGCGTCGACCAGCACATGCCTTGGGCGGCAACGGCTGCCCACTGACGGCTGCTTGGTCCGCCTTCCGGTCCGAGTCGGAGACAGCACAACAGTAGCAGGTGAACTTCACCGACTGGTCTGACCAACGCCGGACTAAAACGGCAGCGTGACTATTACAACCTAAAGCCGTATACAGACCAGAGCTGTGCGCCGACCAACTGGTGGTCGGCGGCGGCGTTGGGTGGTCTTATGACCGGCGGCGGCGGCGCGCCGCGCATTTTTCATCGGCGGCGGCGGCGTGGCTTTATTGGCGGCGGCGGCGGCGTCGGCGGCGTCAGACCGGATGAGAGAGCACTGAAACAGCGCACTCGCTGGACAGGCGTTTTTCTCTGGTTTTACAGGGGTCAGCCACTTTACCCTGTTATCTCCTCTGGGCCGCTATAGCGTCGAAAAGTTACTGTGAGTATGCATGCTGTGCACAATTTTACAGTCTTAGTGACTTAATTGTTCATTGCCTAATTTCTGGAGGCTCATATAAATGCAATGTTGAGTGTTGAGGGGACGCTGATAGCGCGGGAGTAGAAACGCGGCACTGGAAAATGCGGGACTGGAAATGTGGGGAAAATATGGCAGTCGTTGAATGGCTAAACTAACGAACCCGAAAAAGCAGTCCAGCCAAGCCTTGTGTCGCTCAATTCGTGATACCAGTAGCTGAATAACTACCGGTACCAGGA
>Ga0056115_1000842_pt1 | contig 13838 bp, 16 predicted proteins | sample WorMetOlspDAHAB1_FD_77007 | JGI IMG/M metagenome (GOLD analysis project Ga0056115, IMG submission 77007) | Marine gutless worms symbiont microbial communities from Max Planck institute for Marine Microbiology, Germany - Olavius sp. DAHAB.1 ...
AATTAGGTCATACAGAGAGTATTTAATACGAACATATAATATTCTTGTGCTCATTTTCTAATCAAAATTGGTGAAAAATCTAGCCTGGTTAACGATTTTTAATACGATTTAATGATGATTATCGATGGTGGCTCACTTTTTTGGGCCACCCTGTATAGTTTAAAATGTCAGTTTATTAGTAATTCGTGAAAATTTTGTCGCGGCTGTATTTAAAGTTTTTTATGATTAGTACACAACAAACGGTCACAAATAATGCGCATGGAATTGAACGACAAAATTCAATTCAAATGAGATAAAACGGCGGCCCATCTATAGGCTTAGAGTAACTTCACAACAGACCTACACAAATAGGCAAAACTTTTGCGTTGCTTCAGAACAAAACTATCGAAGCCAGATACCTGTATTGCACACGCAGGTAAGGCAATACGTTTAAGAAAATGCATTAAAGTAGCGGCACAGACCTGCAGGCAAAACAAGGCAAGAACGATGTTCATGGCGAAGAACCAGCGCTAACAGTGAGGATCTGCCATCAATGCATTCATGACCCAGTCTTCTCGTCACTGATAATCATGCATGTCGCACGCCATTGTCACTTAAGTCAGAAATATTAATATTATCCTGCAGAATTTTACAGATGTTTTACCATTTTTGTTTCAGTTTGTAGCAACAAGCCGGGGTAAAAAATTAGCGGGGTTTGGGTGGACCCCCTGGGACACAAGGGACCCCTGGAAACGCTGGTAAATCTAAGCTGGGGTTCGACTTTCGACCTCCTGGACACTGAATGTGAACTTGATTCTTGTTTTCAGCATGTTTGGTGTAGTTTCGCAAAATGGTCAGATGGGAATTTGGGGAAGGGCGAGTGAAATAAATTTTCCAGGCTCGCTATCGCTCACGATGACCCTTCCCCCATACACTGGAGATTTAATTTTTACCCGGCAACAAACTGACGAGAAATCGCTTGGATTCAACCATGGATATATAGGCCAGGCTTCAGATAGGATGGTAGGCTGAGTGTGTGAATTGGTGTTGTCAGATGCTCATGGCTATGGCGAATATAGCGAATATTTTAACTACTGAAAGTGAAGCAACTCCCAGCGGCTCTGTCCGGACAGCGGTCATAGAGCAATTAAGATGACCAGTGATTTAAATTCCGTCTCCGCAAAGTGAGTAATCTTGCCCGGTCTGTTTTATGAACAGTTGCGTGAGTGGCAGCGGGCGCGTGCTGCGACGGACTTCATAATATTGCGCTAAACCATTACACCGCCGTAAAACGATCGAATAACCTACTATGCCGACACGACTTTAACAATCATCTTTCGCACTAAGTAACACAAATATCACAATACATGAATATAATATCGAAAACTCGGCTGCACACATTACATCTATATGTGCACGATTTGCTTGCTATCACAGAGTAATTTTTATTTCTGAAATAGAATTTCGGCTGTCTATATCGTCTGCTGGCGTATGGTAGCAGCGAGGTCAGTTAGTTGACTTGTATTGTCAGCTAATTTTTTATTTTTTTTCTATAATGTGTTTATTTAGTCATTTGTGACTCGCACTTTCTCCTCCTCTGTTCCGCAATGCATCGAAACGTTATCGCGTGAGATTACTGATCCTGTGAACCAGGCGCAGTTTGTTTCTTCACATTACGCCGTCAAAACGTCGCATAATTAAATGAGACAAAAAAAACTCACCTTTTTGCAATAAAACTGATGCGAAATGCTGCAGGCTTGTTTAGAATGCCGTCGTCAGCCGCTGTAAATACTGTATACTGCAACGCAGCGACGCGTGAAGCCTGCTCTGAAAGCGCACGTACAGTATACGCTATTGTAACACGCTAGCAAGTTATTACTGTGTACTTAAATGAATTATGCCGTTTTGTCAATGGTAGACACGCGTCTCTACAGCCAAGGACGGCTGTAAAGGGTCTCTACCGTTTGTTTATCACCAATAGATTCGCAACTTTTTAGGAAAGCTAAACTTTATATAACATACACGTAGTACACGAAAATTTAAAATCAAATAAAAACATTCTACACGAATATAGGTTTACATTAAATGATAATAATAATAAAAATTTGTTTAAAAATAATAATAATTGCAATTGTTGATCCACTGGGGATGTTCCTCAGGTAATAATAAGGTAATGATGAAAACGGTTGAATTTACGCATAATACGGCGATGAAATAGTGAGTTAGTTTGTTCCTTTACTTGGTTGAACCGCAAATGTGACCAAAATATAATAACGATGTTAAATGATCGTATTGTTTTTCCGTACTGAAATCACATCATGTTTTCTCCAATTTTTTTTCACAAAACGTGAAACTTATAACACTCACTTGATATATTTGTGATTTTACTGTTTTTTGTTTTTTTTTCATGTTGCGGACAGACGATCCACACACGAACTAAATTGCACGAGAAAGTAGGCTGCCTAAAACAGCCTAATAATAATACATAGAACACACCATTATGTACATGTGGGCCTACTGTGTAAGTGGGGCGGCGTAGGCGGAGGTGCCACATAGGCCTATTATTATTAACTTTTATAATGCACAGTGATTCATTGCGTAACGGTTTGTCACATGAGGCAACATTAAGCGGAGGTGTGTCCGACTTTTTCATGCAATGCCCAACTTAGACTCAATCAAAATATTGTGGTGTCATTGTCGCTGTACGAAATGTCGTTGGGAACAAAAACGTCTAATAGATTGTAAGACTGCTATGAAAAATATTCTGTGCCGGTTTCACTCGTTGAATTGCACGACACAGCTGTGGCGGAGAAACCGCGCGATGTTCGGTGTCATCCGAGAATAATTTTATTGCGTTAATTTATGCACACGGCTAACGCTCCTCTCTACTACTCTTTAGAGATCTGTGTCGATCAAAACAATTGATACAATAAATAGCATTTAGACTGAATAATCGCTTCTCATCAAGGAGCGATGCATTTCTACATCTAGCTGTATATTACTTCATATTACTGCTTGTTAGTCTTAATTGTTTGCTTCAATTTAATTTTTTTGTCTATATTGAGGCGCAACGTGGGTGGCACGACGGTCAGTGCATTGAGAGTAGATATGAGCGACGGGACTCGAACCCCGCACCTCTTCCGCCCATCCGCGCCAACATCCATATTTTGTTCTGTTCTTCTTTTCTTCCGAGAATAATTCACCAGAGTCTGCTATATCAAACTCCGCCTAAGAGACGGACGGACGAGCGGACGAAGAGACGTGTCTTTTGCAGATGTGGTGGACGAGTCGCAGCGACGTCGACGCGGCGTGACGGCGGCGATCGTGGTGGACGTTGTTGGTGAGCGTGCGTGTCTCTGTCCGCCGTTCGTTCGTCGCTTAGATGGAGTTTGACACGATTGAAACGAAGCTAGTGTCGGCGTATTCCAGGCCTATGTACAAAAACAAAAAAAGTTTCGTTCCGTATAGCTATAGTGCAAATATTATTGCAATTCTTATATTAAATGCCTGCTCGTTGACCTGGAAAGTTCAAGCGTGAAATGGCGCCGAAAATAACTGAAATGACGGTTCCTAAAAACGCGCGTGTAGAAGAACCAATGCGGGTTGAAATTACGAGTACAATCAAGGAACGTCACAAAATCACAAAATAAATAACGCGGAAGCCTGTCCGAATGACGAAACGGTTACGCTCAAGTGTTGTCTATCAAGCACCTGCAAGTCTTATGCTTCTTTACCGGTCGATGGATCGGTCACACATCATACATCTGTGATAGTTTCATCAGTCGACTGCACTAGCGACAGAGCCTTCGCATTTCTACTTTCGTTTCCGGTTGTACCCGCGTCGCCGTTGGCTATGCCCACCGCCGATGAATCGTATCCGTTGGTCTTAAGTAGCCGACCAGACAGTTCGTCACACGCACGAGTTACTTCAATAGCGACGCGCGTGACTCCCTGCTGCCCTCGCGCGCCCCGGCCCAGCCGTTTCCGGTCTGCCAGCGAGTCTAGCACGGCCGCGAGGTCGGCGGGTCGCGGTGGGGCACGTGACAGGAAGTCGTCCGCCACAGCGAACCCTAGCGGCCGGAATATGACGTCACATTCGTCTCTGAGGTACGATTCAGCGGGCACTCGGCGTCGCAAGAAATCCGTGAACAGGGTCGAGAGTCCAAGTCCGGCGGTGGCAGCTGGGATCGGAGAGCGCGCGCCGGAACCGGAAGTAGGTGGCGCAGCGGTGACGCATGCGCAGTAACAGCGCAATGTGTCGACTGAAGCGAGACGCCGCAGTGGACTGTACACACGGTGGATATCGTCGTAACGAACGGTCACCTGAAAATGCACGAGCAAAAAATTCAAATAAAATAAAATGAAATTAATTAATTACTATTCGTTTTTATGGACGTTTCGATTTTGGCAGAACGTTTGGTTTTTCTTGTTTTGAAAGAATTCTCATTTCTATTCCAATCAATTAAAATCGGGGACAAGATTCACGTAAACCAAAATAAATTGAAAGATGGAAAGAATCTTTCATCTCACGTTAAATAAACAAATATTTAACTTCTGGAAGTGGACAAGAATAACGACACGTTACTCAGTATTTGGTGATGATACTGATGACGAAACGGAAGCTGCAGTGCCGTGGGATCAGCATTGTCTACCATCGATTACGATTATGATTATGAGTATGATCAAGTGATTATCGATAAAGTAACGAAGATGGCATTAATGCAGAGTGATCGTTTATAAGTGCAACACTATTAGATACCGTGTCACTAATTAGAATCAGACTGGCAAGCATCAGCCATCTATGAGAAAGAAAGAGATCTTGCCTCTTCGGAGAAAGAGGCTTCATCCTCGGAATTGAGTCGAAAACTGTCGTTGACATAATCCTTCTCGATGATCTGACCGCGATAGCCATATCGCATTGGATCACAGCGCGATGAAGTGTGGAACGTCCAGGGAGCGGGAGACGAAAGAAGAGCCGCTCCGTCGTCGCTCTGCTCCGAACTGCTCGCTCCACACCCGCCGCTGCCTCCAGAACTCTGTGACGACACCCGGCCTGACGACCTGGCTGGACTTGCCGTCGAAGATGAGGCCACACTGCCCGCCTCCGCCGGGGCACCTGTTCCATTGGCGCTGGCCACCATCGACGATGACGACACTGTGCCAATTTCGCGACGAAGTGCCGACTTCTTGAAGACGTCGTGAAGACTCCACTTGAGTTCGCGGTTGCCGATGAAGACGGACACGACAGCGACAGAGGCAGGTGGCGGGGGCCGGCCTCGAATGACGCCACGCACCAGGGCACCGTAGTTCCAGACCAGGGCACCGTGGTCCAGCGTCCTACTTCGTCGTCTGGTCGCTTGGAGTATGCAGTCAACGGCGTGTCGTGCGAGCATGCGTACTGCGATCGACTCGTTGATGAGTGACAGCTGGTACTCAAACATACGACCGAGCTCACTTGCAGCCAGCTGAGCCATGTCGCTTGCGAGGTCACGTGCTACCGACAGACGGCGTTCCACAGCTGTTGATCCCTCCTCTTTCAGCCTCTTCACCGCTGGGTACCTGCCACCAATTAATACATGCAGTCAAAAAATTAATTAATTAATGAAATAATTATAATAATCATATGACAACGACGTAATATGCAAAAGTTCCATATACAAAAGCTCCATATAATGCAGCAAAGTTTTCCTTCGATGTGGCTCGGAAAAAATCGAGTTACTTCATTAAAGAAAATTCTCTGCCAGTGGCCGTTCCTTTATAAACGGCTGCTGGAAAACCTACAATTGGATCCGTGTATTTTTAAAATTAACTTACAAAACATTCTTTCGACAGCTGCTGTCGTGAGAATACGTTTTCTGTGACGTTCGAAATATATTCAAAACTTTTGCAGTAAAGTCAGAATTTTTCATCACGCAATGAAAGCAAAGCACCTGGCTGGGTCGATTGTGAGGAAGAACTCTCTATCTTCAGTCCTGGTTGATCCGTCTTTAGCGGTCAGCAGATCCACCGGGATCGCATCCGACTCCAAATACTGAAGCAGAGAGACTGTCTGGTTGGCACGATCTGGGCGCGTGGCGACGGAAATGGCAGCGAGCTGGTTCAGAGGGGCAAGACACTGGAATGCGTCGCAGAACACGGCCACAAAGTTGTGCTCAAAGTCAGACACTTTGCGTCGAACTGTTTCCGAGTCGGGAAACTCATCGGGTGTCACCGCTGAACAGACGAGCATTTGCACGCAGACATTTCGTGTTGTTAGATGACATGACAATGCATAGTATTGCATACAACTCAAAACTTATGACAGACTTTGCCGGAAATGTACGGAATAATGATCGAAGTGATTATAACTATAAAGTTATTAGCCACTTGTTGATATAATGCTGACCTAAGGTTTTACGTTACTACATATTATATTGTTTAACTGTGTACGTAAACTTAGATTTTATGCTTTTATGTGTTGCTTACTTGATTTCATATTATTTAGGCCTGTGTTAATTTGAGTCTCTATTTCTTTTTATCAACATGCATATGTGCGTCTGTCTATCGGTCTGTCTTTTTATTCTGTCGAATTTTCTATGAATACGATTGCCTCATATATACTACATTCATAAATTAAATATCCACTAAATTCTTACTAATGCTGTCCGTGTTATTATTCCACACAGCAAGGCGCCTAGTGACCAGTGAACTCAAGGAGCGAATGGACAATCTCTTCTCTTCAGTATCACCAGGCCGTCTGAAGAGAACCGAGCGGTGAGTGACCTTTGAAAGCGCTGATGCTGGCCATGGAGCTGCGAGCCGACGCCTTCCTTGACGTCGTTCGACTGCTGCTGCTGTGTGCCGCCGTCACTGCACTGATCGAACCACGCCGCGAGTTGGCTGCCGTCGACGATGTCTGTAGATCGCTGGCAACACTTCGGTTGAGTTCCATTCCACGCGGCAGCGACTGAGCTCGTCTTCGGTCGTCCAACATCGCCAGTGTCTCAGTGCTGCGCCGGTAAACTCGCACCTCGAGAGGCGCAGGTTCAATGTCGTTGCAGCTCGACAGACGTCCGGAGTCGGACTGCAGGCCGTCGCGGCTCGCCTTCAGATCACTATAAAGCACATGCACCAATCGCTCAACAAATAAAATGCCGCGACGAAATGGCAATATCCAGTGGCATATTTTAAGGGAGAGCCACTGGGCGATGCCTCTGTCCCTCGGTGTGAAGCGAAAAAAATGGTTTTACTGTTAAAACAATGCGAAATTTGGTCATTTGATTCTCAGGAAATCGTTAACATTGTTGCCAAATCTATGTCACTAAGTGAGCGAGTGAGTGAGTAATGTTTAACGTCTCACCCGACACTTAATCGGTCATTGCGGAGACGACGAGACGTCAGATTTTAAGACTAAAATGCACAAAATGTGATTTCCGTTGTGTCTCTGCGCCAGATCGCTGCGGGAGCTTACAGCGCTCCTTCGGATTCGTCAGCTGAATTTAACGGGGCCTACTTCTAACGGGAGGAGAGAAGAGGGAGCAAGAGAAAGCGGGAGAGGAGTAAAAAGGACTGGATGCGAGAAAAGCGGAATTCTCGTATTCTGAAATACTACGCCACTGGCAATATGCAATGTGTGCATTTGTATAGCATTGCAATCAGTGCGCACACGAACAATTTCAACGAAGAAGCATATACATGGCCGACATGTTTAAAAGCGTTAAACAACAGTAACGAATGAAACGTTTGAACGTTTGAGTGTTCCACTTGAGAAGCGACTGGGATGATACCAAAAAATAAGGAACGATTGGTCCACTGTTGTTTCTGCTTTATTTAAACACAGAAATTGTTTCTGGCACCAGCACACCCAGATTGCAAGTCGAAACGGTGTGCACGCGTGTGTTTTAGGAATTTTTAATAAAAACCAAAACAAGCGACAGTTTCATAAGACAGAAAAAACCATTTGTAGCAGCTAAGTTGAGCAACAATTGGTGCAGCAATAAGTGAATAAACTGAAAGAATTACATTTGCATCAGACCCCATGAATAGGTAGATAAAAGGTACACAGTCCATTGGACCATGCGTCGGCGTGAGTCGAAAAATTACATGAAAAAAACTGGGAAAATAAGCCTAATTGAACTTTGAACTTGAAACTAATTGAAGACACACATAATCATACTCTAGCGGCAGAATAAAAACGACTAAAAATCGGAATTGCAATGACGACCTGTACGACCGGTAGATTTTGACGTTGAGTTTGATGGGTTGCTGATCGACAGTTCGCCTCGGTGACGGGTCCATCGTCGACGACCTGGCAACCACCTGCAGGTCTGGACATGAGTTGAGTTTACAGTAGTTGGTTCTAGCATCAGCGACGCCTGACTCGCCGCCGCGTTGGTTTGCCCCGCCATGAGGTCCGTTGTCCTGTCGCATCGGACGTCCATGCTCAGCGTCGAGCGTTGCGGGTTCATTGCGATTGAAGCGACGATGGTGATTGGATGACGCGGTCACGTGACGACGAGATGATGACGTCGATGACGACGATGATCGTGTGTTGCTGGCGCGAAACAAATCGCGAACGTCACGAGGCCAACTACGACCCGATGTCGAGTTGCCCATCACAACTGCGTCGTCTCACAAATCAACAACAAGCTGCTTCAGAACAATCAATCAATCAATCAATATGTTATCGTGCGCCAAAAAGTTGACCCGAGAGTTGGCCAACTTAGTCTGCCGCACGTGACCAATAACTAAAATCAGAATAACTAAAACTAAACAACGTAACAACCGATGAGCAAAGAAATCCGGTAAAAGGCACGAGATCAGTCCGAAAAACCGAAATAGACTATGTCGGGTATATGTTGTTGCATTTGGTTTTCTATTGCCGCCTATCTGTTTGTGTTCTTTTGCTGCATGTCTGTCTGTCTGTCTTTCCGCAGCATTGTTTTTGTATACATCTGTATAGATGTGCATTTGGTTGCGAATAAACGTTACCTACAAGCTCATGAGCCATGATTAGCCTTTAAAAGTATTAGTCACGAAGTGTTTTTCTTTCCGAGTCTGTATAATAAATGTTTGAACAGAATCCATAGGCTTAACTGCAGTGTAAAAAAGTTTCAACAGATGATATACATGTAGATGAGTACAAATGTTGTAATGTAGTCCATTATATTCTGTCTATGTAATATTATATCGTGTTGTAGACCTATTTGGGACAACCGTTAAGTGTAGATACTGCCTTAATTGTTGCTCGCTGCCGTCTTCTCCTCACTGCTCTTGCGTTGCTGTTTTTCTGTGTTTTAATGACTAATAAAATAGCGATGATGACGATGAAAAAATGAGAACGATTTGTGCAGTGTTCATGTTAATACAACAACATGTTGAAACACTCATGCTGCATGACGACGGACATTAGATCGACGGCTTACGGCTGGTCAGTGCACACCATTCGAATCGCGCTACTGATATCATTCACAGTCAAGCTGCCATTCGCAAATGGATCGTCGTTTTCCCATCAACTTTTCCCCCGCATCCGGCGGCCCTCTCCCCTCCCCTCTATGGCGGGGGCTGTCAGCTACTTCCTGTCAGATTTCTCGCAGACCAAGCTTCTCTGCGTCAGTCGTTCCAAGCGCCGAACATCATTCATCAACTGCGCATGCGCCACGAGACTCGCATTTCCACCCTAAAGCACGCTTCACACTCACGCGCAAACACAGTCTTTGATCAATGGAAGATCAAAATAAGCCACGAAGAGCCACAAAAATGGCTAGAAGATGCACAAGAGTTCAACATGGATATCTACAGTAACTATACCTACAGAGCAGCGCAAAACAGAGAACTGCAGACTGCAAATTGTGGGAGCAGTGGATACCAACAGGGCTTAAGTCAATATGTACCAGTAACAGTATGGGGCGCTTCACACTGGCCGTAACAGAGCAGAGCGATGGCGGCGCGCGCGTGCGAACCACACACGCACAATAGTGGAAGGAGTGCTTTGGACTCGTACAATATTTCGCTCTTCAGCTGCAGCGGATGCAATCAATTATTCAGCAGCAGCGAGCGACACGGCTCTGTTTTCTCCGGACGAACATCATCAGCCGGTTGTGGCCACCCGAGTAAAAAACGAATTATGATGACGAGATACAAGACTGATGAAAACAATATGAGATGTATACAGCAGCAGCAGCAGCAGCAGCAATGTGCAGCAGCATCGTTCATCTCCGCATCCAGTCTGGTCTGCGTGCGATGCAGTCATTGTGCATCAATCGACTGATATACTCGCCGTGTGTGGCCGGCGCTTCATTTAATCGCTATACATGGAATCCATTATTCGGGCAGCAAAACAGTGACGCAGAAATTGGAGCAAACGAGATTTCGTGCAACGAACAAAAGAGAAGCGGGTACGCGACAAAATTGCAAAAAAAACTCGCAGTCCACGAGAAATGACGGACGTGAAGGTTTTTCTGTGGTTTGTTCTGCCATTTTTCGGTCCATGTACAAGTTCTCGTCCGCCATTTTCGTGTCTTGAAATCTTTCCTCTCCAAAACACGACTTAATTGTCGCATCCTGCCTCCATTCAGATCTCAAGAAATCGTGCAATGTATCATACACGCTAGTTTGCTTTCCCACCGCCGTGTCACCGATTAGCATACGGTGACTCAATCAAGTTATCGAGCGACCATTACACTTTTGGTTACATGATAATAATATACATTGATCAGTTACTCTAGATGTAACTTACGACTTACGTTTCTAATACATTTTAGTGTAGTTATTAGCATTTCCTAAAACGCTGTAATTTTGAAATGGTAGTCTACACTGTAACTGTCGTCTTCCAAGCAGTCAGGCGGTATAGGTGCATACAAACAGATACAATCGAAATTTATTAAATATACTATTCGCTCAATTCGTTTTCGATACATCATCACATATCACATGAGATTCAGAGATATTACGATTCATGATAACTAAAAACGATTATTAGCAGTTATATATAGTGCATACAGTTAGCGGTACACTGATGATGATTCATGATTCATTGCATGCGCTTCCGGTTGATTCTGCAGACAAACGTGTATATCAGTTTGCATGTCATGCGACCGTTCTGCTTTGCATGTGCTTAGCCTTTCAGTCGCCAAGTTTAACTGACGCGAATGCATCCTTGTCGAGCAACAAGATGCCATTGATGCGGCGCTGAGTGGCAGGCCACGATGTGTCTGTATGTCTGCACTCGACAAGACGTGAGCATCTCGGCTTTGGTTGGCGCTGAAACGAGGTCTGTTGGCGATCAGTGAGAGCTATTGAGTGCGTGTGTGGCAATCAATAAGTGAAGCGGCGACGAAGACTGACTGACTGCATGGACAGTGGCAATACTGACCGCTTCAATCGGGCGCTGCCGGCGCAGTTGCGCTGCAGCGTTCTCTCGACTGGCGCCGCGAATTCTGCGTTTGCTGCTCTACAAATAAAACACCAAATCATCCGATGCTCGTCTGAAACCCGTTCAACTGATGAACTGGACATTTCTTCTTCGTTTTTTTGTAAATCATTCATCTGTGTCGTCAGACGGATGCACGCACTCTGCATATGCAGTTTCAATCACGTAGCACAAAACTGTAACGCGCCACCTGTTCATACGTGTCGTAATAATGAACTGTTTTTCTTCTTTGCAGAAAGTCGACGACGACGACAGCAGTCAGGCACATACATAGTCTTGGAATCAGTGTATTTTGCAGGATTATGAATTTGGTGGGTGTCACCAGAGTCTTGGGGTCAACATTTGTTAGATGACTTCTGTTGGAGTACGTGCATCGGTTTAAAAATACGTAAAAGTATAATAGTTATGCGCACCATTTTAATTAGTGCCAGTGGCGGATTCGTAGGGTATAGCTCCATGGGGGAGGGAGCGGCCGAGTATTCAAAACGAATATTTTAAATACAGGACAAACTACTATTGTAGCCTAATTTAGACTATACTCCAGTACCCTCCTAGCTGAGAATAGCATGTACCGAATCAAACAAGAACTAATAACAGCCCCAGTGGGAGCCGGTGTGGTAGGGGTGTCAAAATGTTTTAGGGGTGAACAACCCGTTGTGGGAGGGATAGATAATTCCCTGCATGGAATGAGTATAGACATGTGACTGTGGAGACATGCGATCCGCGGGAACAGCAGCGACGGCTGCGGGTGTCACAGATGACGCAACTGCTCTACATGTGTATAGCGGGGTCATCATTGTCCCACTTTCGTTGCTTGCGAATTCGCTTGGCTGCTTCCGATCGCGCGGATTGAAGCGAACCCTTCGACACTTTCGCACGCTGTCCGACATTTGACGCGATTGTCGGCGTATAATATTATAATATAACATATTATTATATATTGTAATACATTTATGTAGGCCTTACGCGTGCGTTCTAAAAACACTTTTCGTCATTTATTGTCGCTGTATCATGGCGCTTCGCTGGTTAATTGGAGTTTGAATTCGATCGACATGACACGTGATATCATGACACCGTATGCATCGCTGACTATACGAGCGTCTGACAGCACACATATATACATACGCTGCAGCTGGTCCACAGTATCCGAAGTGGCGTCGACTTACGGTCGGATAAAACGAGGTCGGCCAGGCAAACACATCCGACCAAATGATGGCAGTTATCTTTCTCGTTGAGTGCAGAATTATTCGGGTGAGTGCGCAGTGCCGCGAAACATTGCAGACCGGCGATATCAAGCGCCCAGCCAGGACTTGACAAATATCACACGTCGACCGACATGGTCCATGCATGCATATCAGTGTCATCAGATATCATCGATTAGTCGAAATGTGTTATGAAACAAAACTCTGCAGGCCTGTCGCACGTCTGTCTAGCTTACGAACTTTTACAGTCCACCCTATAGAACGATCGATGAATAGTTGTGCATATTATAGTTTTAGATGAAAAGCGAAAAACGAAGACTGAAAACGAGGCAAAACTACAGAAACACTAATGAGAGCAGCCAGCATAGCATGCATTGACGCGTATGAAAACTATCAGTACAACAAGTACCGGCCTGCTATGGGATTGTGCGAAGTCTCGGGATTAACTGGAAGGCCTACTTTCTTAGAACATAAAGTTTAACGTAAGACTTTTTAAAAATTTAATGTTTTATTTTCAAGTGTTACTGCTGATGTTTCGCTGCTTGCAGACGTTTGAGTTTTTGTCAGTGTGAACAGCGGTGCCGGAACGAATTTGAAAATTTGAAAGTAGGGGGAGGGAGGTGGACACACGTCCGGCGCAAAGCACCGAAAAACATTTTTGGTCGTGCCCCTCCACTTTTTTGGCTCTACAAGTACAATTAGTCGTTTTGGTAAGCGCTTTCGTGACGGTCATTACAGTTTGTTCAGTTTCTTGTTCGCTGTTCTTCTACTCACGGTGCCCCCTGTGCCCAGCCATTTGTAATAGTGAGGGGAGCGTGCCCCCGTGCCCTATGGAGTCAGCACCGATGAGTGTGAATGTGATTCAGAAATGCAATCATCTTACCATCAATGTTATACAGTATATCAACTACTGCACGATGCAGTTTCATTCAGAGAAGCCACAGCGCAAAAGTGATATACGCAAAGTTCATTTTGTGCATATACCATGGCGCTGTAGCGCGATGAAACATTGAAAAGCGCGACGAGATAGCGAAGACAAACAGACAGTACAGCACGCGCGTCTACACGAGGTCACACAAGCATTACAGTGGCGGAACCAGAAGCAGGAAGTGACAAAAGTAAGGGTCCGGTTAAAATTTCCGAATTTAACTAAATGTAAAGTTGGAAGATCCGTGCATGCAATCTGCATCCTTTAAAAAAGTGTTCAAATTGTTACCCCGTTCACTGTGTGAGGGAGTCACGGGTAC
>Ga0056115_1000843_pt1 | contig 13827 bp, 12 predicted proteins | sample WorMetOlspDAHAB1_FD_77007 | JGI IMG/M metagenome (GOLD analysis project Ga0056115, IMG submission 77007) | Marine gutless worms symbiont microbial communities from Max Planck institute for Marine Microbiology, Germany - Olavius sp. DAHAB.1 ...
CAGGGGGAGGGGGCAGAATTTTGAATGGGGGGCCGTGGTCCCCCTGGCCCCCCTTTAGAGCCGCCACTGGCAAAAGTAGGATATCCCTATTCCATCTTATTGACATTGATTCGCAGCTGTCTGTATTAGGCCTATGTAACTACGTTTCATTAATTTGTTTAATATTTGCTTAAGAAAGTTGTTCGAAATATCACTTAAATCCGCAGTCGTCTCTGGGGTATTTCCATGCTTTCACTTACATAACGCAGGCCCTATGTTTAGTAATATGTACAATATAGCGTCCACTGCCGCACAAAGCCGCAGCATAGCCCCTATATTATGATCCAATACACACAACAGTGCATAGTCAGTGCTATTAGGCTACAAGCAATATGACGCTTTCAATATCAGTAAATGAAATAGTTTCGCTCTTGCTCTCGACGACTGTCTCGCGCTGATGGTCAGACGGCGCGTCACGCTCGAGATAACGCATATTACCGTAAATCGACAAAATTGGAATCCGGACATGCGCAGTAACAGCTCGTCGTCTGTGGACTTCGACTCTCAGATCTATTCGTGTGCAAATACTTCAACACGAGACACAATACACGGTGTTTATTTCGCGCACATATTTGCACTGCATCGGCAGTTTTGTAAGACGAAAGCGGCACGTGCAACTGCTGGCATATAAACGTTACTTCTGCAACAGTATGTCTTCGTCGAAACGCAGCCGAAGATGCATTGCAGTTGTCTGTCAAAGTTTAAGCCGCCGCGACGGAACGGAGACGATGAAACATGGCCGAGGCGGCTGACTGTCGCTGCCGAAACAGTACATGAACGTGATGGATTGCAAGCAGAATCATTTCGGCCTTCGCCGCTGCCGCCGCATGCGGTCATGGCCACTGGATGCAGACGGATGGCCGAGTCGTCGCCGCGCGCATGGAAACGCCGGCGTCCCCGGAGATTTCTCGCCGCTTCGTCTGATCTTCGTAAAAACGAGGTCGACAAATCAATGACGACAGCTGCGCTCTCGATGCTGTGCGACTGAGCCAGCGACGTCTCCTCATTGTTTTTATGGCAAATAATTAGCGCCGCCGCCGCCGCCATGCAAGCTTGAGCGTTTGTCCCCGTTACTTGCGTTGTCAACTGGATTGCGCCAACATCAGTGGACGAATTTTCGCGAACTGTTCAAAAATACTTCTGTTTCGTTATTTTAGAGGCAAACAGACTGACTATATTTCGGGGGCTCGTCCTCAATTCGAGATCCTGCGACCATTTTTTTTCAATTTGCTGCAAGAGATGATTATAGCGAACAATCGTCTAGTGTTGTGACGATGACAATTTGAAAGGCCAGTAAACGTTATGAAATTTTAATTTTCATTATTTTCAGCTGATTTACGTGTACCAGAACTGTTAAAAAGGCAGGCCTACTTCGAAGAATAAGCTGTCAAAAACACGGGACTAAAACAATGTTACCGTCACTTACTTGACCTATATGAAGGATGAGCGTGAATGTCAATCTATCACACAATAGCCACCATCACCATCTTGTAGTGATAATACGTAAACGAGAAACTAATATCTCAGATCAGTCTACAGGCCTCCTATGCCTACTTCCTGGGACTGAAACATTGATGATGATGATAATGAATATGTTGTAGCAGACTGAATTGGCATAAGAATTTTCCGATTTCCGCATTTTAGCTCATTCTTCGTTTAAACTTAGGCCTAGTATTTTTACAACGCGGTGGCGTAGTTTTATGCGCAGTTCGACAACGTTCATGGAGCCAGCATAAACATATCGGCATTCAACGCATGAAAAAGTATTCGTCATTGTAGAATTGAGTCACCACATGCTCCGTCGATTGACCGTTGATGCTGTTGATCATTGCATTTTGGCCTCTGCTTCTCGTTGGCATGTTATCCAGGCATGGTAGTGTTGTGAATTCTTGAAGCTTTTCTAGCACTTGTCAATTTGTACTAAGTATTCTAAACCTGACGTCAATTACAGTAAGTTGGTGACCTGCAAAGCTGCGATATGGGTTTTACAGTGTAACTGACGTCAGTGCTCCTTTCTATAGCATCAGTTGCCTTAGCAAGCTATGATATCCATTCCTGAGCCATCATTTAGATGGATATTTTTGTAAAAATTTCTTCTTCGGTCCCCATCTTTTCAGGTTAATGATTAAGATTTTATTATTTATACTTTTATACCCATATCGCAGTTTCAAGCACTGTAGGCTAACTGACGACGTTACAAATTAGATCACGGATACACTGTTTTAATTTAATACCAATCTATAAGATTCTAATTATTCTTTTATACTCAAATTTTATTTTTGAAATATATAGCATTAGCATTATTGGTAGTGTTTCAAATGGGTTTACTTTTTGGCGCCCCGTACGATTTTTTGCACGATGGCGGATCATCATCGTTTGGTGCACTTGTCTGTGCGTCTTCATTAGTTTCTTCATCAATTCCGTGTGTCTTCCGCAGGACAGTAACACAGCTGGTGTGTCATATGCAATTACATCTATGAGTATATAATTCCGTCACGTAAATACCACCCGCCACATTTTGCTTTTACAGTGATGAAGATAGCATCAGCAGTAGAATCGGCTGCTGCTGCTGCTGGCATCCCAGCAACAGACATCTATATTGAGTAAGTCGTCATCGTCAAGCAACTGCTAGAGAGGCTTACGAGATTGCGTTGGACGACGTGGTCCATAAAGCCAATATCGCTTTGTGACTCAATTGGTGTTTTTCATACGAAGGTGGTAGAAAAACGGGGAATATAAATCGAATAGAGAGTGGACTGGAACATTAAACCTTATATAATACATTTAATCGTCAAAGATGATTTTTCGATGCCATAATTGAAACTGACATTGATAGTTGCGAAGAATTTGCTATACTTGGACACGGACAATAACGGCGATAAGCGGCAGAATTCTAATAGGCTACGGCGTTCACGAAGTCTGTGCAACTTCATTTCGGCGTCGCCTGCTGTATGTAGACGCCGTAGTTTTGTTGTTCCGAGTACCGAAGCGTGCGAGCGTGGAAATCTAAACCGGGCACCATGGCGTCCCTTGACGCTTTTATTGTACGAGTCACTCGGGCGCCGCACAATCTCGGTTAGGAGTTGGTATCGATTGTGCTGTGGCGGCGGCGTCAGCGGCGGTCGCATCGGGCGCAGAGCGATGAGCGACGGTCAGTCAGTCGCGTTGAACACGGATGCTGGTCGCTCGCGATTCACTGTGATTGCGCGGCCAGACTCGACGCTTGAGCGTTCCGTGGCGACAGCGGCTGAGAGAGCATGCGAGACGTAACTACATAATCGATCGAATGATGTCAAGTACGAGGTGCTCATACTGCGATCGCCGGCGTCATCATTGTCAGTAGGTCTGCGGCGGTTGCCGTCATTACAACTTTTTGTCCAGTGGACGAACGCAGGTGCTGCAAAGTCGGTGAGTCGGCGACATGTGATAACTATTTTTTCGTTTGTTTAGCCAAGGTCAGGATCCGTCTCCAAAATTTTTCGTGGATAATAACGGTAATTAATAATGAAAACGACTGTTTACAGGGCTGTCATCCTGGCAGAGTTCACTCGGTTCGTTTGATAAATAATGCAGACGTAGGGCGAAAGCAACTGCCGGTCCTCTTTCACACCGTGCCAAACGCCCACACCATCTCCATTTATTATGATTACTAAGCGGGGTGTCTGATACTCATTTAACTATCCATCCCACGAACGGCAGAAGGCTGAGTCGACCTACAGCAGTGCAATACCGGCGTGCAAGCAGATGACAGTGACACTGGCTGCTGCGAAGAACATAAACCGATTCGAACTTGCGGTTTCCCGTATTGCGTTCGGTATGATTTTCATTTACAGGAAACCTTGAAAGCATCAGTCATCACCTTGCAACACTTAAGGGATAATTTGTAACACATTTCTGTATAATGACAAGATGTTCCGTTGCATTCAAACATTTCATTCTGTTAATTCCATGCTATAATTATATTAAGGGTTGAGAGCAATCGTCTGATATTATATGAGATGTTGCGCTCAAAACGGTTGTCTACAAAGTTTCGATCTGATTCATATGTTCACTTTTATTTTTATATGGCGGCCCTTCCTATAGAAAACCTTTAGGAATTACTATGGATCAGTCGAGGTTTCTGTCGTCTGTCTATCTGTCGTCGTCGTCATCGGTCCGTGCTTGAACCTAAGTTGGAAAAACGCAAGCTGTTATCACATTTGCACCAACGCACGCACGTATACACACAAATTCTATCGTCGTGAATAAACTTGAAAAATTTCAGAATCAATGTGGCATATTTTGGCGTGGCCCGGTATTATAATTCAACAGTAAAATTGTATAAATTTATATATTTCTTTTTGTGTTCACGAAAAAATGTAAATGTTGCAATATTTTAGGTCAAAAGGATCAAGCATGCTAAAGCTAAGGGCTATGATAGATGGCGTCCTTTTGTTTTCATGATCGGTTCATATCTCATCTATAATGGTCAAAGATCAAGGTCACAAGGCCAACACGTCGCTGCCTTCGCCTTACACACGTCGCTCAGCCTTATAATTCGACAAGGATATGTCTTAATAATAGATAGTGAATATAGCCGATCAGCTTTCCTGCGGGTCAAAGATGAATTAGGCCACGAGGCCATCACAAAGTTACATACCGGTAAATATATACGTAGCTCAGTAGTCATGTATATTTGAAGTGGTCGTACGATGCCTGATGGAAACTTCGAATGTGAACGTCCTTGTCTATGCCAGGGGCGGATCCAGGAATTTACGAAAGGGGGGGGGGCGGTCCCTCCTCTTTCATTCGTGTTCCCTTCCCCGCTTCCTTTCCTCTCTCCGTCTCCTCTCCCTTAGAAGTAGGGCCTTAAACCAGCCAGGGGGCCTGGGGAAGCGCTGTAAGCTCCCCCAGTGGGTCCGGCTCCCCCAGTGGGGCCAGGCGGAGCCCCGGTCGAAAACGACTTTAGTGCACTCTAAGGCTGTCAGAAAGCCACTGGTGGCAATCATTTTGAATATTCTGAGTACCGTGTTTTACAGTAAAACGATCAAAATTTAGCATTAGCTAACATGACTGTGAGTGACGGCGTCAGTCCGTCGCCCAAAACGGGGGGGGGGGCGGAGCCGGCTCGGCCACCATCTAAATCCGCCACTGTATGCTGATCACTTTTACGACCTTTCGTCCGAACGAATTATCTGCTAATCCACTCACGACAATTAACGGTAGCAGAGATAATAATTTAATGTTGTTGCGCAATCAACAGTCATCACTTGGCTGTAGACTGAAACAGTTGTTGTGTTTGTACCTCTATAGCAGTCTTAACATTGCGCTATTAGTTCGACAAAATGCCTGTTTCAAGGACGACTGAAAGTTGCAAGAGATTTGTTAAGTATGAGGGCCATTACTTCCGAGTGGGAGACGTCGCTGGAAGAAGTTCTTCGGACACAAACGCGACAATATGAAACTATATTTAATGGTAAACGAAACTGCATAAAAGGTAGGCCTATGTGCAGATAAAGCAAACTCTCCACTCCAGTAAAGCTTGACAACCAAGAAACTACAAAACACACGTAAAACACAAATGGGAATAGGAAACAGGTAAATGAAATAAAAAAAACGAAAAGGCAGAATTTTCAGAACTGAACTGGCGATACTAGCATGGGAACACATCTGAAGCAGAAGTTGGCTAGCGAGTAGCAACGCGGATTTTAAACGAACAGTCAAAGCAGTTGCAGACCTGCGGCAGTTTGTCAGCTTCAATATTTATGATGCTCGCCTATATGACACACTAACGATTCGCCGCGCGCGTTTCATGCATGTGAAATTAACGGACGTGCCTTTGTCTTCTCCTTTTCTCATATCTTATCTCTCGTGGCGAGATGTGTGAGGTAACATTTATTGACGGAAAAGGTGCATATAATATTTATACCTAGGACAAATACACCCACCCATACAGTCATACAGTGCCTACAAATTGTAGCACGCCTAATTTTTTTCGCGGAAACAATGTAGCATAATATAGTCTAATATAAGATTTAAGATACGTAAAGGACAAAATTCGGTTACTGGGGTTCGCAGTAAAATGAGGTACATGTACTCTTTGACTGAAAAATTATGCTTCGGATAAGATCACCCGGACATTTGAGAGATCAGGCAACAGTGATAACCGCAACCTTAGTTTCGGTTCATGAGCCTTGAGTGTATCTGCACCAAGTCCAAGAATTTAGAACACCATGCCACACTGTTGTCGTCTCAAATCTCATTACTTTCAGTCTGTTTCGAGGGCGCTGAAATCGCGAGACCTAACATCGCGAGACCTGACAACGCGGCACCAGATTAAACAGATCGCAACGGGTTGAACATCCGTCGGCCCAAGGAAAAATCGAACTTGCTGAACGATATGCGAATTAAATCCTGTTTGTCACAACTCGACAGCGGCGCTTGTAGTCGCCTGCAGTTTCTGCGTGCAGTCAGCCATTCTGTCGGCGCTCATACGGAGTCCCTACAGCCGCGGGTCGACAACAGCAGCAACAGCAACAGCAGCGAGAACGAAAACGAGAACAGGCAGGCGCCTGTGCCAGCATCGCCAATCTCAGGGGCGTCGGAATCGGCTACAGCAGCCGCGGCAAGAACCTCGGACGACAGTTGCAAAGTGTGCATCGTGGCGCCGCATGCTGGTTTCGCACTGGTGCCGTGCGGACATAGAACACGCAGACAGTATACAAGACGACGCAATGACAAAAAAAAACTTTTATAAATTGATTTATCAGTCAATCACACAATCAATCACTATTTTATAGTGCGCCCAAACGTTGTCCAGAGAGCTGGCCAACTTATATGCCGCACGTAGCAATAACTAAAAACAGAAAGAACTAGAAACAAACATAAAACCGATGAGCATCTCATATAATACTCCATGAATCAAACATAAACTCGTAGTGAGCATCTACTCGAACATTGAAACAAGTCTCGCGATGTCCACCCTTGCGATATGGTGCCAAGTTGTCAGGTCTCGAGATTTCAGTCGCCCTCTGTTTCTTCTCTCCACGAGCCACCCAGCCGCAAACGCGCCCTGATTCTCGCACGACTTTGGCACTACACAAATCATTTGCTTAACTCAAACACGTACAATGTGTAGGAGTACATATGTATAGACAGTGGCGTGTGGTTACTGAAAACACACTTAAGACTCCATGGGGCGATTGCCTATCAACGGTAGTCGGTATATGTTGGACTCGCGACGGACGTCAATGTGACGTAAGTTGGCAGAGATGCGGACGCTGAGGTTATTGACTGCAGTTGCTCACTCGCTTACGACGTGCGTTGACTGCTAGTCAGTCCAAGACCGACCCTAATGGCTATTGATGGTCACGCCAGGTGTCCGGCGCTGTCGGTCGCTCGCCGCAAGCCACCAGAATTGCCGACCACTGCCCAATAGCAAGAGCACATTGACGCCGCTGTGTTGCATCATCGACATCAAAGCGTTTGTCCATCACTGAGTATATAGTTTATGTGTTCGCGCTTTCGTGTTTAATGAACGACATCGGGGTGCTGAAAATGAGGGAATGGAAAATGCGCAGTACCGAATTATGGATGGAGTGCTAGGGGTGCTACAGCACTCCGTCCCACAATTTTGGGGCCCGCAATTTGTGGTAGCTGAAAATTGTTGTGCTGTATATAACTGAAACGTGTAAAATCTGGGCTCTTGCAGCATCCGAGTAGCAGCAACAAATAAATGTGCTTATTTCTTACTTGCATATATTCAAACTTACTTATGCTAGTAAAATTACTAAGGCTATTATAGGCCATTACTATTTTTAACGGCTAATAAAGTTAGCCAGAAATAGGTAATTAGCACCCTCTCCCTTTAATGGGGCACTGCAGACGTCTCACTTATTTCCGGCTAACTATATTATTATTTTTTTCTCCCACTAGCACACAGCCGCAGGCTTTAAACATTGTACTAAGCTAGGTATGACCGCAACGCCGTCTAATCGGAGTCAAAGGTGTTAAGGAAAGCGACTGAATTTCCCCTTTGGAGGGCTATTGACAACTATTGACAATATTATTATTATTATTATTAAGCTAAGGCGTCAATGCCGGGTGAAGCCAAAAACGGAAAAAACAGTTAGTGTTATCCATTTAGCTGGTTATAGATCTGTAAGGCTCCCGTGTTTTGGCACAGTACCCGGGCCCGCGGCCCGCGCTAGCTTCAACGCGACCCTGAAATGCGGGAACGATAAAGTTTAATTACTATATTTCGCTTTATATCGACACGTGCAAAGGGTGAATAGTAGTGTATCATGCCTGTTATTGTCGTCGACAAATGGTCAATGTGTAACAAAAACAAATAACTCAAAATAAGCAAATACGTAAGGAAATAAGTAAGTAAATAAATAGATTAATTGCTCACTTATGCCTACTCCACCTACTTCATAACGAGGCCTAGTTCGTATGTTTTCGATGTCTATCTGTCCAGTTGCCTGCCTTCGAATTCTGCGAGTGAATCATGAATTTCAGAGATAAATTCCGTTTTTTAATTCAAAGATCAAGCAAGTAAATATTTTTATCGCACGCTGATTACTGTATTTGCAGTATTTGCTATGACAATCTCCTGCGTTTGTTTGTCACAAACGATCGGTTCGTCGGTATATCGCCAAAACTAGTTCCAAAAAGTGTGTTGAATGGTATCGAAAACGAAATTTTTACATGCAAGTAAGAATAAAAAGAAATAAACACATTTATTTACTGACTGCTGATTTAAATTCATAAATATTCGCGACCATAATTAATTTATGGATTAACAGTGCACAATATTTTGAAACCATTCGTGTATGTGACCCTGGCATGACCTGTAGTGACGCCACGCCGTTGAAAAATGAAGTTATTATCGAGCGAGTCGTGACAATACTCAATCAAACGTGACAGCAGCTGCAGTCCATCTAGTAGCGTGCATTAATTTTGGCTTCCTCGTCAACGAGGCGAAAATCCCCATCCGTCATAACGCTGCAGAGGACAGTCCGTGTGACCCACCTTTCTCATTTCATCCATCCTGATTGTTTAAGCAGCATTTTCTCTCAACCGCCCCTCTCCTTGGTACCATTTCGTCAACATCTATAATTTTTATTTCGTATACAGTACTTTGTGTTCACAGTTTCCGTGTACAGTATATTTCATCTCTCTTTGATGTTTGTCATTGCTGGTGCTTTTGTCGCCATAGAGTTATATCGAAGGCTACTTCACATGATTTATTGAACTAGCCTGTAGTGCACAACAATAATGTCTCCGCGACAAAACCACCCCCGTATTTGTTGTCAACCTATAGGTTTCAACAGCTGTGGGCATATAAATAGTAGGCCTACATGTTGATAATGCACGTTGTTGCAATATATAAAACAGCGAAGACCAACTTTGGTGGGGTACATACATCAACGTACGAAGACCACTAAATATAGTTGAGTGACGAAGACTGACATTTTGATGAGCCTGGTGCCACAGCCGCGCAAACGCTCTCAATTGTCAGATCAAGAACGACCAAACTCGTAACTCGTGCGTATAAATCGATGCAAATTCGCTCATATATACGTATTGTTCCACTCACGCATGGCCTTATAGCTGTCAGATTCGTTCTCGCGTCCGTAATCGCCTAAGCTGACTTGAAACACCATACGTTAATGCGTTCAGAGCCTGCAAGCAAGAATTATATGATAAAATGAGTCGGCTCAACCCACGCAATGTGGAGATAATTGCCGGCTAGCTGTTAATGTATATACTGTTGAGCATGTCAAAAAAACGATCCGAATTCGCTCCCTGTTATTGGAGTTGATTGATATTTTTAGTTGATAGCATCAGCATAGTTTCGAAATTTATATACATGTTAAACTTTCATCGTACCGTAAATTAAAAAACTACTGGTTTTTGAAGCTCAACTGAATTAGAGCGACGCCTAACGTGTTTTATTCGGCATGCCTGTATTGTTGTTGATTTCGAAAACGGGCAAATGCAAGTGATGATGGCTTTGAAATAAATCCAGCTTAATTTAGGAGATGTTTAGATGTTCTTTGCTGTCTCGACACCGAACCACTTTATCTGTTGATCAGAAACTTCGACTTTGAGTTTGATCCCTTGTCAAGTTGTGCAATGGCAATGACGTCTGAAGTTATTTAGTCAGCCTATTAAACGATAGCAGGATTGTAATATGGCCAAAACAAAACAGAACCCCCTTTAAATCTGATTCATCTGCCTATTCCCTGAGTGTTCATTAAAATCATTTCTTGTATGGGCCTACGTTTTCTGTATAAGTTCATATAACTTAGTCTTATCTCCTGGGTTTAGCTTCTGTTTTTTTTGTATTTTCGTTGTTTTATGTATGATGACTTCGTTATGTATGCTGCTTGCCTTTGCGACCAATGAATTTACGCTGACTCCGATATTTGCATAAGTTCACATGTGTCAAGAGCTGGAGCAACCTATATTGTACATCGCTTCGTCTTGCAGATGACGACATCGGCTGACCGAGGCCTCATTCAGCAGTCACTGATTTCAGTTGCGTGTCGACGGTTTGGTCAGGACTTTTTCCGGTTGTCGCCGCTCGTGTCTGGAACGACGTACCGCGCCACGTCACGTCTGCACCATCCCTACGAATTTTTTACAGTCGTCCAAAGAATCATCTTATCAATCGTTCCTTTCCCGACTTTCTGTAGTGCTTTTAAAGTGACTTCTGTCTTTTTAATCGTTTTCGTTACTTACTTTCTTCTCCATGACAATGTCGCATTTAGGTGGTCTTCCTGCGTACAATGTCACCAGCTAAAAGCCTGGGCAAAGAGAAATGTTTTTAGTTGGCGTTTGACAGTGTTAACGGAATCAACTCGACGAAGTGATTGCGGCAGATTCTTCTAAGCGCGCGGAGCAGCCACATTGAACGAGCGGTCACCGTGGTACGTGGCACTGCGACAGAGCCAGACGTGGCAGATTGAGGCCTGCTCTGGTGGTCCCTGCGGCAGACGGCGTGATGAGGTCGGCCAGATAACGTGGAGCTTCGCCGTGCAGGCAACGGTTAACATTCCTGCACAGCTTGTACTCAACACGCTTTGTCATTGTATTTTTTGTTCTCGTCTTTATTGTTCCATTACTATTATTGTCGTATTTTGCTGCCTTGTGATGGATAAAGATTTTCATAAGTCTGCGTAATAAAATACTCTGGTTGTGGACCTCTAGTAGGCCTATCAGTTTACAACAGTCTGTTTGCAAGTGTATGCAGAACATCACCGGACAGATGCATAAGTGATGAGCGGGCCAGCGTCAGTAGCCTGCAGGGTGAGTGAGCAGGTGTGGCATCAATGCAGACATGTACAGAAGCGCTCCTGACGCAAACGCGCTCGTTAAGCGCATACGCTCGGACAAATCCTAGCGGTGACGAGGTACAGTCCATGTCGCTCGACTGACGCTGCAGAAAATACGTCGCGGCGCCGCCTGTCGACGCGCTGACGTACTCGCAGTTGTCGACGACGTCGCATATTTGCGACGAGTGCGCCGACCGTCGAGAGTGAAGATTTATCGGGGATGAATCGAGCGAGCGCACGGACGAGCGGACGGACGGACGGACGGACTTCTGAGCTGCAGGACCAGTGGTGGACTGGCGGTTTGGTCGGTCGGTTGGTCCGTTCGTCTGTCCGTCCAGCCACTCGACGATAATCACCGTTATCGATCAAGCACAGTGTTGCCCGGTCGCTCGGTCAGTCATCCGGTCGGCTGTAACGAGCCGTGTGTGGCGTCTGACGACGGCGGCGGTGGCGTCGGCTGGCCTGTCCACCCGGGTCCGCCGCCGACCGGCCAGCCGACCGATCGTCCGCGCTCACCGAGAGTGTGTCGTCGTTGGTCGTCAGCCGCTCATCCTTTCTTCTGCCTCGTGATGACTGACGCAGCTGTGCGCCGGCCGTTCGCTACCTACGGACCACTTTCGCCAGCTGGTGCCCGACAATGCGCGGATTCGTCGAACATATTGAAATGACGGAGGAAAGTCTGAGCGCTGGAAATGCCGGACGGCAAAAACTGCGAGACCTGGAAAAGTGCAGAAGACGTTCGTTCTTGCCGTGTGTTTGACTCGTGAATTTCTACATAAATGCAAAATATAAAATATATAAAAAAATGGGTTCAGGAGTCGTATGGGTCCGGACCTCCCTCTCTCTCTCTCTCCCTCTCGGGGTTAAGTATGAATGATGTCACAAGGATCAAAATCGAATCAAATATAGTTGGTATTAAATTTGTCAAAGTGTGTTTAAATTGTACATGATACGACTTATTAGTATGTCGCCTCTGCTGTCTGTCTCTGTCTTCTCTGTATTTCTGTATTTCTTTTTTGTGCTGTCGTTGTCATACCGGTACCAGTTTTATTATCTGTAGGTTCCAGGTAAACGTATAATAATGCAACGGACAAAATGTAACATAGTATCTACTTTAAAATAGCATTTTCCAGTATCTCTGGACAACAGGGCCTAGCCTTCAGAATAAAGTTAATCATGCTTCTGAGTGCTTACAGTATGCATTTTTACTTTTGAATTATCTGTGGACCTTTTCAAGCCTGAAATTTAGTCCGTCGTATTCTGATCATGAATTCATTGAATTGTCCACTCCATCCACGTGCGTTATATTAACTGTTAATTGTCGTCGTTTGCTATTAAAATAGTCTTGTACGTGTTCGGAACATACGAATGACAGAGACAGATGACTGATATAATTCATGGTGAGACCTACTGATAGCAGAAGGCTGCAACAGATGGCGCATGTCGCTGTTTTACGGTCACTGCCTTGACACGTGTCAAGTCGGACGCTGTCAGGCTGTCGTTGGAGTGCCAGTCTGCAAGAGAGGTTGCTGATGTTGCTGGCCGATTCGCCGACGGCCAGTTCTCGGCGAAATTCATTCAGAATGTGATGGAATTAGATAATCCTATTAAAAAGACTTTGAAAAATATGCAATCCGCAAATTGACCGGTCCGACCGCCCAAGCCGCAAGTTTTGCAGTCCACGAATTGATTGACCGCGAATTGGTTTGTCCGAGATGGCATTTGTATCACTTAACGGTTCGACCGGAGCGCCCAAAGATGTTCTGAGTCTGACCACTCCAACTTCTCAACTCAACTGCCATAGTTGAGTTCACTTGAGTCGGGCGTCGTGGTCACGGCTTTAAGCGTAACAATAATTTGTTTACTGGTTGTGTGACTTCGCACGCCTTCACCCCGCAGACGTCTGAGTTCGGGCGTGACGTCGTCATCATCTCGTACCATGGGAGACCTGATAGTTATTTCGGGTGCCCGGCTCGGAGTAGCTTCCGAAAGAATTTCCCATGGCTCATGGCTGGGTCAATGGGTCGTCGAGCGAGAGGGTCGAGATGAGACCCAAATTCGGCTTCCATTTCGTCAATTACTAGAGTTCAGTCAATAACCAATTCGGAGTTCAGTATTACGGATCTATCCAGTTTTGGCGAAGAGGAGTCGAGCATTCCAGTTTCGTCATGTGTGGAGCTCGGACTTCGACGATGGAAAGCTAGTTCAGTCGGAGTATTTCGGACGGAGTATCTCGTCCGGGGTCCTTCAGTCGGAGTCGTTCCGGAGTGGTTATTGGAATGGATAGATTACATGTGATCCGGGCGTCGGTCAGACGCCGAATGACGAAATGTCTGCTGAATGAATGAAATTTATGTTTAACGTCGCTGCCATGACGTGGATGATGAGCGACAGCAGGATATGGGCTTAGTACTAGACTACAATGCGGTAGGCCTAATGTCGAATAATGTCAGTCTATATATACACG
>Ga0056115_1000845_pt1 | contig 13805 bp, 10 predicted proteins | sample WorMetOlspDAHAB1_FD_77007 | JGI IMG/M metagenome (GOLD analysis project Ga0056115, IMG submission 77007) | Marine gutless worms symbiont microbial communities from Max Planck institute for Marine Microbiology, Germany - Olavius sp. DAHAB.1 ...
CCCAATACCTATGCTATAATGTATTTAAAATTTATCAGGTTAATGACATGATCGAACTTAAAGAGATTACCAAAAAATACGGTGATTTTCGGGCCGTTGACAACTTGAATCTGACGGTTGTCCGGGGTGAAATATTCGGATTTCTCGGACCCAACGGAGCCGGCAAGACCACGACCATCAAAATGATCGCCGGTGTTCTGGAACCCTCCGCCGGCAAGATTACCGTCGGTGGTATTGACATATTAAAACAACCGGAAGCTGCCAAACGCAAAATCGGTTTTATCCCCGATCGGCCGTACCTCTATGAAAAACTGACCGGTATGGAATTTTTAAAATTCACCGCTGACCTTTACAGCGTACCGGATGAAATTTTCCGCGAAAACGCCCGCAAAAATCTGGCAATGTTCTCCCTGGCGGATTGGTCCGACGAATTGATCGAGTCCTATTCCCATGGCATGAAACAAAGGCTGATCATGTCCGCGGCACTATTGCACGAACCGGACATCATCATCGTGGATGAACCGATGGTCGGCTTGGACCCGGCGGCAATTATTATGGTCAAAGGGCTTTTTCAAAACCTGGCACGGCATGGGGTTTCCGTTTTCATGTCTACCCACACATTGGCAGTTGCCGAGGAGGTCTGTGATAGGGTCGGAATTATCAACCGCGGGCGTCTGGTCGCCAGCGGTACAACCGCCGACCTGCGACGCGAAGCCAATGTGACCGATGCCGACTTAGAAAAGGTTTTCCTGAATCTGACGAATATAGCTAATTAATATGTTCGAAATCCTGACATTATTGAAGCCCCGCATCTGGCCCATCACCAATCGAAGCAGCCGCAAAAGCAACGGTGGAAACATCGTGAAGCTGAGTTTTTTCGGGATAATCGGTATGTTGTTCTGGGGGACGATATTTGCCGTTGCAATCCGTGTTTTGACTTATTTTAAAGGGATCGAAGAAATTGGTGATATACTGGGTTACAAGCTCTTGTCGATGATCTTGATTGTTTCATTTGCGCTTTTGGTTTTCAGCAGCATCCTGACTTCGCTCTCCAAACTTTACCTGTCCCGGGACCTTATACTGGTCCATTCTTTACCGGTTTCAAGCTATAAAATTTTTATCGCCCGCTGGATTGACAGTACCGTTGAAAGCGCCTGGATGGTGGTCATTTTCACCCTGCCGATCTTTTTATCCTACGGAATTGTCTATCGAACCGGAGCTTTTTATTATCTCAACATCCTGCTGGCTCTGGGACCACTTGTCATAAATGCTTCGGCCATCAGCACCGTGATTGTCATAGTGGCGGTCTTTGTCATTCCGGCTAATCGCTTGAAAAGTATTGTCATTTTATTGGGAATTCTGCTTTTTGTGGTGCTTTATTTGGCCATACGCTTGTCGCGGCCGGAACTTCTGGTAGATCCGGAAGTTTTTGACAACGTTATGGTATACGTCACCTCCCTGCAAACACCGTTGTCCCCGATTCTGCCCAGCACATGGACCTATGACGGCTTTCGGGCCGCTCTTTCAGGACAGTTTGGCAGCGCCCTGTTCAACACGGCCCTTTCCTGGTGTTTTGCCGGTACCATGGTGTTCATCCTGACAATGGTTGCCAATGCCGTTTACTTCAAGGGCTTTTCTAAAACCCAGGTGGCATCTGGCCGAATATTTAAAAACAGGGGTGTCGACTGGCCATTTTTTAATTTTTTGCCCAGTCCGGTCAAATCATTTACCATCAAAGAAATTAAAACCTTTCTTCGTGACCAAACCCAGTGGTCCCAGCTTTTTCTGATTGCTGCGCTGGTGGTAATATACGTTTACAATTTCAAAGTGCTTCCCATTGATAAATCACCGATCAAAACCGTCTACTTGCAAAATTTATTTTCCTTTCTGAATATGGGACTGGCGCTATTTGTGCTTACCGCTGTTTCTGCCCGTTTTGCCTATCCGGCCGTCAGCATGGAAAGAGAGGCTTTCTGGCTGGTCAAAACATCACCCCTATCTCTGAAATCCTTTTTATGGATAAAATTTTTTATCTACTATCTTCCACTGCTGATTCTTACAGAGATTTTAATTATCGCCACGAACATTTTACTCAACGTCACCCCGTTCATGATGGGCCTGTCCACCATCACCGTTTTTTTTATAGTTCCTGGAATCGTTGCGATGGGAATCGGGTTTGGAGCGGCCTACCCGAATTTTAAGGCTGAAAATCCAACCCAGACCGTTTCCAGTTTCGGTGGCCTGATTTTCATGATTGTGTGCGCCGGCTATATCGGCGCCATCATTCTTCTTGAAGCCGGTCCGGTGTATAATCTGTTCATGGCGGACATTCGCGGAAAAATTATTCCCCTGGGGGTTTGGCTCTGGATTGCCGGCTCTTTTAGCACCGTTTTGGTCTTCAGTCTCCTCGCAATCATCCTGCCCATGCGATTCGGTGAAAAACGACTGTCAATGTTGCGGATATAATTGTGAGAATTCAGCGTTGGGGGTTCAGGGCTCAAAGGTTCTGAATTCAGACGCTTGTCACCTAGAGGGCTCTCTTCTTATTTCAATATTCGCGGCTTTATATTCCTTTATTGATCCCGCTCACAACCATCGCTGCTAGCCGAACGCAGTTTGCAAGCCCACCATTTTGAACCCAACCTTACATTTCATACACATAATTAACTTTTAATTTTACATTGACATTTACATTTTGGTAGATTATATTGATCACAGAAAAAGAATCCAGGAATTTAAAATCGGATTGCTGCATTTTGGATAAATCCGAAATCCGCATTCCCAAATCCAAAATACAGGAGGGGGTTCTATGCTGCCTGCCCTAACCGAAAAACAACAGCATGTTTTAGACTATCTGCAGCACGAAATCGAAAACAACGGACAGGCTCCCAGCCTGCGCCAGGCGGCGGCGGATATCGGGGTCAGCCACGCCGCCATCGCCCAAATCATTAAAGCGTTGGAGGAAAAAGGCTGTCTGAAGCGAGAGGGACGCTACAGTCGGACAGTCTATCTTTTAAACCGCGCCCACGAACCGTCGGCCGCCCAGCGCTGGCGGGAGATACCCATCATCGGCCGCGTCATGGCCGGTCTGCCGATGTACGCCCAGACGGAATGGGACGGCAGCACGGTGCTGGACGCCGCCGTCTTTCGCGGACAAAATCTCTTTGCCTTGCGGGTCAAAGGCCATTCGATGAAGGATGCCGGAATCTTGAACGGCGATCTGGCGATCTGCGAACCGCGTCAATACGCCCAGAACGGCGAAATTGTGGTGGCGCTCATCGACAACGAGGAAGCCACCGTCAAGCGTTTCTATCTGCGCAAAAAATATGTCGAACTGCGCCCGGCCAATACCAGATTCAAACCCATGCGTTACGATTTCAGCAAGGTGCTGGTTCAAGGCAAAGTCATCGGTATCCAGCGCGGACCGGAGGGAATTAAATGAATATTGGCGGTGCACGATACAAAATCAAATCTCACCGCAGAGGCGCCGAGAACGCAGAGGAAGAGAACTTTTTTCCTTGCCGTTGAGAGGACGGCAAGGAAAAAGCGCCTGCATTTTGAGAATTTAGCGAAAACGAATCGGACGAATCACCGTTGCAAAAGCCCTTGTGGCAGATTGTTTTTGATTTGCCGTCCTCTCAACGGCAAATCAAAAGAAAAATATCTTTGCGCACTTTGCGCCTCTGCGGTGAAATATCATACTCACGATAGCTTTCAGCTACAGCTTCTGAAGTTTAAATTGACTGAATGTATACCCGAACACCACATATGCCCTGCCGGCTTTGGATCGGTACCAGCGGCTATTCCTATGCGGAGTGGACCGATGCCGGGTTTTATCCGCCGGGCACCAAATCGGGCAGCATGCTGCCTTTTTATGCCCAAAGCTTTCCGGTCACCGAACTGAATTTCACCTGGTATCAAATGCCGAAGGCACATTCACTCGAGCGAATGCACCGGCAGGCACCGCCCGGTTTTCGTTTTGCCGCCAAGCTGACCCGTACGCTGACCCATGAAATCGATCCCGGCCAATGGCGCGGGCAGGCCGCCCGGTACCGGGAGGGCATCGCTCCACTTTTGCAGGCCCGCAAGCTGATGGCTGTTTTGCTGCAATTTCCGCCCTCTTTTGTGCGGGCCCCCCAAAACCGCCGCTATCTGGCCGCCCTGCTGGATGAACTGGACGGGTTGCCCCTGGCGGTGGAGTTCCGCCATGCGTCCTGGGCCACGGACCGGGTCTTCGCCGAACTGGAACGCCGCCGCACCACACTGGTGGCGGTGGATGAACCGGATTTGCCGGGACTGTTTCCGAGACTCGACATCGTCACCAATCCCGCGCTTTTCTACATCCGCTTTCACGGCCGCAACGCCAAAGGCTGGCGCTCGGGCAATATGCAAAAACAGTTTGACTATGATTACGGCGATGCGGAGTTGCGCAAATGGGCCGATGTTCGGATTGCCGGGATGGTACAGCACGCCGCCGCCGGCGTCATTTTCTTCAACAACCATGTCCGCGCCCAGGCCCCTAGGAATGCCGTCAGGCTCATCAACCTTTTAATCGAACGGGGAATCATGGAAATTCCTGAAAAGGAAAGGTGAAGGGATTCCATCTAATTTTTTTGTTTAGCTTGACGAGGACTCAGAGAATTGTTCATGGAACGCTCAATTATCCATCTGAATATTGCGGATTTCGCCGTGGCGGTGGAGCGGGCGGTGGATTGCCGGCTTAAGGATCGGCCGGTGATTATCGCACCCGAGGGTGCGGCCCGGGCGGCGGTTTATGATATGAGCGAAGAGGCGTATCGGAGCGGCATCCGCAAAGGCATGGCGTTGCGCCGGGCCACGCGGTTGTGCCAAGATGCCCAAATCCTGGCACCCCACCCGGACCGCTACGAGCATGCCATGCGCGCGCTGCTCAAGCAGACGCTGCCTTATTCACCGCTTGTCGAAAACGGAGACACTGACGGACACCTGTTTGTGGACGTCACCGGCACCGCCCGCCTTTTCGGCCCTCCCATGGATGTTGCCTGGCGTTTGCGCCGGCAGGTTAAAAAGGATCTCGGCCTGGATCCGATCTGGTCGGTCGCCCCCAACAAACTCATGGCCAAAATCGCCACGCGCCTGGTAAAGCCGGACGGGGAGTACATCGTCGGCGCCGGCGAAGAAGAAGCGCTCCTGGCGCCACTGCCGATCGGCCTGGTCCCGGGCATCGAGCGCAACGACTTGTTACGGCTGCAGGAATTCAACCTCAGCCGGGTATCTCATCTCACGGCCCTGAGCCTGGAGCAGTTGCAGATCCCCTTCGGGGCCCGCGCCCGGTCTCTGTACGAAACCGCACGCGGCATTGACCCGTCTCCCGTCCTGCCGGTTGGGCAGAAGCCGCCGAAGATAATTGCCGATCACGAGTTCGGCAATGACACCAATGACAAATCCAGCCTGGAAAGCGCCCTGTACCGCCTGGTCGAACAGGCCGGTGACCAATTACGCCGGCGCCGGCGGGCCGCCCGGCGGGTTGCCGTCATCCTGGATTATTCGGACGGCATGCGCTGCGCCCGTCAACTGGCAGCCAAACCGGCCTCCGCCAACGATCTCACCCTTTTCGAACTGGCCCGGCGCACCCTGCGGCGAGCCTGGATCCGGCGTATACGCATCCGGCATCTGCGCCTGATCTGCGATCGGCTGATTTTCCCTCCGGCCCAGCTGCCGCTGTTTGCCGACGACCAAAAACAAACCGAACAGCGCGACAATATTGTCAGCGCCATCGACCGCATCCGCCGACGCTTCGGCCATGATGCGGTTCAGGCGGGAAGAACAATGGCGGCCTGAATCAGGTTAGCCGGTTGGCCCGTTACCGGTTGACCCGTATATTGGACTCACACTTGATATGATGACAAAACGTTGAAGGGAGGAAAGGACAAAATGAAAATTACACGGTTCGAAGATTTGGAATGCTGGCAAGAGGCAAGAGGGTTAACGAGAAGCGTGTATGACTATACAACACGTCCGACTTTCGCAAAGGACTACAGGTTGTCAGGTCAGATCACCGGCGCTGCCATTTCCATAATGAACAACATCTGTGAAGGATTTGACTCAAGATCGAATAAAGAGTTTATTAGATTTTTAACCTATTCGAGACGATCTTGCTCTGAAGTGCAAAACTGTTTGTACATCGCGTTGGATCAAAACTATATTTCAGAAAATGAATTTCAGAATACCTATGACCATTGCACAAAAGTTCGCAAGATAATTGACGGCTTAATCCGATACTTGAAAAAACACTAACTCGGTTAGCCGGTTAGTCCGTTTTGCCTGTAGGCCCGTTTGCCGATTTTCCGGTAAAAATGGAAAACCTCCTTACTTTTTTGTCTCACCGAGCTAACCGGCTCAACGGACCACGGGCTCAACCGGCAACGGGCCAACCTTTACCATGATACCCTTAACAGTCCGATCCAGTTATTCGCTCATGTGGGGCACCGCCTACATCAAGCAGGTTTGCCTGGCGGCCAAACGTCTGGGCTATGATCGTCTGGCGTTGACCGACACCGATAACCTTTACGGCTTGTGGCCTTTTTTGCAAACCTGCCAGACTGAAGGCCTGACACCGATTGTCGGCGCCGAAGTCACCGATCCCGTTCGCAAACAACGTGCCGTGTGCCTGGTGGAAGACGACAACGGCTACCGCAACCTCTGTCGGCTTCTCACCCGCCGTCACATGGATGAGGAGTTCGACCTGCAGGCGGTTTTGCCGCATCACGCAACCGGCCTGGTCGTCCTGACCCAAAACGTCGGTCTCTTGCAGGTCTGGCATGCGACCGGGGTGACCGTGGCCGCCGCCATGCCGCGTAATCCCCTGCCCCCCGCCCATGCCTTGCGCCGTACCGCCAAACACCTGGCAGTCCCACTGGTAGCGACTCCGGGCAGTTTCTTTTTGCGCCCGCAGGATGCGGCCGCCCACCGCCTGCTGCGGGCCATCGACCGCAACACTTCCCTGTCTCGTCTGGCACCCGACGATATCGCCCCGGCCGACGCCTGGCTGGCACCTCCCGCCGAGTATGAACGCCGGTTTGCCATCTGCCCCGAAGCGGTACGGGCTACCCATGAGATTGCCGAACGCCTGGCGTTCAGCGGTCCGCAGTTCGGCATTGTGATGCCGCCTTTGCGAAACCAAAACGGCGACGGGCCGGTCCGACGCCTGCGCAGCACCGCCTATTCCGGTGCCCGCCGGCGCTACGGACAGGAGCTCTCGGAAGCGGTGGTCGACCGGTTGGAGCATGAGCTGCGCAGCATCGCGGACATGGGATTTGCGGCCTATTTTCTGATCGTGCACGACATTGTCAAACGCAGCCCGCGCACCTGCGGCCGCGGTTCGGGCGCCGCGTCGTTGGTGGCTTATTGCCTGGGAATCACCAATGTCTGTCCTCTCAAACACAACCTGTATTTCGAGCGCTTTTTAAATCCGGGACGCACGGATCCGCCTGACATCGATGTTGATTTTGCCTGGGACGAACGCGATGGTGTGCTGGAGTCGGTGCTCGACCGCCACCGGGGGCATGCGGCCATGGTGTCCAACCACGTGCTGTTTCAGCCCCGTATGGCCATCCGGGAGGTAGCCAAGGTATATGGTTTGACGGACGCTGAAATCGGGCGGGTATCCAAACGCCTGCCGCGCTTCTGGCGTGCCAAAGAATCGGACCCCGAACTGCTGGGCGGCATCAAAAAACGCCCGGAGTCCCGGGCCCTCGAGTTTCCAGCGCCCTGGCCGGAAATTTTGTCATTCGCCCAGCGGATCATCGGTACCCCCCGCTACCTGTCCGTGCATCCCGGCGGCGTGGTGATCACCCCACGTCCGATTGACGAATACGTGCCCCTGGAACGGGCACCCAAAGGCGTGCCTATCATCCAGTGGGAAAAAGAAGGTACCGAAGATGCCGGTCTGGTGAAAATCGATTTACTGGGCAACCGCAGTCTGGGCGTTATTCGAGATGCCATCGGCAACCTGCAGACCAACGGGATCGAATTTGATGATTTCCACTGGGAACCGGAAGACGATCTGCCGACCCAGCAGTCCCTGGCCCAGGGCCGCACCATGGGCTGCTTTTACATTGAAAGCCCGGCCATGCGGCTGTTGCAGCAAAAATCAAAAGTCGGTGATTTCGAACACCTGGTGATCCACAGCAGCATCATTCGTCCGGCCGCCAATGAGTTCATCCGCGAGTACATTCGCCGTCTGCATGGCGGCCCGTGGGACCCGATTCATCCGCTGCTGACCGAGGTCCTGGAAGAGACCTTCGGCATTATGGTCTACCAGGAAGATGTGTCCCGTGCGGCCCTTGCACTGGCGGGCTTTTCCCATGCCGAAGCCGACAATCTGCGCAAAGTCATGTCCAAAAAAGACCGCCGGCATCAGCTGCAGGATTATAAAAAACGCTTTTACACCGGCGCCGCCCGACGCAACGTTTCTGAAAAACAGATTGCCGCCATCTGGGATATGATGATGAGTTTCAGCGGCTATTCCTTTTGCAAACCCCACAGCGCATCCTATGCCCGGGTTTCCTTCCAGGCGGCCTATCTCAAGCTCCACCATCCGGCCGAATTCATGGCCGCGGTCATCAGCAACCAGGGCGGTTTCTACAGCACTTTTGCCTATGTTTCCGAATCCCGCCGCCTGGGTCTGACCATATTGCCGCCGGACATCAACGTCAGCGAGATCCGCTGGACCGGGCAGGAAACGGCCGTTCGCGTGGGTTTGCTCTCCGTCAAAGGGCTGTCGGCCGAAACGCAACAGCGCATTGTCGATTGCCGTCGGCAGGGCCGCTATCAGACCTTCCGCGATGTTTTAAAACGCGTATGGCCCGCTGAAGACGAGGTCCGGGCGTTGATTCACTGCGGGGCCTTCGATGAGTTGAATCCAGCCGGCAACCGGGCCGCCCTGGTGTGGCAGCTGGCCTGCTGGCTCAAAGCCCGTTCAAGTAAACCGATTCCCCGGAACCGGTCTCTTTTCGGCGAGGTGGGTCAACCCCAAACCGACCTCCCCCCGAACCTGCCGCCGGAGAACCAACGCGAACGACTGCGACGTGAATTTGCCATACTGGGCTTTCTGTGCGATCGACATCCCATGGAGCTGTATGCCGCCGCCCTGCATAAATTGCGCACCGTCAAGGCCATCGACCTGCCGCGTCACCTTGGCCGGCGCGTACGCCTGGCCGGCTGGCTGATCACCGGCAAAGTCGTCACCACCAAACACGGCGACCCCATGGAATTTTTAACCTTCGAGGATGAAACCGGCATCGTCGAGACCACCTTTTTCCCGCAAACCTACCACCGCTTCTGCCACATGGTCGACCGCAACCGGCCCTATCTGCTCACCGGAAAAGTGGAAGAGGATTGGGGGGCGATTACCCTGACGGTGGATCGGGTTGAGACGATTAATACCTGACCCGGGCAAGCCGGAATTGAATATTGATGATTGAAGATTTGTAGTATCGCTTTACTCTGTCTTTTCTATTAAAATCAACAGCATTGCTTATACAAGAACCGTAGAACGGATTTCCACGGAAAGGCATGGGTAGCTTATGCCGGCCGTTGACAGCAGATCTCGACACAAATATTCTACAATCAAGACATGATGCTACTCTGGAGTCCAATCATCGACTCGATCCGGGCCTCCGTACCCGCACACTCCCATGCGGGGAGAATTGACCACATCCAGCATCATTTCCTCACCGCACTCGTGGGAATCCAAGCATTGATTACAGACAAAATCTTCGCACTCCACACATGTGTTCGTGGCTGTTTTGCCACAGTGATCGCACTCAAAATCGTATGGGTTGTTGCGGGCCAGTATGCGGATCTTATTTTTTCCTAAATAGCCCTCACGCACCGCCAGCACGTGGCCCTCGAGATAGGTGGTGCTGCCGAAATCATACTCATATGAGAATGCGTCTTTTGCATTCAAAACGGTTAAAAGGCGCTTGTTCATCGATTGGCCCGGCATATCCCAGGAAGAAAATTCATCTAAAAATCTTTCATCGTCGTATTTCGCGCCGTGGATGGAAAACGCACTCAGATGGCCGCAGCACTCCAGCCAGATGCCGCGCAAAAAACCATCCAGATCATCAAGCGTGGCACTAACCGGGATTTCAATATGCAGCCAATACCATTTGTAATCGAAAATTTTAATATGATATATTTTATACTTTTTGCGTTTTTCTTTAAGTTCCAGCGCATTTTGATCTTTGCGCGTTTTGCATGCTGACAGATGCCGTCCCATTCCGGCACCGGTAAATTTTTTTAAACAAAATCTACAAATCCCTTCGCTTTTTTGTTCCATTTCATAATCCTTTGCTAATCTGGTAGCTGCAACGATCTCGGAAAACCCTGACGCCAATAATTATAATGATCACTGCAGCCGCCCCAATTTCAAAAGTGCCAGCGGCAGAGGCTCCGTTGGCAGCCCCTGGATTTTCCCCTTTACTTTGGAACGAGTCAGGATGCGTCCATTCGGATATGTGGCAATCTGCTTAATCTGTTTTGGGCGAAGTTGTCGGGTCCATTTTATCTCAACCGGCCAGAGCCGATTTTCATTGACATAGGCCACATCAACTTCCCCTTTTGATTTTATATAAAATGTCGGAAATTTCCTTCTGTAATGAGTCACGGCACAGGCCTCGGTTAGCTTTGAAGACCATAGCCGATCGGCCAATACCGGCTTAATCTGCCGGGTGAAAGGATCATCGACCGGATTTAACCAAAAATTTAGGGCATGAAAAATAAATGGATCCGTAAAAACGACCTTCTTGGCCTTTTTGGGGGCTGCCGTAAGTTTGTCTTCCCGGATGGCAGGCTGAACAAAGACGGCATCCATGGAAGCAAGCAGCTCAATGTAATCCCCTACGGTTTTGGGATGGTCAATAGAAAGGTCACCGGTCAGGGCATTCCAGGTGAGTTGGCTGCCGTAGCGGTTGATAATGGCACCCAATATTTCCAGGAGGTAATTTTCGCGTTTGTTGCGTTTGAGCACATCACCTCGTATCCAATCACTGTAAGTTGATAATGTGGCGGGTAGAATCTGTTGGTGTTGTGCAAAATCATTGATTGCCGTCAAAAAGCCGCCATGGATAAGGTAATTTTCAAACTCAAGAAACAGACGATCCATCAGATCAGAAGAAGGATCTACCTTGCTTTCTTCATCGAAATGTTTGAATTCGTCAGGAGTAAAACTCGACTTTAATTTAACAAACTCATAAAAACTAAGGGGATAAAGATGAAAATCAACGGTTTCCGATAGTCCCCGACGGCCGGGCAAGCGCATGCGGGCTTCCCGGATAATAATCGAATCGGAGCCCGTCATCATCAAAACAACATTTTCCAGCAAGCCCGCATCAGCCAGATATTTAACCGCCTTATCCCAATCTTTAATGTAGGTGACTTCATCCACGATGAGATATTTTAAATGCTCATCCGGCATTTCATTTAATACTTCGTTAATTAATCTGACCAGAGTATGGTGGTCATCAATCAATTCACCTGTCACAAAAGCGATCGATCCCGGATCGACGGCGTCTTTAATCAGTTTTGCCATCCACTGTTTTAGAAGAGTGGTTTTCCCAACCTGCCGCCCCCCACTAATAGTGAAGATCCCTGTGTCCAAATCGGAAAGGCGGGAAATCAGATCTGAATGGTGAACCAACGGAACTTTATTCAACTGCCTGAGATGAGGATCGAGTTGGATAAATGCATCGGGCTCTTCAAGATGCGTATTGTGCGGCGAAAACCGGGGATCCATATCTATCACCGCGGATTAGATTTTTATTCATTATATAATGACTAAATTTATTCACTATAGATTATCCAAATTCAGCGAAATGTCAACGCTTTATTTCTCATAAATCGGATAGACTCACGCGGTGGCTATAGATTTGATTTCCCGCCGGCGCCAATTTCTGGATCGAATGACAGCGTGGCAAACGTCCTTTAAGGTAGGTTAAATCGCTGCGCTGGATGTTGACTTTTTGCTGTTTTGGGGCCGGAGTCGAATCGGAAAGATTCTAATATTGGACTAAGGGGCAAGAAGTTTGTCCACCATCTCGGCAAATCCGTACCCGCCCTCCTGGCGGGTGATCCAGGCCGGATTGCAGGGCATTCGGCCTTCGAACTGCTTCACATTGGCCACGCCGACTGAGTGGGGAAAGTAGGCAAACATCGGTGCGTCGTTGGGGGAATCACCAATGTAAATGACCTCGCCTTTGATCTCTTCCAAATTCTCACCAAAAACTTCTTCAAATAAAAACCGGCTCATCGTCAATTTATCATACTCGCCTAACCAGCCGTTGACGTGGATGGAGCTAGTTTTGGCCACGGCGCCGGCTTTTTCGAACAAGCCGACGATTTGATCGACCGCTTCGGTGGGCAGCGGCGGGATATCTTCACAAAAATCTATTGCCAGATCCGCTTCGCGGTAGGGTTGATCGGCTGAAATGCCGGCACCCGGAATTTTTTTCAGAATATCCTGCCTTAATTCCGCTAATTTTTGTTGATCGGCCCGGCGCTCGTTTTCCGGCTTAAAGTAGCGGCGCACCATTTTGCGCGCCGAATCGTCATAGCGGAAATAAAAGGCGCCGTTTTCACCAACCAGACCATCCACCGGCCACATCCGCGCAATGTGATCACACCAGCCGGCCGGTCTTCCGGTGATCGGAATGCTGCGAATATTCGCTTCCTGCAGCCGCTCCATGGCCACGAATACGGCGGCAGGCAGACGTCCGTTTACGGTGAGGGTATCGTCGATGTCGGTCAGAATATAGCGAATTTGCTTGCTGAGTTCAGCGGGAAATTGTTCAAATGGTTTCATTTGGGCCGCCTGACGTTAAAAATTAAAAGAAATAAAATACAACCGCAAAAAAATTGGAAAAAGGGTTCATTGTGGCCCGAACCTATTTTCACGCAAGGCCCCTGCTCTTTTCCAGCCAGCTTCCAAAAGCGTAAAGCGGAATGGATTGAATGTTGTTTTCTTTTTCAAAATTATCGAGTGATACTTTAATCCCTTCCGATATTTCGGGCTTGCTTTTCAATAATAATTGCATACTTTTCAATCTCCCGGAGGTGCCGGCCTTGACTTCTACAGGGGTTACCCCACTGAGGTGCTCAATCATGTAGTCAACTTCTGCGGAACTTCCGCTTTTATCCCTGGCCCAATAGTATATCTTTCCCCGCTTAAAATTAGAATTGGCGCAAATTTCCTGACCGACAAACTGCTCCGCAACAGGCCCGGCGTTCATCAAAGTGTAACTATCCGTGATCCAGCGAGATATGTTGAGATCACAAGCTCTTTGCATAAGACCGACATCAATGAAAAGAAGTTTAAACCGTTGTGGGTTATAATTAGCACCCAGAGGGATCCCGCTGGTTTTGTAAATGAATTTAACGAGATCGGCTTTATCAAGCAAATCAAGTCCGTTTCGCAAATATTTCGACTGAATATCGCGGGAAATCTGAACGAATTTGAACTGGTTGCCGACAAGATGGGGGATTCTGGAAAATACCGTGTCTAAATATTTCAAATCAGAGAGTTTATGAATCTTTTCATGGGTTAATAGTATAATAATTTGAACGAAAAACAAGGTTTTATTAATAATAATTGACTGAATCAATGGGTTGTTTATTTTCAGGATTTCCTGCTATTTATTTTAACGAGCCTGTCCGACAACCTAAGGGTTGTTTTTTAGGCAACAATTTTTGTGAAACGGGCTAAAATCTTCTTAAATTACTTCTTAATTATATAATAACCATTTGATATTACATTATAATTATGA
>Ga0056115_1000846_pt1 | contig 13789 bp, 13 predicted proteins | sample WorMetOlspDAHAB1_FD_77007 | JGI IMG/M metagenome (GOLD analysis project Ga0056115, IMG submission 77007) | Marine gutless worms symbiont microbial communities from Max Planck institute for Marine Microbiology, Germany - Olavius sp. DAHAB.1 ...
ATTTATATGCTAAACTATTTACTGTTTTTGTCTATGGTTCATGAATATGCATATTTTTTAATGAATATATTTGAAAACCAGTCTGTTACCACCTGGTCAAGCAAATTATGCAGAATACTATACCTGGAATTACACACTATGTTGATATACCTGTAAATAGCTTCACAAAAAATAACAAAATTCATCAACTGCTGTACGTGAATTTTCATGGAAAATAAATTTTATGGTTGTGTTGTCTACTTTCAACTTACGTTAGCTTGACTGCACGCAACATGTCATGCTGGACAAACCCATTACTACATGTTTTTGCAACCAACTCCCGCGGTAGTCAACTTGCGTACTGGATGATTAGCAGGCTAATGAAATTGTTAACTGCAAATTTTAAAGAATTACCTTCTAATTTTACGCCAAACATATTTGCAAATTGACTGATGGTGGGTTTGTTTTTAATTGAGTTGTCTGGATACAAAGCTGACTATGATGCATCCGGCATATGCACGGCATCTCATATATGTCAATATCTTATCCACTTAATTAGACAAATTCTAATTGGAGTAACAATCAGTAACCTTATTGATATATTAAAGCATAGTAAGATGAAAATAAATCGTATTTCTAATGTGCTGTTGTGCAACAAAATTTTGTAATGATGCAGGGCACTTACAATGCAGCAAGAGTATCAGGTCGGAGATCTGATATTTGCCAAAGTCAGAGGATATCCGGCTTGGCCTGCACGGGTTAGTTGATGACATGGTTTCTCTGTTTACTGGTGAACTATGTCAGAGTCTTGCTATTCAATGAACAACGATCCACTGATCCAAAGAATGATCCAGTGATACGAATGGAATAAAAACATTAAAACTTTTACCTTTATCCAAAGTCTTACAGAAAAGATTGTGATTGTAACACGCTGATTTTGATCATTGTATCACTGATCTTTGGATTACAGAATACACTGTTTCTTAGCTGTGTTGTGGGATAATAAGTGGTTGCTGTTTTGTCATCGTGGTTCGAAATATATCTCTGTGCAGTTTGTTAGTGCTTTTGTAGGTGAGAGCTGCAAATTGTTTCCGACATAGGCTGCTATAGTAATAATACATAATAATATACAGGACGTTATTTTATAGTGCTATAGCCATATCCGAGAGTTCACTTTGGGTCCTCTGAGCAAAAGTCAGCCAGTGCCAGGTGACTGCCAGCTCATAGGCCAAGCTACAAACTTTACCTTTGAGTGCACCTGTAGGCTGCCATAGGCCGAACATTCACCCATTGCTATTTGTATTAGTACTCAGCCATAATACTGATACTTATTTACATTCCCATGGAGGGTGGAAGGCTTGAGTCGACCTAGGCACTGCAGTAAGTGTTCGGCGGTGCAGCACATACCTAGAGCTGCCTATCACAGTGATTCTTGTGAAAAATACAGAACTGTCTTTGGCACAGTTTGATCCTAGCATGTTTCGGTCGCAGTAAGCATGCTACCACTAGACCACTGTGATTGGCTACTGCTGACAACAGCTGTAAGAAAATGTATTGCTGACTTCGCTGACTTCTCAGTTCATTGACTTCAAGGTTGCCCATCTCGATTCACTGGCCACTGTCTATGTGTTATCCTCGTATTTGTTGCTGATTTTGTGATCAATAATTCATTTGTTTGTAGTCAGGTTAGTCCTTTTCGTGTTGGTTTATGTTTAGATAAACAAGCTGCATGAAGGATCGCCAATACCTCGCGGAAAGTTCCCAATATTTTTCTATGGTACTCATGAAACGTACGTGCCATTGCAATCATGCTATTTACACTGCTCTCACTATTGCGTGGCTGACTGTTTACATATCTTAGCTCAAAGGTGGCAAGAAAAATTAGTGATTGTATAATAGGTGCTAGAGCAAGCCAGTTTGATAGCAGCTGTGACAGGCTCTGTCTCCCATACATTAGTTTGTCTTCACACTTTTCCTTTGTAACTCTGCCTATCTAGGATGACATTGTCAATTGCAGCATCATCTCTGAATTCAACGACTCACCCAGCTTATCTAAGAATTAGGTGGATTTGGGGTGCCATACAAGAATACGTGAACTTGTGAAATATAGTGCTTTGACGTACAGAGTGGCGAACTGTGCAGGGCCTTTCTCACTCCAAAGGACATCTACCCGTACGAGAAGTTTAAAGAGAAGTTTGGAAAGCCGCAGAAACGTCGTTGGTTTAACGAGGGTTTGGACGAACTCGAAAACAACCGATACGTGCTGTTTCTCGGACATGTAAGTATCACCAATGCCGAGTTGCAAAATATGCCTTCCAATGCTCAACTACATTTGTCTGGAACTCGCTACCTTTACTCGTCACCAACAGTGACTCTCTGGCAACCTTCAAATCTTGGCTGAAAACTTGTTCCATGTAGCATTTGACACATCTGACCTCAACCCACTTCTGTCAGCGCCTCTGAAGTCACGACCTCATGGCACTTTATAAATCAGTTTATTGTTATTATTAATACATTCTGATTGGCTAGTTCTGCATTTATGGTTTTTTCATTCTGTTTATGTTGAACTTGGTTTTGCAGCATAATCTGTGGCAGGGTCAGCTTAAGTTGACTTTACTGCCTCACTGTTAATTTTCTTGTGTATATCTTGGGTTGAGTGTGATAAGCTGCTTTAGTAACCTGTGTGTTAGTAACCCGTGTGTTAATAACCCAGTTGCTAACACCATCTTACTCAGCTGCACTTTGTTTCATTTTGTTTTTATTAACTCTGTTAAGTGCTCCTGTAATGTTATTCTTGACAGTGTAACTGTAATGTCTACATCTTTAAAATAATAATAAGAAGAAGAATAATAATAATAATTGTTATATTTCATGATGACACTTGTGAGCTAGTTGAAGTCTGCTGTGTTCTGTTGCTGACAATGTTCAAACATGCTTCAGCCGTAGATGTCGGTTGTCAGTAACTATAGGAAGTTGGGAACAGGTGGGTACTTTTGATGTGTGGCAGCTAATGAATGTCAAGTTTGTCTTGCGTTTCAATTTTATTATACTGGAGACTGTTCAATTAACTTGGACCGGCAACAGCGAATGCATGTTTGCCGAGCTGAAGTCAAGTTTACCTATAGCTGATATTTCCGTACCTGTGGGACACGGTTTGTCACATACCAGTTTGCCGTGCATGCTTTTAATAAACACCATTACGAGCTGTGATCATCTCAGTGAGATTGGCAGTTGATCGGCGTGTTGTTTTATTTTACGTGTTATTGATATTTATGACGATGTAGGAGGATGCTTATACATCCGCAGCTGTGCCAGATGCCGAAGCGGAGAAGGTTGAAGCCGAAATTGCTCCCTCAGATTCAGACGAGGAGTTGCCTCTGAAGCCTAAGAAGGTCTTCAGCTTTTTGTCAGTTTTTAATGTTGACATTTTTTGCAGTGTTGTGACTTTACGAACTTTCTCCTGGTGTTATTGTGTTTTATATGTGGCATTGGTACAGCACACACTAATAGACCAATTTTCTAATTCATTTATATATGCCAACTATAGATATAGGTGTTAAAATTTATTGCATGTAAAATATTCTGTTTAGTTAATTTTGCAAAGATTTTGAAGACTTGTATGGTTATATGATAAATTAAACAATTGCTTCATGTTGAGGTTTTAATATTAAGTATTATAACTGACGAACCACAATGTCAACTACAACTTTACACATGATAAATGGAAGGATTTAACATCTATATCTATGATTTTTTTATGTATGAATAAATTTGTAAATTGGTCTGTTACATGCTGGATTTAATTTCACATATTTGCGGTTATGCCAGATATTTGCTAATTTCTGTAAATAAGGACATTTGGTCTCTTAATTGGCAGTTATGTATACAGAGCTGAATGTGTGTGCATTTTAGGAAGCCAAACCTCGCAGCAGTGTGAAGAAAACACCCAGTAACAAACAAGAGGTGAAAGGTCAGCACAGCTCTTCATTGGCTAGTGCTGCACGGAAACGAAAACGAAAAGAATCGGAGAAGGACGAGGTCGGTTGTTATGGATAATGTGATGTCTTATTGAATGTGTAATGTGAACTAACTTTGATAGACATCAGTGGTGACTGTTGATAAACACTGATTTTTGTAAAAGTCAGTACGTTTGAGTTTTGATTGTATATATTTTTAGTCGTTGATTTCCTTGATTTTCGTTACGGTACACGATTCCCAGTTATATAATTAGTTCCCTGTGATTAGCCGAGCTATCGCTCGTGTCAAGTAAGGTTACTGCTTTATGTGTTATATCGTATTTGCTTATTTCTACTATTATGTTTATTCATAAACAGCTTGCAAGCTCCCCACTCATGCAGTGTTTGTGTCGTGCAGGCGAAGTCGAGGTCGTCGGACAGCAGTGCCGAGTCCTCCGATGAAAGTGACGATGAACCGATCATGAAGAAGCTCAAGGTGGGTTGGCGTTGCATGCTTCTACAGGGTGAACTCGGAAAAAGACGACAATCTGTACATTCATGTAACTCGTTAGGATTTTTTCCTAAACATTTCACGTCTACTTTTGAAAGATATCTCCCAAAAACTCTTCAGATAATCACCTTCACGGTCACCTTAATTTTTTTTTTTTATGATGTGAATTTTTTATGTGTATTTTTTGGGATTTCAAGTCTTGTTTTGTGTTTGAACTCAGCCTGATTGTACTGACTGAATGTATTCAGAAGGCACACGTAAACATACCGGTGTGCAGGTGGAAGTTTTGTGCTGTTAATCATCATAGGCCTTTCATCGTGAGATTGTATCTTATATCTCAACAGACCATAATTTCATGTGAAAATTGTCCCTGAAATGACCTGTTATGTGTCGGGTGTGACGTTAAACCCAATTTAAAAAGTGACATTTCAGTTGTCGTTTAAAAACAGCAGTCTCGGTGAGTTGTCATATATGCAGAGGAATAGAGTTCCAAGCTGTGGGACTAGAAATTGAGAAGGCTCGCTCGGCCAGTTTGGTGCGGGTTCTAAGAACGGAGAAGGTGTGGGTGTTGTTGATGGTAGAACATAGACGGTGGGATGTACAGCGATTAAATGTGCTGACATTCAGAAATGTGGCTGGCGTGGTTATGTCACGTTGCAGCGGTCGTCCACTGCACCCAAGCAACTTTTGTCTGTGAAACGGCAACGTAAGGACAGCACGTCCAGCAGTTCGGTGCGAACTCTTCAATAAATCTCTGTTTCATTCGCAGTGTTAAACACTTTTGTAGTTATTTTCCAGTTATCCTCTGCACTCAGTACACTGTTGTTTTTAATAATTTTTTGGTTTCAGTAAAGTTTACAGGCACTTTCAGCACAGTGAGGTTATATTGTGGCTGCAAGGAGGTGGACTTTTTTGGCTGATTAATGCTCAGCCGGTCTGGCCTGCAGTAAGCCAGACCGTGAATATCAATCAATCAATTAATAATGAATTTTTAGAGTGGCCTAAGTATTTAAAACACTGCTAGGCCACTATAGACTGCATGTAGACACAAAAATGTCATATAAGCCGAATGTCAGGATATGACTCGGTGAACGGAAATGTCTCGAGTCTAGTGCGGAATAACTTTAATAATAATAGTAATAATCCTGCAACCTATTATCCCACATACGGGTCCAGTATACTATCAAAACTGCAGGTGCGTAACTGGGTATTGTGTGATATGTTATGAACTGCAGAGTTCTTCGTCCTCGTCGACCGAAATGTCCAGCGCTAAAAAGCCGCCAGCCAGTCGCCACCGTCCAGCGCAGCAGAAGCGCGTTAAACCAAAAGTGAAACTATTGTCATCGCCCGAATCCAGTTCTGCCAGCTCAGCCAGCAGCGATGGCAGTGACGAGGCTGAAGACGAAGACTTTATGAAGAGGTTATCAAAACGACCGACACGCGTCGCACGGTGGCGGTCTAGTGGGCGTCGCCGACCAGCCGAGAAAGGTCATTTCTATGTTTTGTTCTGTTGCATTGCAGACATAGCATATTGTTAGCAATGGTTAAGGTAAGGGGAACACTGTTGCTGGGCCCCCACAAATTGATTGCAAGTGTATGGGCCTCACAGAGCCGTAATTGTAGGGGAAATGCGTGTTGTGCTGTACTATGGGGATCATGATTATTTTCTAATGGCCATGACTTGACCGGCGACGGAAAATGTCAGACACCACTGAAGTTTTCATTATAGTGTCTAGACAGTCCAACACAGCTCACAATAAGGGATAGTGGCCCGGAGCCCCGTATTTTTTTCAGTTCCTTGGTCCCCAGAAGTTATGCTTTAATCATTGATTGGTTGTAAGTAAGTTTAGTACGTAAAAAAGTTTGTTAAAACACACACTAGTGGTACAAGCTAAATTGATGAATATTATAAGCTTATAATATATATATTAAGGCAGTTGTCATTATAAGTAAACATACATAACACAAATTTTTGGGAGAGAGTAAGGGTTATGAATGGCTGTGGGAGATGATGAATGAGCTGATTTTTTGTCCAGATGAGGATTTTCTGATATAATGCATAATTTTAGAATTAACATAATTGTTTTGTATGTGTGGAGGCTCTGGGTGATATCATGTAGTACTGCTGTTAGGAACATAAGAAGATAACAAGGTGGTAGGGGTGCAGTAATAATTTATGAATGGACTTCTTGTGATGTGAACCTGTATCGTTCTGAGCTAATAATAATAATAATAGTACGAAATTTATAAAGAGCAGTAATGCCGTTAGGTGGCTACAGTGGCACTGGTGGAACAGGTAAGTCGAGTAGTTTAAAGCAATCATGAATTCTTAGAGTGGTTTAAGTATTTAAAACACTGCTAGGTCCACAGTTAAAAGAAAGTTAAAAGTGAAAGTTACATTTTGCGGTGTGTTTGCATACGACCACTTGTGTAAAAATGTATGTTGCCCAAGAAAATCTACCGAATCATATTTGATGTGTTAATTTTTTTATGCAGATCAGTCCGGTGTTCAGGATGATGCCAGTCGAGATCATAACAGGTACGACGATTAAGCGGTTCTTTTAAGTAAGTATATATGGAGCCAAACTCTAGCAACAACTGGGATGCATTGTCGTTGGGTTACTGAGGCAGTAGAACTGGACGGAAAGTTATGCGTCTTTGGATGTTGTCTAAAACGCCCGACTTATTTAATATTGAAACTTAAACATTTGGCATTAATGACAAAAAACGTTTACCATAACCGAACCAGTCTTTGGCATTAAAAAAATTAAACTAAACATAGAATATTTTGCACGTGATAAATAGAAGGATTTATCTTACATATATATCTGTGGTTTTACATGTGTGAATAAATCGCGAAGTCGGTCTATAGTTACGTCGGATATGTGACGTTGCTGTGCAGACATGATGAAGGTGATGCTGCTCTGAAGACTGACGAAATTCCGGCGGCGAAGAGCGAGAAAAAGGTTAAACGGAAGTCGTCTGTGGCCGTGGACGAGAAGCCGCAGGTGTTTCGAGAAGGACGGGAGGATGCTGAGAGGAAGCCGGAGGAAAAGAGACGGCGTTCTCGGCGTCTGTCGATGAAGGATGAAGAAGCAGTTGATCAGAAGGAGCTCAGTTCTATCAAGACAGAGTCGACGGCTGATGGTGTGGCTCACATCAGGAAGAAGACTGACTCTGACCTTAGCCATTCAAAACCCATCAAAGAGGAGGTGAGCACCTTTTGTCCATTTTATTTTATGTTATTGCATGTGTGTAAGTAAGTAAGTAACAAAGTTGTTAAAGTGTCTGATAATGGCACAAGTCACTTCATATATGTAGTGTTTTGGTTATACCATTTTGCATATGATTATGTTTCACTGTTAGTTTTAAATATTATTTTTTTTTAATATTACTGTTATTAGTTCTAAATATTATTTTTGTTAATATTCTTGTTGGGGTCATGTTGAATAGATAAATGTTATGAGAGCTTTCTTGTACTCGATATGATTTAACGTGGTGTGTTTTAAGCAATTTAGCACTGCGCACTCTTAGTGGTGCATGCCAGAAAAAAACAAAGAAAATGAAGCAAAATATTCGGTCAGCGAATGATGCCTTCCCTTAGTCAAGCTGTAAAAGTCATACTTTTAGATTTTTCAATCCATTAGTTTGGAATATCTTCCCGGAATGTCTCAGAGACTTGCTTGTGGACAATGTCTTAAGATACCATTATCTTTCGCTCGTTATTATATAAATGCACTATTTATCTAATACTGCAACACATTAAGTACTTGCTGCTGCCTTGCTTCAAATTACATCTCCTTAAAACTTATTGTTTTTAACATTTATTTTAATTCTTTTTATTGATGTGGTAATACCTGGTCAGTCTCGCTCGTCATAGGTTGGAAACTCTAAACAACCTTTTCTGTCCATGTGTAACTACTTCAAGTCACGCTTAAAGACATTTCTGTTTTTATGTTGCATAACTGACTCACTGCCTGGTGCCTCTGAAGCTCTGCACATGGCACTATATAAATTGGATTATTATTATTATTATTATGCATTGTATACTGTTTTTAGAAGGTCATGCATGCTGCTGATGCTGGTGCCGGTGATGCTGCAAAGAAGATTAAGTCAGAGGTCCAAGGAGTGGTTCCTGATGACGTTTCAGTGCCTCAGTCCAAGATCAAACAGCGGTCGCAGGACGGCACTAGAACTCTTCCTCCACCAACGGAGGTGAGCTTTTTTGAATGATACTGTTCTGGAGTGATGGAATTAAGTAGTGTCTGTTTCGTCCCTTCACTTTCTCTGTGATCAGTTCCATTCAGTTGGGAGATTTTTCACGCGTCACACAGCATAGTAAGTAACGTAATAAGAGATTATAGTGTCTGATGTGATGAGAGTCACTACATGGGCACTATAGGCCCTAGGGGATTTGGAGAAGAGACGAGTCTTGAGGCATTTCCTACAAAACAGATAGTGATGATGCCTACGTTTGCAACAACATGTTCCACAGACTCCAGCGGTTGCCGGAAATACTCGGTGGCCAATGGTCGAAGGCATAGGACGACAAGCGATGTGTCTAACGGGCGATGGCTGTCATGAGCGTGCAATCAAATTTTGCAGTGGTAGGCCTGATGGAACAGTATTGTACTCAGGATGTGGTGCTATTGTCAGTCAGTTTGGATTCAGCTGTTGAGAGAGTGAGTCAAGTCTCTTGTTTTGATTTTAACTTCTGAATCAATTCTGTTTCTGTGCCAATGTGCCATAATAAGCAATGTGATGGATGGTGATAGAGTATTAAGGAAGCAACATATGTAGGAAAACATACCTTATAAAATGGACTATGGTTGTGTTTTTGTCTATCTTCGTCAACATCATCATCGTAAGCATTTGTAGTGCGCCTATTACATACTGAACATAGGTGCATTCCAAGAGTCAAGTATCTTATTTGTAATACGTGAAATTGGCTTCTTTTGCAAAATTTTGAACATTCTGTCCTGTAAGAATAGCTTCCATCAGATGGACCATCTATTATGGAGGATACTGCTGGTGTGCTTTAATGTTTAGCAGCTGAGTTTTCTTATCAGTACATACTCTGTGGTGTGGTTTTGTGTTAATGCATGTACAGCAGACTGACACAACTGAAAGAAAGCGCGACTCGCGGAAGTCAGACCAGCTCGTCAAACCAGCGTATGCATTTTGTCTTTGTCTTCATGTTACTGTGTTTCCCTTTGTCTTGTTTTGAATTGAAGGTGCTGCTAACACTGTTCCTCCCACTTATGAGTTTGAGTTTATGGGGCCAACTCAGCCTTTCATACCTCTTGGTTCAGTGAATGAGTAGTGATCCATGTAATAACATGGTTTATGAGGGTGATGATCATTAAACGGCAGACCAGGGCTATGTATGGCTGTTAACTGCAGGCCAATGCCCGTGGGCGCGGTCCTAGCCTACAGCCTATCGGCTGTTTGCCCACTCTGTCTGTGACACTAGCGTATTAGTGAGGATTTGATAACTTCATAACAATGCGCTATAAAAATTCAGTTTGAATTGAATTGAGAGATAAATGTCAGCTTTTCAAATAACTGGGGCACTCCCATTGAGAGCAAATAGATTGGAGGGAGTGACTGGCTGAAGTGGATTGTAGAGTACATTAAAGATAGATCCAGCCAGAGACACCGAGGTAGCGACTTGCAGTGTAAGCAGAGTAACAACATAAGAGGATTTCTAAAGCACAGTAAAACTGGATTCACTTTCGTCCCACTGGCCAAATAAAAACATCTTCAGTGACTGTCTGAAATGGCTACAATTCCATCTACAACACTTAACCCCAGCATCAATGGCGAGCAGAATGTCAGACAGAACCTTCAACACAGCAATCTCTATCCCACTGACCAAGTAAAAACGTTTTAAGTGGCAGTGTGTATGACAAGTCGGCTGTCTGTTGAAAGATTGCTCCAGACTCAGTCCCACTGCACTGAAGGCTCAACCTCCACTGCATATGTTTTGTGTGTGTTGGTGTGATAGTTTGTCGTCCGGTGGAGGCATGAGCAAAGAGGAGAAGAAGCGACTGAAACTGGAGCAGAAGAAAAAAGAGAAAATGCAACGTATACGTCTTCTTGCTTTACACGATAGTATCTCATTACATGAGTCTTGTAGTCAGTGCTTGCGCTATAATTCTCCAACATCTGTTATTCTTCAAACAGTCGGCAACCGAGCGTTTAGTGTTGCGGCAGCAAAAACTTGGAACAGTCTTCCGTCAGAAGTGATGTCATCAGCGACACTGTCGACATTTAAACATTGCTTAAAACTCACCTTTTCACTGTCATGTCCCGGCATGTAATATGTGACTCCAGTTGCAATGCATTGCATTTGTTCCCTTAAATTTTTGATTACCGGTAATTGATTCACTGTATTTGTTATTTTCACCGTTTGTCAGTTACTTCTTATCCATTACTTTTCCCTGACCACCTCACGTATCTGCCGAAAAGCTCTCTGACCACTTATCTGCTTGTCCGTTGGTTGTTTGTCTGCTATAAAAGGCGCCATACATATCCCGCTTGCTGTCTTGGTTCCGTGCATTCCTCAATTGCTGGTTTTACAGCTGCATTTGCTTTCCAGTGTCGTCACATGTAAGAATCAGGTGGGTGGTGTAGATACAGCCTGCATTACAAGTTGGTTGTTTTAGACAAATTTCAGCTGCACACTGTGAGTGTATGTGTATGTGTCCAGCATACACTTCTGCAATCTCTCCATAACTTGTAGCTGCATAGACTGCTGAGATTTACTGAATGAATGTGGTGTGTCTTCTTTTGGTTTATTGTGTTTGATGAGGTTGGTTTGTGAAAGGACACTTGTGAGCTAGTTGAAGACGTGAACTGTAGACGTTATTATTTTTTTGAACTGACAGTATCATGTAATTTGTTTTACTTACGGCACCGAGCAGTGTAAGTTGGTACTGCAGCATTAGCTACGGGAGTAAACAGGCACACCGTGCAACACTGGCCCTTGTTTCCATGGACTGCAGCTTCAGCTGCTGTCTGGCTGAAGCCCGAGGAATCGGGAGATCAGCGCCGCCCTATGGGCCAAGTGGATCGTGAAGGAATTTACTTAAATCTGGTACAAAAATGTTGGGGACACTCACCAGCCAACTATATTCAGAGTTCTTGATTGCACAGTGAAGTTTTAGCCGATGCTTCTCTTGGGGATTGGAGGGTCTGATGGGGAAAGGGTGGGGCATTGTCAGATGTTTATTGTATGTATGCCTGTGTGTGTGTGTGTGTGGATGTGCTTTTATATTGACTGGGTGTGGTGTGGTGTGCAGTGGTACAGACGGAGAAGAAGATTTTGAAGATGAATGACGAGATCAAGAAGTCGTTGAGTCTGGATAACGCTGTGAGTTGCCGATTCTTTCGCGGTGTCAACCGATACTGTCATCTCACACTTTCAGGAAACCCATTTACTTACAGAGAGAATAAAAATTGCCAGCGACTTGATGTTGGTAACAATTTAGTGAGTGTTGGGGTTAAGGTCTCGGTTAGATGTAGTGTTCAGGTAGTGTAGTCTTTGCCAGATATCAACAAGGAATATTTTATACGTGATAGAAGGATTAATTTAACATTGATAAGATACATGATTTTTGTGTATGAATAATTTTGGAAATAGGCCTGTTGCATTGTTTTTCTGGCAGGATGTTGACAAATGCATTGCCATCATGAAAGAGCTGGAGAACGTTGAGATGACAGCAAACCTCCTGCTAAAGAACAGCGATATTGTCACCACCATCCGACGTGTAAGCAATTCTGGTTTCATATTTGCAGATATCCTTATCACAGACAACATGTTACATTTTCAAGTTTACTATTAGTCTGTTGGCTTGGCTCAGTGGTTAGGATGATGGTCTTTGGCCGGCAGACTTTCCCTTCCCTGTGCCGATCTGTGGTTGACAGGTGACCACTTTTCGGGTAAACTGTCTTTGTCTGCTGTGGGTCAGCCAACTATGCCAGTTCAGGGTCGGAAATGAGTAGTAATTCATGTAATTACTTGGATTATGGGGGTGGAAACAAACGGCAGACCAGAGTTATGTATCGCTGCAGACCGACGTCTGTGACCACACGGGCTTGGGCTGCAGACTAGGCTGTACGCTGGCTGTTTCTTTGTCGCACAGTGCTGCTGCAGCTGTTGTTTGCGGCTTGTGATGCTCTATAAGTGCTATTATACTGGACGTGATGCTTTCAGCAGACTACGTCAATTGATTGTGTATTGTTGACTTTTTTTAGGAATGGCATTGGCATCCGTACTGTCATTGTTTCTTTCACTGCTTGTTGTTGGGCTGTCCTGGATAACTGTTAACTCTGCCACCATGATCTGAGGCTGTCGAAAGGCCCAATGCTCTACGTCATAGTACTTAAAAGCAGCATACATTTATGATAGCTGCTATCAACCTGTCCAGGTATTTTTAGATAGTGGTGTTTAATATTGACATGCAGTGCTAGGTCTGTTCAGCTCTCTGTATAGTTCTCGGTTGCGTGCTGTACGAGAGTGTGGTTGTGTGACGTGCAGTGTCGTAAGTACAAGGCGAGCGAGAAGGTTCGACGTCGTGCCGATGTCATCTATCACAAGTTCAAGAAACTCTTCACCGTGAAAGACGGAGACGATTTCACGAAGGTCGGTCACGTCATTAATGCATTAATTACACAATTAAACAACGTGGACATTTCTGCATCTTTGACGACTAACTTTTGAGCATTCGTTTGTCACTACGTTGAAATACTTGGTGACGTGTATTGCAATATGGTCGGCCAGGCGTACACTGACATTAGTGATCCCTCATGCACTGTCCCAACTTTGCGCTAATAACATGTTGATGTCCAATTAATTTTTTTATCGCTGCAACTCACGCGATAAAAAATGTGTTGCTCGAAAGTGCTATTATTATTATATTTATAATATTGAAAATAACATGATTATTTATGAGGTGCAGTAGCATAGCGGGAGTCACTGGCGGGTAGGACATTGTTAACTTTGCTCGCTCATTTTCGCACGCTGTTCAGGTATTTAATCTGGAGATGGCGGCATTTAGCCGTCGTGAGAAAGAAACCAGCCGAAGCACAGCTCAAACGGCCATTATGACAACTACTACATCAGTGCCTGATACTACTACTACCACAACTACATCTGCTTTGTATACTACAACTGCTGATGCTAGTGTGACGAGTACTGCCACCACAGCAGTTGCTGAAGCTTCGACTGTCGCCACTGATGAAGTTGATTTGGCTGCTGCTGCTTTGACGGAACAAGCTGCCGATGTTAGTTCTGAACAGCAGTCTGCAGAGTCAGGTTAATTCATCAAACTCCTTTTAC
>Ga0056115_1000847_pt1 | contig 13778 bp, 12 predicted proteins | sample WorMetOlspDAHAB1_FD_77007 | JGI IMG/M metagenome (GOLD analysis project Ga0056115, IMG submission 77007) | Marine gutless worms symbiont microbial communities from Max Planck institute for Marine Microbiology, Germany - Olavius sp. DAHAB.1 ...
GTACACAGGTAGTGTGCACCAGTCTTTACACAGGCTATAAGGCACACAGAGACCACTACAAAAAAGATCAAATGAAGTTCAAGTAAGTAAGTAAGTAAGTAAGTAAGTAAGTAAGTAAGTATGTAAGTAAGTAAGTAAGTAAGTAAAGTAAGTAAGTAACGTGGACTTATATAGCGCATTACGTCTTCACCTCTAATGCGCTAGACATGTATATAGCTCGAGAAAAAATGTGTCTTTAAAAGTCGTCGGAAAGTTGTTGTGTTGACGGTGGGGTAACGCAGCTCATCGGGCAGAGCGTTGAAGGTCATCGGACCAGCGACAGCGAATGCCTGACGGCCGTATGTGCTGAGCCGATGTCGCGGAACCACCAGCCGGTGATGAGCGGCTGCACGCAGGTGTTGTCGTGCAGCAAATTTGGATACTGGTGTACAGCAGTCCGACAGGTACACTGGAGCCTTCCCGAGGATTGATTGAATTGGGGTTTAACGGCACTTTCAGCACAGTGAGGCTATATCGTGCCTTAAGCCTTCCCGAGGAGACATCGATTGTGTCAGTAGACAAAGTTTGTAACTGACTCGCTCAGGAATGTCAAGCCAGTGTAATTCATCGTGCATCAATCGTGACAGTCCTTAGTCGTATTTCCGGGTATCACTGACGAGCCTTGCAGCGGCATTCAGCATGCGCTGAAGCTTGTCTGTTGTATATTGCACAGCGTAAAATGAAAATTTCTAGTACTGGTTCATCACAGTTCATTAAGTAAAAAAATAAGTACTGTTATTATATTTATGCCAACTTTAAACATTTAACTGATTATTATAACGACAAAGAAGACTTTAAAATATTGCAGCAATGACGGCACTACTTACTTTCTGTGACAATGTCCAAGCTCATAAAATGGCGCCAGTAATTCAAGGTTGCGGCAAATCTGTGTAGTAGTGTTACACACAAAGTGCGCTAGTGATCGGCCAAAGTACGGCAGTGCAGAGATGACAAATGCAATCCAGTGACGATGCATTCCACACATGTGCTGCTGTCGAAGAGCACCTGTCGTTGCTAGTAGCAACAACGGTTGGTACACAACTGGTCGGCTAGCCACAAACCGTGCTATTGGCGACGTCAGTGGTGCGTTTGGGTCCAATTTGTCCCACTCTGCTGGCAAAGATGATATCTACAATTGCAAGTTGGTGTAACCAAACATTACAACACCTTATTCACAGTTGGTGCTGTAAGTATCACAAAAAAGCAAATCATTTTCTACTAAATTAACCATAACGTTAGCACAGCACAGAACAACTATTCAACCTTATCATGTCAAGAATCACTTTTCACTTTAACCTACCTTCTTCTCTTTAAACTGATTCCTAACTGATCACACGCATCGTAATACAAAACAGACCAGCAGAGAGTCAATTTTGCTGGCAATCAATTGATGCTCGAGGCCGATCACAGAGAGAACAAGGCGAAGAAGATGCATTTGTAGAGTGGAGCTGGCAGCAGAACCAGGAATGCTGTTGAAACTGATCACAGAATCGCTGACATCAAACACATTATCAGCGACAGCGACGCGACGACGCGAGTTGTGAACAGTCGACACCAATGCATGCAATACAGTCTTCTGAACCTGTAAGCAATCAACAAAATATTCATATGTTCTGGGGCATACATATAAATTTAGGTGCAGCATAACCCCTAACCACAAGGAAACAGAAAATGACGACAGAATATGATGATAACATATAACAGCAGCATGACAAGAGTGAGTGAATAAGGTATAACATCTCTTTTGACACAGTTAGGTCATGAGGTGGTCTTCGTAGGCAATCACTGCACTGACAAACGGTACAGAAAAACACTACACAACTCGAATCAATCAATCAAATGACTAAACGCATGATATAACACTTCTGTAACTTCCCAAGACAATTGACTAGAAAATGAGGCACCTGGGTTTGTTACAGAGTACACACAACACCCATCAGTATAATGACGTTACCATTTCAACACATATGTGATCTTCAATCAAACTGTACAGCAGAGACATAAATAGTTAGACTAGTAGGTCAAGTCGCTACATGTACACCGTTTGGCTTAGTACAACTGTGCTAAGAAAAAATTATATGCAGTTAGACCTAAACAGCCTAACTTGTCATACAGCCAATTCAGACAGTTACTGAAGATATTTTATATCAACAGTGGGACCACAGCATTTACAAAGTGAATGACTGAATTCACCACAAGCACCCTTAATTGTCTACTTACTGATCTTAGCATAAAATTATCATATAATATTGTAAAGTAAAAGCAAGTTCAAAACCTTACTTTGCACTTGTCAAGTAGATCAAATATGTAAGTTGCAAAGCCACGGCCACCAGAGCGTGTGGTGACAGCAAGCTCGTCTAGAACTGTAGTCAAGATGTCAGCGGCTCGCACCTGCAGCCTCACATTGTCAGCAATGTCACGCGTTGTCAGGCGTGGTGCTAGCAGATTTGGAAAGCATCCACGCACATAGTACAACGAAATAGTGACCAGCACGTCAATGAACATGCTGCTGCGGATGCCAGATGCACCGGACTCTGTGTCGTCAGCGCAGAATCGTCGTCCAAGCACCGAGCGTCGGTGTTGGACGAGTAACGACTGGAGCTGCGTCGCACGTGGAGTGCTTGCACCACCGACGTTCGATGTCGTCAGTGAGCGCACCACAACATTCGGACTAGTCGAGACAATCGCATGCAGGCAGCCAAGTGCATAGAGAGCACGGTTTGCGTCGAACTTGCGAACGTAGAGCAAAATGTGAGCGCAGAGTGGATGCAGCGTTGGACTTGCGTCACCCGGAGACGTTGGCGATGATGTGTCACTCGTAACTGGCACCCCATCAACGCCACCATCATGACGTCTACATGTCTCCGACGGCATGTCATCTTCAAAATCGAGACCACTTGATGTACACTGTGATGGACTGCATACACTGCCAGATTGTTTCTGTACACTGAGGCCGCTTTCAACATTCAAGCATCTCGAAATAGCTTCGTCAATGATGTCATCTATAACACTGTTAACAATGGAGTCAGCAGAGTCACTGACATCATGGCCAGAACTGCTGTCATTACTGCAAGTGTCTTGCACAGTTTCATCACAGAAATGCTGTTGTACACTACTGTAGGAAGACGGATGTTTATCCAAAGAATGACGTGATCCAAAAGTGTCGCTGGAAAAATCAAGGTTCGATGCATCGATGCAGTTCTCACTCATTACATCCTCAGTATGATCAGTACCCGATGTTAGTGCAGCACCGTATGACTGTAAGTCTTCCTCAGTATTCAACAAAGACGAACCAATATGGTAAATAACACAGCCACCTTCGCTGCTAATGGGATACACTTTAACATCGTTTTCCTGGCAAACCGTTTCACCGACAGCTGATGATAAATGTTTGTCAGTTTTGAGACGAAAAGGTCTATGAAAATTTACGTGCTGGATTGAGACCCTGCAAAGCAACATAGATAAATGGTGTGAGCACTATATGCAGTTCAGTGTGATGTTCACGTAACAATAAGAGACATGTGCAAAACACTCTCAAGAAACATGTGTAAACGTTATCCAACAATTTCCTATGAAGTGCTAAATTATATCATCCCCACTAAGGCTCTGTTATATTACAAGAATATCAACTGATAAAAATAAACTCTATAATGAATAACTAAAACACGCAAATACATGAATAAAAGTCACAGTACAAGTACAAAACTAAACACAATTTTCATTTCTGTCTCAGCATTACTAATGCATTAATTGTATTTTATACTGTATTTCATGTATCCTTCAACAAGCTAAAAAAGTTACTAAGAACAAACATATCTGCAATACATGGATTAATATTATTATTATTTATTATGCAAAGAATGCAGCATACATGCCAAAAAATTGTACATAAAATGCATACAGAATTACACATGAAAAAAAGGAATAAAAATGACTAGGGTGTACCAGATAGTGGTTTTTAAACTATTCAGTCGAATACGAATAGTTCTGCGAACTGTTCGGCCAAATAAGAACACGAATACGAATAGCGTTGGCGGCTGAGCGTTTTGACGCTGCGGCTGCTGTTCTGATATTTACCACCTCCTTATGTCCCTCGCTAATTACGGCCGTGCCTGCATGCTGCCTAGCCATGACCCTCTCTCCTTCATTCGTCTAATCATTTCCCAAAATCAGGCAGTCTGAGCGAGAGCAGCTGGCACTGACTGAGTGAAGTCGACCGTAGACGTCACTAGCTGCACTATACATGTACAGACTAACTATTCGTATTCGTTCTGATTACACTATTCATCCGAATACGAATACATTATTCGGAGCACTATTCGGCAACAAAGCAAATAAGGAGCGAATATTCGGTACATCCCTAAAAATGACACATTTTACTGCTGAACTGTCTGTACAAAAGGCACTTTTCAATACAACTTCTATCTTTTCTATTTGTTTGCATTTAACACAGTTTAACTATAATCAAGCAGTGGCAAACCTTGCACTGTCAGGATGCAGCAACATTATCAACAGCGGCTCCAGGATGCGTATCAGGTCACCACGATCGATCGCCTGCAGCAACCAGCCTTGAGCCAGTGTTGTACACAAGTAGGCATCGCGATGTGCACCGGTCAACAAACTGTCCAGCATTACCATTAATGACCTGACAACACAGAAAAAATCTCTGAAAAATAAGGGTTCGAGGCGAAATGAAAACGCTGGTCTGTGTTTCTCTCGCTGTTTCATCACTTTCAAAGCTGCAAATTCAGATTGCCCAGAGCATTGTAGATTGCCAAAATGATACACTGAGCTTTGAGTACTCTGCATAAGTTCAGCATCTCTAAAAGTCAAAAGCTAACTAAAAGTCAGTGCTGTTATATGGAACAAGGACTAAATAGCTATGTGCGTTTTTTTATTTTACAGCCAATACCCAGCTCAGCAGCAACAGAGCTATTATAACAAAAGACAAAATCAACAAAGAACATTACAGTATTGCCATACTGCATCATATCACAGTGTCATTACACCATCATTTCAAAACCTATCTGTTACAACAATTTCTAACATCATACACGCAGTACCAATCCTCTGATGTTAGCACACAGATGACTACTTAAGTCACTATAATAAGACACAGGCTGATTGATCACTAACTACAACAGATTCAAATGCAATGGAGAACCTGTCAAAGAATCCAAATTGACATCCATGTGCTGATGGGACAGGAGATGTCATCTTATCGCGAAGCATGTGCCACATCATCGTGAAACGTGCATGTGCCTTCAGCTTCACAGTCTGTGCATACATGATCCAACATTTTAGCAAAAAATTACGCATTTAGTTTAGCCAAATAAAAAATAATCATTACAGTCTGAATACAATATGCAAAATACAATACAATGCAATATACACAGAAACCATAATAACTGCCAAAAAGAGTCCATAAATTTCTACAAATTAAACACAAGAAAACAAAGAACTAAAACGGAAACCCCAATGTCAACACAAACTGACTGGCTATTTTTAGTACAAATATACCAAGCAAATCAAGTAAGTCGATAATGCATAAGATGTGCAGTACTTTATCAGGCGACAGCAGAGCCGAGCAGATGACATCTTCACAAGTCCATGGGTCGGGAGACAACTGATGAAGTTGGTAGAGCAGCGTCACTGCACGAGAATGACAGTGCGCATGCTCCTCACTCAAGTATTCCCACAGCGTTTCAGCAACCAGCTTCACACATGACAAAAAAAATCAATTCAGTGAGTGCGATTCTCTCCTTAATTGAATTATTCATTGCCAGCCAGTGGACACTAGTATACCATTCACAGCATTATCATGCATGCAACTGCACAATGTAAGAATAATTAATGAAATAAGTATTATCACAATGTACTAACATAACCTTTTCTTTTCATTTTATAGTGATGTTAGGCAAGCTCACAGTAACTTTGGCACTCAATCATCTCAACGCATCCTTCGTTTGGAAATGAGTAAAAGTCGATGTCGCATTGATCATTAGCACCAAACTTATTAACTATTAAAACAAATGCAACCCACTCTACCTGGTAGAAATTAGTGGAAGAGTTGAGAGTGTTGAGGTCATACAACGAGAGGAGCGGCCAGATCAACACTTGTGTGGCGCCATGGTTAGTACGCTGCTGTTCACCTCGTCGACATACAAGAGCCGACTGCGCCAGTACAATGAGGTCAAACATTGCAGAGATGGCAGCTGCCTCAATGTCGAAATGACTGACACAGCAAGCGCAGATCAGCAACTGACGCAGCCAACCGTCGAAGTTCTGCCAACCACCTGCAACCAAAACAAATCGAGTATCCGTTGAGACAAAATGCTAACACACAAAGTATACACATCAACCCACACAGCAGAGTGGCAGATAAGCAGACGTGAGCAAGGAACAAGCCAAGACACAATATTCCATTACTATTCCATACTGGATTCCAATGTTCAAATTCCATTCATCCAAATACATGCTCGACCAGTCATCAAAACATTCTCCCATTAATTTTCAAGCTGTGACTTCCTTAATCTCCATTGTTGCATTCAGCACCTGTATTATTAACTTGTAACTAGTTCTGCGTCTCACCTTTATGTTTTAGAGCAACATCTTTCTTTCTCATTGTCATTTAATATGCACTTACTGTACTCCTGCAAAATGCAATAATTCTGATGCTAACTAGAATATAATCTGTTGAAAGCTTCTCACCAGTAGCATTAGCAGCTGGTGACGACACAGCCGATTCACTGTATATTGGCAAAGCAGAGTAAACTGTCAGGAGTTGACAGGCAAGTGAAAACGCATCGATCACGGTCCTTGTTAGACCAGAAAGCTCCAGTCTTTCATCGTATCTCATAACTGATTGACTCGCATTCGTAGCGCCTGCCTCTGACTTGTGACCATCAGCATTAATGAATCGTCTGATGAAAGAAGAGGTTAACGACTGATTGTGCTTCAGGACACAAACATCAACAAACATCTCAAACAACAGCTTGTACTTGTCGACGCACGCTCGCAGCAGTGTGTCACACCCCATGTCATCGCTAGACAATCTGTTGCGATGAGCACTGGGAGAAGACACAGGCTGATCAGTTACGCTTCCCTCGAAACGAATGAAGTCGCAGAATGAATCACACTCGACAACAGACGTTGCACTGACATCACCGTTCACCAATGCTCTGCCACCGTCACCCGATGCATCCGTAACCAACTGACCAGTGCTCAACCCATCTACGGCTGCATCACCATTTGTCCGCACTGTGCCTAACAAACTGCACACAAACCAATCGCAGTTCAGTCTCTACATACAAAGGCTTGTTACTTGCAGCCAAGTTACTATTCAACCCTCTGTATCTCATCTATCATTCTCAACTCCCGAATCACACTGCCTTCTATTTCTCACCCAGAGTCGCCTGTTATGTGACATACCATGAAAGCTTTCACTAAAAAGCAAAGCTGCGTCAATCTAACATTATTTTGTAAGTCATTTGTACAGAGTGACACTGGGGTTAACACCCCACATGACAGAGTTTAGGCGATTTTGGATGAAGTCTGCACAGCCAACTACTAAGTTACACTGACAAAAACAGACATTACAAAAATGCATAACCAGCCAAAACAAGTAACAACACAACAAACATGTTATCCATGTTTAGTCACCTCTTGTGACACTCATTCTGAAAATGAGGTGGGCTTGTACTACAGCGCCGTGCAAGGTTTTGCAACAGACAAATTATGTACACGGTATATTAACATCTACATCAACAAAGTGTGCTATTACCTGTGATTAATAACACGACTGTCAGTATCAACGGAAGTTTTAACATCCCAACTTTTTTTGTCAGGAGTTCGCAGCAGATCTCCAGCCTTGAAGTCAGAAGACTTGGCTGACCTAAGACTGGCCATGTCTGACGTGCCAGGGGATGCCACATGAGGTTCAGGAGGCTGAATGTGAGAGAATATCTTAGCAACGAGCTGGAGACATGCTAGCAGCTCTTCATCTGACAGCAGCTTAATATGGTTGGTGAGCGAGTTACAGAATGACAGTAACAGACGAGGCAAGTGCAACGATTGTGTTTCTTTGTATGTTTCCTGGAAAAATAAACCACATCACTCAGCCTACAGCAATACTATATATCAAAAATATTTCCAAAAATTCCAAGTCCATTACACACCTATGCAAAACAAAAAAAAATCAATATTTCATACAATAACATTGACACATGCTTACGATGACCAGAAAAAAATGCTGATATGTATTATACCTTGACAGTAATAGGAATTTTGACACTTCTGAATTCACGATAAATTTTAAATAACTAAAAAGTGTCAAATTATATGATACCATAAGGAGAGGGCATCAAGTGTCTCCACATTCAAAATTTGTTATTGGGAAAAAAGGCCAAAAAGCTGTTGTTCTACTTCAGCATAAAAAAAGCTGTTCTGCTAACTACTTACAACTTTTAATTGCAAAAGTGTGCAGAAGTCCCAATAAAGGTGTCTGCCTACAACACATGGCAGAAAATGCTAAATTATACTAGAGCAAGTGACTTCTATTTTAGGCTAGTGTTGCATTAGCAACACAACAACTAGAACTGGCTTATTTACTTCATTAATAACGATACATACCACAGAAAGTTTGTCAAGCATAAAGTCAACGATTGTGCATAATTCCAGCAGAGACACTGAGTCAGTGGTTGGATGATGATCTAAGTTTGCAGCAGCACACGTTGTATCAAGACTCTGACCTACAAACTGCCAAATGAAGCTCGGCTCTAGACTGCCAAGCAGCAGGTTCGCAGTCTTAATCACCTCATTCAGAGCACTGGTGCAATCATCGGTCTTCTGACTTGATGCCTTACACACCTTGGACCCATCGTGCTCATCATCGGATGTTTTCACACACTTACGACGTATACAGCACAGTACATCCAGAAAAATGTCTTCAAGAATGGCCGACCCAATCTCTGGCTTGTCTAACAGACTCATCAGTATCTTAAATGGCCGAAGCTTCAAGGATGATTTACGATCTTCCTCCACATCACTGCGGAGACATCTCTTGACAGCCTCGACTAACAGTGCCTTTGAATGCTTCTCAAAGTAGTCCATATTTGGTTCACTATCTTGTCGCTCAAGGCTGCCAGTTTCCGCAGCTGACGATGCATTGCCAGCTGCAACAGTAATTGGCACTCCGTTAGCATCGGTGCCAATCAGCCACGCATAGAGACGCCGGTTGAGTGACATGTCACGACGGAGGACGACAGTGATGGCAGCGCTGAGAATGGTGATCGTGTCGGACTGTGTCAGATGACAGCTGTGAATGGGAAACACGTGCAACAGAAGATCGAGTGCACTGCGCTGAACCAAAACGTTGCTGTCCTGTACTGAGGCGCACAACGCGTCCACCTAGACACCAAACAGCACAGTCAACACTACAAATCAGTTTAATCAGCACACTGCACTTGGTCAACATGTTAATGCATCTTATTAGTTTAAAAACTCTTCTACGACAAATGCAACAAAAGCCTCACAGTAGGAAAAGCGTTAAGATAATAATTTTTTAAAGACGACATTGTCAACGAACAATACTGCTGCCATCTGTTGTTATTCTGAGATGGGTTTTTGTTTAATAGTGTGGACAGACATACACATAAACATATACTGATACAACATATACATATACATACACATATACATATCTGATATAACGAAGCCTGTATATACAGATATTGCTGAATGTTCAACCCACAGAAACATGAATTCTGGAACTGGGTTGCGTGTGTTGTCCTAGAAAGGGGGCATACAGTGAGTCTGATGTTGGTGGAAACTACTGAATGTAGATAGTGAACACAAAACAGTGCATTTCAACTTTGGACTCTTCACGTTGCAATCACTTCCCTGTGAAGCAACGCAAATACACAATGCAAATGTTTTCTGCAACTACAAACTGTCAGACTGTACTAACAGGCTATGATTGTGAGTGACTGATTTGTAGTGATTACCAGCACGTTCACATTGGAGCCAACAAAATATATCTGGTCATCAAGACTCTTCTTCCGATTAAAGTGCGCCAGAACATAGTTTATTGCAGAAAGTCGATTAGTCGGGCTTGCCAGCACACATTCCCACAAACAGCCGTAGAAAAACTGTGATTCAACTCCTTCACAGAAATCTTCCAGCAAATGTGTTGTCCTGCATGCAACAGTCACTTATTCATACTAACATTCTTGCTTTATTGCAGTTAATGCAGCAATCTAATTTTCATCCAGTCAACATAAATTATAAAATTCCGTTACTGGCAAAATGGTTAAGCTCAGCAAGTGAATTAACAAAGCCCTGGCCTCTATAGAACAAACTCTAACATACACAAGGATGGTGTCAAGCTCAGAGAAACTGCAGCATTGACAATATCAAAAATTACTGGAAAATAGGCTGCATAATATTATAATTTACAAACTCAGACAGCCTGGCAACCCACATGCAACAAAGCACTCATGCTCCACATACGTTAAATAAGAAAATGATGTTATGGAAAATGACTGTAGAACAAGATCACATTGCTTTACACTGTTTACAGTGTGCTATTCCTACTATCCAGACTGTCAAGACAAATAAATATAAAATATGACCTTACAAATAATACAGTTTTCACTCACAAAGTTAATTTTTCTCTGCACCACATTTCTGCATATGCATGTAAATAGTTACACTACAAAGACACTACTGCAGATAAAATTGTCAAAATTTGGTGAAAGAAAAAACATCTGCATATTCCAACACATCAACATCAACATATTCACAAACACAATGCTAAACTTTATTAAACATACAACACTGCCACCTACTTCAGAAAGTGCTCTGATCCTTCCTCGAGGCCTGGTAACAGTCCCATGATCACTCCACTCAAAGCTGGTTTAATGTGCTGCCTCAAAGAGACAAGATGAGCCTCATAGAGTGACAGCAAGGCTGGTCGCACATTGATCGCAGCATAACCAAGCAAAGGAAACAGGCCAGAGCAGTATGTAAACAGATCAGATGCGAGACGCTGAGTTCCAATACATTTGAATATGATGTCGTATGTCTCGAGCACTTTGAGATGGACACCACTTGGCAGAGCTGGGTGAAGGCACTGAGCCAGTCGCTTCCCAATAGTCACTCGACGTGGTATGACCGGATATTTGATGTTATTCCCCAGAACCTACAAACATTCACAGTTTTAATCCTGTCAAGAATGTGGGGTCACTCAAGGCCAGTTGTATGAACATCACTTAAAAGTCACATGTGACACAATCTCCAGATTTAGAAATACATGTACTTGCTCACGCGCAAAATGCACTGCATGAAACTTTTAGTGTCACTCAAGCCGTTCATGTATCAGTAAGTATGAGTGACCAAAATCTGTCACTTAACTATGTAAAGTGATAGCTAGCTTATGGCAAAGTGGCTGTTGGGCTCATGTTTACACGACAAATAATTATACCTTTTGAATTTACATGCTAATTAGCGTGTTTAATGCTTTAAACAATTAACTGCAATTTAAAACATTAACGTTGTTAAAAATTTGTTATGCTGTTACTGAAATAATGCTACATAAATGCCACCGAATTTGCAAATACACCATCAAGAGATCACAAAAGCCCTTCAGGACAACGTTTTTCCCCACATAGTGTTAGCAATCAGCATACTGAAAAGTACAATGCACATGCTATGCTATGCTACTGTTTCAAATGCTTAAGATGGAGTACAGGAAGATCACTCATACTTGGTCACTCACACACTGTGCTAAGTAAGTGTTAATAACGTGTTAACATGCTATTAATTTTTTAATCGCAGTGATTAATGCGATTTAAAAAATTAATCACTCGAAAGCTCTAAAAATAATATAAAACATTTCAACTGCAAACAAACTAAACAACAAGCCACATGTTTAAACAGGCTACAAATTCACAAGGTACAGAATACGAGAATGGAGATGGAACCTTGTTCAGTTTTCCAAGTGCCGAGATCAGGTCAGCCCATTCGCTTGTGTACTCAAATGACTTCAGTGCTCGCTCCACTTGTGACACATAAGCCCGGTATTTGGAGTCGGTCAATAATTCACATTCCTCCAGATTCAAAACGTTCATTTTTGTGCTAATACCACAAAACATACATGTATTCATAAACTCACAACACATGAACATGAACATGAACATGAATTTATTCAACCACAACAACAACATTCAACCACAACAATAACAATTATACTTATGACAATGAAATTAATAAAAACTAATAAATACTAACAACCCTGCCAGAATTCCAACACACAGCATGTATGGTATTGCAATTATGAAAGAGAATAATTAAAGGATTATCTTTTTCTCTTCTTTCTTCATTTTTATCAGCTGATAATGATGCCTAGCAACCTGTCTCTGGCAAGATGCAGTCCTCAACCTTTCAACCATCGGCAACTGTGCTTATCTGTTGAACACTCTGCTGCAGAATGTCATATCAATGATGTCATTGACTGCTTTCAGGAAATGCCAGAATTTTTAATCATTACTTCCCCAATCTTCTGCATTGCCCACACAGTGACTTCGTCAATTCGGACATCATAATCGATCTTTTCACTTGTTTATTTACTTTTCAGACTCCACTTACGACTGCCAACTACAGTACATTGTGCAGTGATAAGACGTGAATGTTATTAACCATCCACGAGGACGGAAAATAAGGGCTTACTAGCGTTATTTTCCATCCGTCAGGGAAGATGGGTTGATTTGTTACTTTATCGATTGGGGTTTAGCATCACTTGCACTCTAGTAACCCTCGAACTGTTGACAGGAATTCATGGAAAAGGCAGATTGCATTAGATGTATAGACGTAGACAACAGTCGCAGGCACGATGCTACTATGACTGTCTCTCAATACGGCAACAGTCTAGTTTAGGTGCGCCACCTCAGATCTGTCACTTATTCAGAACTTGTTCTGCTGAATAAGCATCAGATCTGAGGTGGCACACCTAAACTAGACTGTTACCCTCAATACTGACATTATTACCACTTCATGTTAGAAATTGTACTATACTACTAATTGCGCTTAGGCTTCCGGTTCCCATTATTTCAGATTCAAAGTTATAATCAATCCATCTCCTATGACGGACGGAAAATGGAGCCAGTAAGCCCTTATTTTCCGTCCTCACGGACGGATAATAACACTGACCGTTATAAGATGCAACTTTGTGTGGTGAGCCAGTGACAAACCACTGACTACTGCCCTGTCACATCCATATGACATCCGAGCTACGCTTATAACAGCTTGCTTGCGATGATCAACGTAGTATCGTAGTACCAGACACCCATTCAAAAACAATACGCTTAACGATAACACAATTTTATAAGTCGTACCTGATGATAAATATTCTCACATTTTAACATTTATGACTACAAAAACGATCCAAAATAAACAGACACACCTCCTTCGTCACTTTTCTTTGGAGTTGGGCAAGTTGGTTATTCCGATGTAAGCATTCATTCAGCATTGTGTTCATGGGCGTATTTAGAGGGGGCCGCGGGGGCCGCGCGCCCCCCAATCGAAAATTTTTTGCTCCGTTTAAGTATAGCCTAAGTTGGTTTTTGCCAAACCACGTGTACAATTTGTGTAGAATAGCGTGATAATTATGACATTTATGCAAGATTTGACAAACTTTATGCGTCTCGCATTAATCTGAACATCAAACGATCGACTCATCTACA
>Ga0056115_1000848_pt1 | contig 13767 bp, 11 predicted proteins | sample WorMetOlspDAHAB1_FD_77007 | JGI IMG/M metagenome (GOLD analysis project Ga0056115, IMG submission 77007) | Marine gutless worms symbiont microbial communities from Max Planck institute for Marine Microbiology, Germany - Olavius sp. DAHAB.1 ...
AATAATAAATGCTAATGTTCGAATAACTGAAATAGTTTATGTTAAAAAAACTTCCATGATGTTGTTATAAGGAAATGTTTATGAATCATTTAAATATAATTATTCTTTACTGTTTCTGGGCTGATGTTGTAATGCCACAATATACAGTATTTATTTGAGGTAGCAGTTATTAAATTTAGTTTTCTTGTAGAAATTTGTGTGACAATCCTGTATTCTCGGTGCATTCCAACTTAAAAATTGCCAGTTTCTCAACATTTTTCAGATGTGTTAATCTGCATCATTATTAGGTCGCTTCTGTTAGCGTCTGGAATTAAATGTTATTGGCTTATATTGAAATATTAGTAGAATGAATATTGCAACATTTTACCGAGACCAGAATCATATGATGATAATTTTTTGCATTGCAATTATATTCAATGACAACTTTGGTGAAATTTTCAGCCGAAAAAGTCAATACAAGCATAAAGCACGATGTGATGCCGGTTCAGTCGAAACGGCCAAAGCGGATATTTTACCAGTTTCTGTTTAACAACAATGCACGTCAACAAACGGAGGCCCGAGATGACATGGCGTGTCCATGGTGTTTTTTAACGTGTCCACATCTGTTTGCACTGCTCAGCCATCTGCGCTGCTCTCATGCTCGGTTTAACTTCACGTACGTGGTAAGTTGTGTATGTGCATGCTCTATTCTTTGTGACATGTTTCAGGTGTACCAGTACTGCATTAATTGTATAAAAATCCTTTGTTTATATTTTGTTGGTTTTATGTTAAAAAATACGTAATGTACATTACGTTGCTACGTAATATACATTACATTACATTTACAGTGTCCAGTTTAGGCTCTCATCTTAACCCATGATGACTGTTTTCTGTGTTAGTGCTGAATGCAAAAGTTGATATTTATTTTATCTTCGCATGAAAGTCAGAATGTTGAGTGGAAACTGCAGTTTATAACTATACTTTGGGCAGTGGTTGTCGTGATGAGCGGAAGCCTTTAGAAGTAGGATTGATGCCGGAATCTTAATGTTCGTTGATGTATTTGCGGCATAACAACACTTTTTGCATTGTTGTGGGGAGAAAGGCATAAAATTTGGGATTATGTGTAGTATAATAAAACCAAAAAATTTACAGTTTTACCGCTGATGTCCATGTCGTGACAATTGCAATTTTTCTCACATTTAACAATCGAAAGCAAAATGTTAAGATAAGTAACATGCATTAGCAGAAAGTAACCACACAGTATTGTTCCATTATATCATTTTGGCTATCATTAATATTAATGCCTAGTTATCTTTTTAGCTGCTTATTGTAGCGTATCATTGATTGCCGATGACTGTAGGAACATCACAAGGGAGTGAGGATCGATGTTGCGGTTAACGAAAGCTATGACGGGTCGTACGTTGGCAATCCACAAGACTTGCATTCTCACGTCGGCTTTGCGTTCAGTCGAAATGGGCCAGTGCGTCGGATCCCGGTGACGATCATTCTGGTGGTCAAGTAAGTTATATTTATTTGAATCTCTGACTTTGTGCAACCACTACGCTGGTAATATGGCAATGTTTTTTTAGAATGGTGATAAAGTATGGTGAAAAAGTGTATGGTCACTGAGGTGAGAGGTTTTGTGCAGGTTGAAAAAAAATTCAGAAGGCGATCATGGGTAGAGACACGATAAAATTGCATTTTGGTCATAGTGCTGCAGATGTGTGCAGTGGATGGAGAAAATTTAGATAATGATTGAATTTCCAGATGGTTGTAGTATTTTTGTTAATCCAGCATTTTAAAATTATATGTCATAATATTGTGTCATTTGAGTAATATGTTGTAGTATTTTAGATGTGATAAAACTGTGACTGTGATTTTACAGGAATAAACTCAAGAAGCCAAGCTTCAATTTGAGTGAATTTCAGGAGCCAGAAGCGGAGGGGTACAAGGGATGGCAGATAATTCAAGGTCACAATCGGTATGTTTCTTGACGTGTTGATATTATATTGATGTAATTTAGATTTGAATATTTTGATGCTGTGAGATTTAAAAGTGTCACACTTTTTTCAGATATCTTATCATGCAGATACACTGTACTAGCTAACTGTAGTTTCAGTTAGCCGCATGGGCTCGTGTCTGTTAACATATGTGTGATATTGTACGATTGTGTCAGCTTGTATTTCCATTCGTCAACGTGCCAGCCGGTTCGGCCGTGTGAGATTGAAGTCGACAGTGAAGACGAAAATGATCCGCAGTGGCTACGCCAGAAAACACAGCAGGTCTGTACACAGCTTCAGATGTGTGATGAGGTGTATGTTTGCTGCTTGATTTAAGTGTCTCCGTAGCAAACAGAAGTGTCTTGCAAAGCATATGTCACCTTGCCATCATTTTATTGTCATCTCATAGTAAGTAAGCGGAGTTAAAGCGGGATTCACACTGAATTGGTCCAGTTGACCAATAAAAACGTCTTCATCGACTGTCTGAAATGGCTGTATGCAAGTCCGGCTGTCTGACGTCCATTGGCAGAAAGTTCCAGATTCGGGTCCAGCTGCACTGAAGGCTCTGTCACCGAAGTTAGTCTGTATCCAACTGACGAGAAGCATCTGTTTCATTGTCACCGTGTTACAGTATGCAGTTTGATGAACATTTGATAAGTCAGCTTTGTTTTTGGGTCACCAGTGACAGGTGCACTCGCTATGGCAGACTTCAGATCTCTCTTACTGTCTTGACTGTGATAGGTGTTGTAGTGCAGCGAGTCTATAAAATGGCTGCCTGGTGTATGTTTTGTTTTTTGTACATGCATTTATGTCGTTGGCAGTTGATCGATGAGTTCACGGATGTCAACGAAGGTGAAAAAGAGCTGATGAAGCTGTGGAATTTGCATGTCATGCACCACAAGTAAGCACGTGTGTGTCACTGCTGTGGAAACTGCTATGATTTGTGATTTATTGCTAATATATCCATAATAACTGGACATTTTACAACCGTTGTGGTATTTGTATTAGTCACATTTTGCCACATGTCTATGCCCAATAATTTCACTAAAAAACACTTAGAATTGTTAGTATCAAGCAGATTTTTCTAGCAGTTCTGTAATTTTTCTACTTCATGGAGTCAAATCACACTGTAAGATTTGATGCATCCTCAATTGATGCCAGTGATAGAAGTACCAGGATTTAATATCTTTTTTGCACAAAACAGTATTATGTACTAGAGTTTTAGATCAAATTCTTTATTATTGCACAATGACTTATATAATTGTAATTTTGACATTATCTTCTTCTGGATTGCAAGCCATGTCGGCATCGTTGGAAATACTAAATTTTTTGTCAGTGTTCATTCACAATAAATGGCAGTCTCGTTGGAATTTATATCCGAATAATAAACTGTACAAAATTTACCCAAACGTCTCTACACTTCCTTCGTTACCTAACACATTTTCTAGAAGAGACATAGTTATCTTCTTAACAAAGATCCAGCCCCTATATGTGAACACTGTAAATGCATTTTAACAAACGAGCACATTATGTGTACTTGCACCAAATATGAACATAATTGGAAACAACACTTCCTCAAGTCTCAACGTTCATGCATATTATTGCATTCTCCAAAACGTAATATTTTCAACTATCTCACTGATATTAACGTTTTAACTAAACTATAAATTTTAAGGCACGATATAGCCTTATTGTGCTGAAAGAGCCATTAAACCCCAATCAATTTTAGATCAAATTTTGTGATTTTGATATTCTGCAGTTACCAGTTCTTCTCATATACACCTGGGCTATACAAGTGTTTTTTGCAGTCGTCTGAAGTCGGCCATTTCTTCGTGACTTTGTAGTGCTTATGAAGCGATGGCGTTATCTAAAGTTCGATCACATCTGTCACTTGTTTAATTACGAGTTTTATGCTCTGTTACACAGCTACATTGGTGATTGCCGATTGCCAGCAGCATGCGAGGCCTTTGTACGCGAGTGCGGAGCCGAGATCGTGCAGCAGAAACTCGGACGCAATCTGCTTCTGCATCTCGTCAATCTCAGTGACTTCGGTCTCCTGCGACCGGAAATTGTGTACCGCACAGCCGTCCAGTTCCTGCATCTGCGTCGTCAGTTGGAAGACAGTGCGGATGTCAACGTGCTATAGTTGCTCGCACTTGGAGTCTTTGGCGTGTTGGAAATCAAATTGTAATATAAGCTGCGTATCTTGTTTTCATCTCACAACTGAGACGCCTGGGTTGTATAGAGGTTTCTTCACTGTGTCGGCACTGTAGCAGAATGCACTTATGTAGGCCATGTGAACAGTAGGTAAAAATGTGTACGTCGGTTTTTGGACAGCGTGTAAGTATGTTCTGCTGTTTCATTTGTCTGTTGTGCCATGGTTGACAACGGTAGACATTTTTATTGTTTGGATTGTGTTCTCGTTTATACACTATGTCAATTTTTATTCGGCTGTTTACCTTCCGTTGTTAAAACCCTGTAGTCCAGATGAAATTGCACTACAGATTGCTTATTGACAGGGCAGGAATTCATTGCTAGGCTGTGAACAAATGTTATGCATTAGCATGTAGTGCGTTGCTGGTGGTTGTGTTTGTCACTACGTGACTACGCATAAATTAGCGGAATGTTTTCACAACATTTGTCGTGTTGTATGAAAATGGTGCCAGTCGATGAAGTTTAGGGGGTGTTGTAACAAAATATATGTAAGGAAGTAACAGGATCGTGGTCTGTGTAATGGCATGTAGACAAGACAGCTTGAAACAGTCAACACCCAGAGAATGTAAATGTCATAAGCATGTTTTTTTGGTGTTGTATTCAGTTGGGTAACTTTGGAGTTCCTGTGCTGGCCTTGAATTACTAAAAAAATTGTCAAATTATTTTTGAAAATGAGAAGAAGGCCTTGAAATGTAGTTAGAGCCAGTCAAATGCCTGGTGAAAGCAGCTGAAAGTTGATGGCAACCGCTGAACGACTGTTGGTAGAGGAACGTAGCACTTTTATACTACAATATATCGATGGCTGGGGAATCAAGGGCCTGCCTCGAATTCTTGAAGGAAAAAGCATCGAAAGGCCTTGATTTGTGTTAAACAATAGGTACAGGAACCCTGTAATCACCGTGTCTGTTTACCCATGCTGACGTGTCACGTCCTGTTCTCAGGGCTTTTGAGTGCTTGCGCTATTTTGAGCATGCTGTTCTATTTGTCACAGTGTACGTTATGATGCGTAGAAAGGTGCGGAATGACAATGTAATGTATCTATTTCTGGTTCATAGTTTTGTGTAAGGCGTAAATGGTTTGTAACGTTTTTTTTACTGTTGTTCGATACGATTGTAGGAATCGATTACCGTGTTAGCCATGAGTGTTGTTGTGTACTGCTGGTGTGTCGTGCTGTGTCTGCTGTCGATGGCAGATGCCAAATCGCAGTTGTTATTTATCACATTTACCCATGTGTTCTGTCGGTGGTCAGTATGCCATTGCTCTGTTTGCTCTACTGTCATGTAGTGCAATAAATGTTCAGTGTTGGGTGCAACTAAATTAATGACCTAAACTGTGTTGGGTGGGGTGTTAAACTCTGCTTGGTGTGAAACAGCTCATCCCCTCACCTCCATTTGACATCTAAAGTTATGGTGATTGTCTGGAGGTAAAAAGGGAATATTATCAGAACTGTTATTTATATTGCCAACGTGCTACCTCTTCAATGGGCACAGTTAACAAAAACAGTTCATACAGCCTGGTTCGGCCTTGAGTTTGTCTTTTTGTGTCTTTTAGGCTGCATGATTTGTCTTTATGTTGGTGTATGTTTTGTTTTACGTTGGACAGTTGAGTCATTTCCCTTCGTGTTTTGCCGCTGGCGTAACAAACTTAAATGAGCCCCTTCGAGGTTTTTGCTCCCTCCTCGTAGCTGCGGGTTACGAGCTGGCTCCATCCCTTTAAGGGCCATTGTGAACAAAAAGCAATGCGAGACGAGGGGGTTATTTATGTCGTTGGTCATTATCCACTACTGAATAGGAGATGTACAAGACTCCCAGGGTGTTTCTATTCCCCAAAACGCAAACTATAACTTATAAAGGCACGATATAGCCTTACTGTGCTGAAATTGCCATTAAACTCCAGTCAGTCAATCAATCTGAAACAGCTAATGAGCAACTGGTTGTAGAACTGAAGCACCGAGTCTCTATTAATTTATTATTCAACGTGTAAGTTTACTGCGTATTGTCGGTTTTGCTATTTGCCAGCATTTTCAAAGTGGTGGTGCATTGGCCAAATCATCGATAATTGTTGCAATATTCTGACATTTGCAGTTTAGCTTCACGTTGCTCGCTGCTTATTTTCTGTATTTCCACTCTGTTTCTAGTTTGTCGTACTTAACATTTGCAGACTCGAGGTGGTAGGTAGGTCAGGTATGATGCATTTTGCCTGAATTTTATAACCCACATTGATCATGAGCTAATATGATGTGGCATTTGACAAGTGTGGAAAAGAATTGTCCAACATGCACATCAGTTCATTTTTCTCCATTTGTCATCCCATTTGCAGATACTGTTGTCCGTAACCATTACAGTGGTATATTGAACTTCAGCCTATGCTGACCTGTAGTGCTGCAGCCGAGGCCTTGCGGGATCTCATTGGGATGGGAAGGCTATACAGCATGTTGCAAGTTAGCAGTAATAATCATTCTGTTGGAAAGGATGCATAATTTGATGTGTGTGTGTGTCTGTTTGAACTGTTGGTCACATGTTTTCAGAAAATGTGTATTTTCACTTAGAAAATCTCTTGAACTGCACACAAATATTGATTGAATGCAGAGCAGCAGACCTGATCTCATTTCAGTTGTCATAATGGTTTTCACATGACATGGACACAACACTATGTCATCGTGATGCACTTTTTTGTCCGACAGCAGCGACGTGCCAGTCTGATTTATGGGTCTCATGGAATGTTTGGGTCACTGTGATTTGCAGTTCTTCGTGATGTCACTAGTACCTCGTGAACTTTGGAAAGTGTTGAACCCAGTGTTAACATGGTGCATTCTCCAAAGTATAATCTATTGTTTAACTTTCACCTTTTATGTAAATTACATTTTGCACCTTATTGTGCTAAGGGTGCTGTTAAATCCCAACTGTCCAAACGGGGAAGCTGTTGCACAAGAGCGGTTGATAAATGTATTTTAACTGCAATCTTTTAAGTTGTTTCCAGAAAAAAATTCAATGAATGATATTCAGTAGTTAAACAGCATAGAATTTTGTCCAGGATACTTGCAGCCTTTGGCATAGTGTTGCACATGGATGTAGTTGTAGTAATGCAAGTGTTCATGCCATGCCACTGTTGTGGTAGCAGAGGTATGCAGTTGTAAAGTTATGTATTTCATTAACTCCATTCCAATTGTTCACTGTGTCGTAACAAGAGGGAACATGTTCGGGTCAGTCAGACAATCAATCAATGATTACCGTTTACAGCACTGTAGGTTTGCATAAGAACCATGACCTAAAATCGAAACGAAAATAGCTCCAAAAGTAGAAAAGAAGCTAACTAAAAATATGAAGGCATGGCTTGAAACATTGCCGTTTAAGACATGTCTTGAAAGTATCAGTGTGTTGTCCATTCTCTCCCAGGACCATTTGTCAACCAGTTTGTGTTTTTGTTTGTTGGGGCTGTTTACTAATTGTTTTCTGAGATTGATTTTGAAGAAATTCGTAATGTAGGGCTTTTTCTGGAGTGTTGGGGTTGCTGTATACAGCTGTTGTGTGGCCATTTCAGTTTGTGTTTTTAACTCGTTAGATATAAGGCAGCAGTAAGAAAAAGTGCTTCTCTAACTCCCAGCTTTTACAGTGATTATGACACCAAGCATAGTATTAAAATAACTAAATTATGAACATTTCATGGCATGGTATGGCTTAACTGGTGAAACTTCAGTTTTGTTCAGTCTCAGCCAGTCTTTTTGTTTTTGATGCAGACTGATTAACTGGAGTACTAGTAACTACATATATCTGACGGGTGGATGTCTCATTTATGACAGTTATCTTTCAGTTGGATGTGCTGTTGGTAGTTGTACGATAGTTGATGTGCCTTTGATAATGTTGGTGTTATGTGATACATGGTCACTGCCAGTTTCGTGTTTTTTAAGTGTTCTGCAACGGACACACATGACAGTAGTCGATAGTCCTTGTTTCTGTAGATTAGTCTACTACTTGTTGTATATGCTGTCGGCGTTGCTGTCACAAAGGAACTGTAGCTTTGGTAGTGCGTATGTCAAATCTATTTTCTGTATCAACTGGACTGTAGTATGGCAGTTGCATATGTAATTTACAACACACCGTTTTAACATCCTTTTCCAGGTGCACTTGGGTCACGTGGTTGTCATTGATCTTCACATGTATTTGCAAATTATATTCATACTTGTGAAGCTGTAAATAAGTTTTTGTCTTGAACTGACTGCATCATCCACGTGGTTACTGTATTGATTTATGAGTGAGAACTATACGGCCTTTGTGAAACATCAGTCTGACTTTTGCATATTGAGGTGGTACTCGTCTTTGAATCCTTGTATAACTGTAGCCTGGACTCGTCCCAGACATGACATTTTTTTTTGCTTTGAAATTTAACTCATTCTGATTGCTGTAATGGCTATAACGTGGTTACTGCAATTAGCACTAGTTATGTTTCAAACAGCCGCAGTTACGAGTTTTGAATTCTGCGACATGGATTGATATCCGAGAATGTTGCTTATACACATCTGCAGAATTCTTACCACATTCAGACAAATTCTGACTAATTGTTGTTGTGATATCCTTGTCAGTGAAGTAAAGATGAGAATTGTTGCCTCAGAAGTTAAATACATTGAGGTTTTGTCTTGCCTTCAGTGTAGAAATTCAATGGCGTGGGTTCCACTGTTCTGGTTTCGAGCTGCAGTTGTGCAGTATTTCTCAGGAGCATGACCCGTGCGTTATATTGATGTTTTTTCTCGTTCTCGCTTAGGAAATTGCCACTCTTCTGACAGAACAATTGGCTCATGTTTTCCCGTCTGTCGGTTATTGTCTGCGTTTAATTATCAAAACATTGCAAAAAATTATGGAGTTGTCTTTGCCTCTGAGTTGTTCTATTTCTGCTTGTGTTAAAGGACGGTTGGCAGAACTTAACGTCGTGTACCCGAAACGAAAGCGCACGTTTTTACCATAACTTAAGCAGTTTGTTGTTTTTATGACGCTACAAATGAATCGAGCCGATTAAAGCAAATTTCTGTATGATAGCTACAATGGTAAAAATAGGAATACCATTTCCAAATTTTCCTAAATGCTTGAAGTACACACACCGTTTTAAGGGCCATTTCCCGGGTGCGCGTTGCATAGAAGTGTCCTCATTGATGGGGAATTATGTTATGCCGACCTATGCAACAGATGAAGAGAATAGCATTGATGCAGAATCATAACCACACCTGTCCCTTAACATTTTTTTGTGTTTGTTGCATGATAAATGCCGACAAAGTCGAAAGTCCTTGATTTTGGTCCTTGAACTCAAGTCCTTGGTCCTTGCTTTTGTCCTTGAGCCTCGAGTCCTTGTTAACATCCCTGCCTAGGCCTATAGCCCAAATTCCACTTGGCCCTTCGCGTCACGGACGTGGTGTGTATCGGGCTTATATCACAACATACCCATTGCCAGTTATTGTCATTTTCCTCCTCGTTAACTCCGTTTGATTTAGATTAACTTCACTCTGAACCGATAACGTTGTTTTCGGCAACAACATAAGGGTAATGATTTTAACGTAGTGCACGAGTCAGAAAGTCAAAACAATAAGCGAATCGTTTATAACAAAACATTTGCACTGTTGTTTGCTGCTTTTAGGAGTGAGCGCCGCATTTGCGCTTATACTGCGTGCGTTGCTGCGTGTCTCGCTTGTCGTGACGTGTGAGTTGCGCCGTGCTGTCTCAGTCTTACACACGCGACATGTCACGACTTTTCCTGTGCCAAAATTGAAAATGCATGGGATATATAGCGTGTCTTTTCGTGACGACGGTCGACGACTCGAAGTTCTCATCCAGTTTTTGTGAAGCGTGTTGTACAGTGAGAGATGCTGCAACGCAACGAACGCAGATATCCGGGATTCGGGGCTTGCGATGCAATGATGCTTACACTGCCATCTGATGTTGGCAGAGGCGCCGAGATACACGTAAGCGGAGAAGAAACATGACACACATGGCACACCAACCTGTCGATTTATCCCATCCACCCAGTTAATTAATCGTTGCTTGGCGACAGTAGCTACATTTTAGCGCCTTTCATTTTATCGCACCGTGCTTACAGGACGTTCTCTTACCCAGCAGGTGTTTATGCGCAGTGTGTAGCCGGAACCTTTAAGCAGTCGCCGCCTTGCTGTCTGTCGGGATACTGCTGTGCTGACGGTGAACTGCATGGGAGGCGATAGCAGGAAATGTGATCGCTATACGTTACCTGTACTGGCGCCCAGTCTGCATCAGTATCCACGGATGCCGGTATCCGGCTGCATCTCAAGTCCCTTGCACACTAGCAAGAAAACAGCGTATAACTTAATCTTAATTCATTTTAACATATTATAGTTGTTATTTATTACGCCAACTGGCAACACATGCACATAATGCAGGCAGTACATAAACATACAGAGCCTGAGAGACAAAAACACAAAACAAAAAATGTAAAAGACATTGACCTAACAAATACACTTTACATGCTTAACATGTTGCTAAAATATATCCAGATTCCAGAATGTATTTTTATTATCATATTCCAGTTTGTTCTCTTGTGTTGTTTTACAAAAAAAAAACTAAAGACCTATTACATAAAGTCGGCTATTGCCAGTTGGAACCCAGAGTAGATCTGGCAGATTATTCACGGTGCCAGTGGTTCCGGTTGGAGCGTGATTATTGTAGCGGTCAGGCCGAGCGGTGAGCAAATCGCACAATATCCCAACACGAGTCAAACAACGGTGTATCATACAATTACAAGATATACATTTATATACTCGTATATACAGTATCTGACTCTTTCCCAGTTTCTGTGTCAACTTCCCGACATCCACACATCGACTCTCCGACGTCCAGCTACCCGCGACCAGCGCGGTCAGTAGCTGTCCGTCACATTTCCTGGCTCCGCCCACTCTGCCCTTTCCCTTTAACTACTGGACACAAGTGTTATTCACGAAGGTTAAATATGACCTATTTTATTTTCTGACAGACGGTCTATACTTATATAGGTCTATTGCATTGTGATCGAGACGTGGTGGTAATAGTACTAATGTTAAAATGAAATTTATTGAGAAAATCTTAAAGTAATCTGAACAAACATTAGGCCTATAAGTAGCCTATGCATCAGAGCATTAAAGTTTAATACCTTCAAAAAGCTACTTAAACATTACAAGATAATAAAATATAGCATAGATGAAGGCCTACAATTTTCACATTGAGACATATATTGCAATTTCACAAACCGGCAGAAGTAGTGGATCAACCCTTTGCTTTTTATTAGCCTATACGAAATAAAACTTTCATTTTTGGAATACTTAAAGTGACTAAAAACAGAACGACAGAAAAATCACAATTGGCGCATCTCTGTAATGACATTGTAACAATACAGGTATGAATACGAACATGCAAAACTTTATAGAAGGACTACAGTCAATGCCGATATTTCGACCATAAACAATGCACAGTAAAGAAAGTAGCTTTCAGCGAATGTAGTAGCAAATCGCAACAGCAGTAGGCCTACCTCGGAGAGCGATCATGTAACACCGGCAATACGAATGAAAATTTGGATTTATAGCTCCCCAGACTCAGCTAGATTTCTCATGTTGATCTTTTTTCTAGCTAAAGCTAAAACTGCATTTATAAATGTCTTATGCGTCTCGTGTTTTTTTAGTTTGATGTGTTTTTACGCTTTTTTTCTCTGTATATAATTATAGGCCCTATATACAGGGCGGCCCAAAAAAGTAAGCCACTACCAAATGATCAAAAAATCGTATTAAATCGTATCAAAACCTGTGAATGATGTAAGATTTATTCGTCAACTAAAAGTATGAATCGAGCACTATAATATTATTCTTTGGGATTAGATATTTTATGGGTGACCTACTTTCTGACCTCAATAACTATGCCTGACCGTCAAAATGGCGATATGCTTCAGAAACGGTAAATGATGTCAGCGCTTCCTGTGGCATCATCTCGCCTCAGCAACTGCGAATTCTATGTCTAAACGATCTCTTAGATAGAGATTTATGTAGAAATATATTTTATTTCCATATTAATATTTTTTTTCTGGTTTTCAAACATAGATTTTATCAGATGCGTTGATTTTACCCTATCGCAGCTTCAAACACAGCAAGTGATGACGTCACAAAGTAGGTCACACATAGAATATTTAATACGTACTTATCATATTCTTATGCTCATTTTGTAGTCAAAATTTGTGAAAATTTAGCCTTAATGACGGTTTTTAATACTATTTAATGATGATACCTGATAGTGACTTACTTTTTTGTATATTGCCTGCATTATGTGTCTATGTGTTCGCCTGCCGCGCTGCGCAACATCCTAGCGGCGTACAGCGGCTGTTGCTGTTCTGCAAAGTTGTGAAGTGTAAGCAGGCCTTCAAATGTTATCCAGTCATACCTTAGTCCAGACGCAGCTGGTGGAAGACGAAGGTGTGTCAGAAATGGCCCATGTCCGGCGGTAAGAACACTTATCTGTTGTCTGTGATCGAGTGTGTATTTACTGGCGCGTGCTCGCGGCGACGTTTCGTAGGCCTGTGTGGGCTTCATTGAAACATTTTTCGACAGAGTTGGGACCGATGGTTGCTGATGACATTTTCACGGTAACGCTGGATGGAGGAAGACCATGGGGTTTTCGTCTACAGGGTGGCTACGAATATGCTCAGCGAATTCGTGTCGCAAAGGTTGGTACCGTATTCGATGATTCTTTGTGGCGAAAAGCGAAGCTGCAAGAGTGCAACGTGGAAGCAGAACCACTAATTAAAATGACTTCGTTTTTTACACCCCAGTACAACGCATACAAATTTTCAGCTAAATCCAATTTTCCTTTATTTATAGTTGCGTCGGGGCCGAAACGTGCAGCTCGGAATCGTGCAAGACTTCGAAGTTCGAATTGTACCATGTCGAATTGATGTAATTTGTAATCGATTCATAACTTGTATTTAGGGCAACTGTAAGAGCTCCATATCCTTGTTTGTCCTTCTCATGTATCGTCCTATGAATGTGTGTCTGTATTTTATGAGCAAATAAAAATGATGATGATGATGAATCGGTATATTTCCTGGTTGACGATTTTTTTCGGCCTACACGTATCGTCGTGAAAGGTCATTGGGATGATTGGGTCATTACTGTCGCTAAAACGATCTGTGCTCACTCACTGCACTCAGTAAGAATGTCGTCTGTAGTGGATTAAGCAGCAAGCACGTTCGGGCGCAGCATTTGCGGTCGCCGGTCCAACTTCGTGGAACCCTTTACCAGATATCGTCTCCGGGCTCCAACACTTACAGTTTTAGGATATTGCTTAAAACAGAATTATTTGCTTTAAGAATTATTTGCGAGTTGTTAAACATACTAAGTGCAGTAGAGATGCTTCATGATTCTGCGCTATAAATTCACAATTGACATTGACATACAGGGTGGCCCAAAAAAGTAAGCCACCACCAATTAAAAAAAAATCGTATTAAAGATTGCCAACGAGATTAGATTTCTTCGTAAAGTTAAAGTATGAATCAAACACTATAATACAATCCGTTGGAAATAAATATTCCATGCGTGACC
>Ga0056115_1000849_pt1 | contig 13762 bp, 7 predicted proteins | sample WorMetOlspDAHAB1_FD_77007 | JGI IMG/M metagenome (GOLD analysis project Ga0056115, IMG submission 77007) | Marine gutless worms symbiont microbial communities from Max Planck institute for Marine Microbiology, Germany - Olavius sp. DAHAB.1 ...
ATATTATTAATAAAGGATTTTCAACAGAGACGACAAAGTAAACGATAATGACGAACCACGTCTGTTCCGATTGGTCAGTTGCACTTTCGCTACTCTTGTTGGTTTCTCGAGGTCGACCGCCCACCACGGATTCGTGGCCAGCTTCGAGTGTGCGCAGCTGTTCACGTGCACATGATGCCGCGTTTGTCGACTTCCGTCGTTTGCCAAATTAGCCGAATGTTCACCGTACGCATCTGTTAACGTACTCACCTGCCACGAGGGTTTGTTCAGTGCCACGTTGCGCAAAATACCACCAATCGCTGCGAAGAACAAAAGCAGCTATAGACAGAACATGCTATGAGTAAGTTTCAGCCCGTGCTGTAATTTTCTTATCTCATTGTGTATATACAAACCCCAGAGTAGGCTATGAAGAGTACTTAGCTGCTATACCTGTGTCTGATGTGGTCATTGTTCCGTCAGTGTCTTAAGAGTAACAACTAAAAACAAGACGACTTCTGTAACAACACATTTCAAGAGTGCGTCATCCAGCAGCAAGGCGGACACATTGAACATTTGATGTAAAAACTACAGGATGTGACAGTTACTTTAGACAGTAACTGAGACAATAAACATGTGTTTCATACACAGTGCCTCTCATGCCAGACGCACTTACAAATTTTTGATTACCCTACGATTATCGGTGACTGAGTTATGAATTACTGAATTTGATCACATTTCCGTTATCGGGAACAGTCAATGTGCATGCGCCGTATCACGTGACCTATCACCGGGAGGGGGGGGGCAAAATGGTAAACATGTTTGAAATCCCTGACCCCACTTTACCTATTCACTTTGATTTTTTCACCTGCTACGACGAAGAATAAGCCATGTTATAGGCGAAAAATAGTTTTTATCATTGTAAAGGCTACAACTTTCACTGCACAAACGAAGTATTACGCGACCTGTGCATAGGGGTTGTCCAAAACCACAGGTAACAATCTTTTGACCCCGAATTGCCTATTCACCATACAACTTTTATGAGGCGACTGTAGTTTATATAGGAGTACCTCCATGTTAAAGCCGTTTCGGCCGCAAATAGTTCAGTCAAAATCGGTCCACAAAATGGCAGTATTTCGGAAATATAAGGCTCTCGATATCAAATGTAGTCATCGGGACCCCTAAAACGCAAGGAACATCTTTGGCCGGAATGACGATGACGTATTTTTCGTAAAATTCCGTTTACGGTTCTAGGCTTTAGAGAGTTTCAAGAACGCAAAAAGCGATAAAAACTAGTCACCCCCTGGAGCACATCAAAGTCACGTATTTGTGGAGCAGATCGCTACAAAATTTTGCATGCCGGATGCCGGGATGCCGTCCAGGATTTAATCATGCAAGCCAATTTTGGTGAAGATCGATTAAGGAGTTTTGTAGTGGCTAGGGGGTCGAAATTTGTCCTTTTCCATTTACTTGCTTCGTCGCCACTAAAACATTCTCGCACTACCGTGCGAGTGTGTGATCGGTGTAAGACATCTGACCACATTTCAGATAAAAGGACACTCGAGTTACAAACCGGCGTACCACGGTGTGATAGCATGCATTGATTCAACATTAAAGTGCACCGCTGAGGAGATATTATATGTGATTCCTGTACAGAAGTTCGGATGGAGGTTGCAAGGCGCTGTCATGAGACAACGAATAGTCTGGGCAGCAGCATCGGCATTCTAAGGTTAATGTTTATCCTACCTGATTAAGCAGCGGCGGCAATTATTTTTGTGCATATTTCTTGTTTTATTTTGTGGTACATTATAGTACTTCGCTTGCACTGTTATTTGCAAAACTAAGGGTTACTTTGTTTTGGAGATAAACAGCACAAAGTCTTGTACGTTGCAGTAGGCCTATATCAACACAGACCGAAATGCCTCACATAGAGTTACGTATGTCTTCTACATTAAAGAAAACTGCACACTGCACGACATTGTTACGCAACATGTATTTATATAGTTATGCTGTGACTTAGCTATCGGGACTGAGCGTCGGTCTGAAAGGTGGCCAATTGTCCAGGTGGCGATATTTCCAGGGGGCCAGTTCCCGTATTTATAAGCGTTACGAGATAGGCTATAGTGACAGTACCCTTGCAGTTTCTGTTGAGTTGATAATGCTCGATCTCGTTGTAAGCTTCCTGCAGCTTTCCAACTGACCATGGACCATGATGCCAGCACTTTTTATTATGCGACTCATGCCAGTCAATGGCCGTACATCGAGAGTCGGCGATACATGACGATTTACATGACGACAGTGTTGTTGAGGCTGGACGATGTTCAGCATCCACCCTATGCATGCGACTGTAGTGAGCCCACTGCTGACACCGACCTTTCAAGAACAGTGAAGCAACTACACAACTAGTTCCTGGTATAAAGTGTGAGTGACGTTCCGTGATGACAAAAGGCCTAATTTTCCTCAACGTTGAGCAGCTTACGCACGACTGTGTGTACCGATATCTGTTAATATCGTCAACATTCTCGGCATCACTATTCTGTATATAGAATAAAGCTGATTTGTCTACTACATAAGAGAGTTTACTATGTCAACAGCCAATGTTCTCAAAAATTTATTTAATTGATTGACAGACTGATTGATTGATTGACTGATAGGACGTTAACGACACTTTCAGCAAAAACTGGACACATCATATACTGCCAGCTGTAAATATCAGTTTTAAAAGTAGCATATATTCGTTCATTAAAACATGTTTATAACCGCAAATCCTACACAAAAATCTATAAGTTCAATATATTATAGAAATAATTAACTTTTCTTTCTAAGTTTACGTTGGTCTAACCATCGTATTTAGTTTTGTTCGTAAAGAACCCGAAGGCACTGACTTGTTCAATGATCTAATTTCGGTGCAAAGAGAAACTATGTTCGCAGAGCGTCTGAAAACAGCTGCAACCATTGCGGACGTAATGTTCGGCATACCTGTGCACTGGGCTTCAGGGATGCACTGGCCATTGTCCCAGATTCGAGCCTCCTTTGGGCAAAAGCAGCCAGGTTCGCAGGCACTAGAACATACCTGTTCCGGTTGCGCACACGTAAGAACGCATCCAGGGTGAGCTAGTAAGCTCCAGTGACGTCCTCCAGTACAGACTGAGCATTACAACACAACAGCTTAGAACCACCAATTTGTTCATGTCAGTGATTGAAGTGCTAGCGTGATAATGACAGTGACGTAATCCTTGTTCATATCCATTAACCAATAAGACAGTAACTTAACCATAGAGCCTAATCCTAACTCTAGTTGTAAAGAACGTGCAATAGTAAGCATTCAACAAAATACAGACACATTTCCCATGTGTCGAGATAAATTCACATGAGATACTTATATCGCACCGTAATATTGCATTCCGCGGTCATTGCCACTTTTTACTTTCTATCGTTCGTCGAAGAACAATTACATCCTCGTCGTCATTTAATTTTAAGCCACAGAAACGAATCGAGGTTTCACAATCGCTCGACAACGTGTATCAGAAAACCTGGCCTTTCATATTCAACATTTATTAAAAACCCAAATTCCATTTGTTGCATCACGCACGACACGTCACGACACGACAAGCACGAGGTGTCGTGCGAGTCGTGACGTGACGTGACGTGACGTGCTGTGTCGTGCGTACTGCGCCGTGCTTGTTCCAACATGGCGGACGACGAAGATGCAGTAGTGCACGCGTGTAACACACCAGCATGTTTCATTATTATTTATTATTTCAGCTCACGCATTACAAACAAACAAAGTTGCGTGTCGCGCCTGTCGCGCTCGTCACGACTTGATGCGAGGCGCTTGCTGTACAGCATGCGCGACACATCACGTACACTATATCCTGTACCAAAATGTATGGGCTAGACAGCGTGTGGTGACGTATCGTGACTTGGCGCAGCAAGTAAAATTTTGGCTTAACTATTATCTACCACTTGCAGCACAAAGGTTTTCGCAACCTTTCGGTCACATCTGCCGTTTGTCGATTCGTTATCATGTGACCTACGTCGTAGTGCCCGAGAAAGTTGATCTTATCTCATTTATGTGTCTTCGATGATGTTTATTATTATGTATTACGCGTTATTATCACTGTATTGCATTTATCTGTAGTTATGTACACGGTTTTTAGGAGTTACACAATGAATAGATAAAATAAAATATGAATATCTATGCAAGCGTTCGCAAAAATCACTGCGTACTTGAAACGGTGCACTTACCATGTTCACAGTTTTTTCCGTGATATGGTTGGGGGCATTCGCACTTGTACGATGTTACGTCTGCCTCACTGGTACATTTTCCGCCGTTCTTACACGGATTTTTGAGGCACGGTAACACTGCAACGTACACAAATGACATTCTTCTCATCGTTAACCCTGTGTAACAGGCCATAGTGTACCCCGTCAAGACAATGCCCCGGCGTATTGTCTAACCCATGCCAGACTATACATGTACATCCTATGCCATAATGTGCACCTATATAAAGTAAGGCCTACTCAACCCTACTGTGCCTAGGGTTTTTCCACCGTCGGAAACCCAAGGATGGTAAAATTACTGTCCCCTACAAGTGTTGGCACATTCTGTTGCACATATGTTTTCGAGGCCAAGCTTTTAAGAGGTGCTAACAGTTATGTCTCTGGTAGTCGGTATGTAACCCGAAATACAAGGGGCCCCCAAAAAGTGGTCACTACCAAATTATAGTCATCGTTTTTTTTTCCAAAATGACCTATTATGTGTCCGCCGAGACGGTCAACCTTATTCACTCACTCACTCAGTCACTGTTAATTAAATCGTGGCTGCAATGTGATTAGATTACTTCATCAACTTAAGGTATCATTCAAGCACTCGAACATGCTCAGTTGGTAATAAATATTCTGTGCGTGACCTACTTTGTAACATCACGAACAATGCCTGAACTGTGGAGTAACGATATGCTTCACATAAAGTGTCCCATGCCTCCGCTATCGCTGACATCAGCGGCTCTCCTTAGCAAGTGCGAATTCAATTCCTATACCATCTTTAATGCGGAGATTTATTATAATGTTTTTTTGATTTACATATTTTTCTTTTTTTTTGTTTTCATTCATCATTTTATCATCAACATCGACTTTACCCGTGTATCTTTAAACACACGTCGCAAGTCAGATCACACGCAGCGCATTTTACGCAAACATAATATATTCTTTTGCTCATTTTTTTACTAAAAATGATGAAAAAATCTAGCCTCCGACGGTTTTGATACGATGTCGTGATGCTAATTGATAACGGCTTACTTTTCGGCAACTCTGTAAAGGTGACATCCGTCTCGGGCTATACGGCAGTAACGCTGACAATTTCAAAGAATTTTGCCACATTTTTTATAAAGTCTGAAACACATTGGTCCAAGAATCATAAATCACACTGTTTACAAAACGAAGAAGCCCGATCAACAAGCCGAATGTATTTTACTTCTTCAATGCGCGAAAACGCATGCCCCTAATGTTGGTCAGAGGCCCCTAATGTTGGTCGGAAACACTTGCTTTTTCATGTCACTGACAGGGAACGTTTTATAAGCGAAGGGGTATTTTGAACCCCTACTAGTTTCAGCCTTCCACTGCTGATCTTGCCAGAAGATCGCCAGAGGTGAATATATTTTCCACGACACTTTCCAGTCTGCCCGCTGCCACTGTCCACGCAATAGACAGAAGTAAGCGGGAGGTTACGGGAGAATTATCCAAAAAATATACTCCAAGTATCGAAATACTTACATCAAATGCAACGTTGTATAGCGGGTCCATATTCAGGAAAATCACAAAACGAAGCCGTTGAATCTTTCTCGGTTTCAGATGTACCGTGACGTCGAAACCGACTTTGGATGTTATTTTGCCCACTCTACCTTGGGCATCGGAGGGCTATGGTCAGGGTTGGGGTTAGGTGTACAGTTGCTCAGAGTTTTCGTCGTAAAATGGCTTACGGCAATGGCGTAAGCTTTACTGTACTACCGAATCCTTAATACAATACGATACAATATCCGAAAAAACTGTTTCATTGACGACGGACGAGAATATAAAAATCGCCAGCAAAGATATGTGATGTCGAAATAATTAGATAATGCTAGGGTTATGGTCGTATTTAGTGTTGAAATAGTGTAGTCTTTGCAGGGTACGCCATTGATAGGCTACTATGCTCGAGCACGGCCACGACAAGTCGTGATTATTTCTTCATTAATGCACAAAACCGCAGTTTATACGCTAGGTAACAGGGTGATTAGGGCCTACACATCAAAAACCGCAAATACAAAAAATTTATATTACGCAGCATGACATTGCCTAAGTGTCAATATACTTATATTTGCGGTTTTCGATGTGTAACGACGCCGTGAACTTGCGTATAAACGGCGGTTTCGCACATTAATATTTGCTGTTTTATTAGCGACTTTCGCTCTATGGTTAACTTCAATTATATTACTTCGCCGAAGTTTTTTACCAAATCGAAATGATTTCATAATTTGGCCGCTTGCGTATCAAGGTTTTGAACTTGTCAAAGTTTTTGAGACTTTCCAACATTGCACGTCAAACTCCGCTCACGGGTCACATCAGTAGGTGAGCCCCAGAAAAAAATATAGAATAAATTTGGTGTTATATGTCATGTATTTGGCCAGACGCTCCCTTGCGGCCGATTGGCACAAATTTCGGATTACGTGTTCGTCTCGTGGACTAATCAACTGTGCAAAGTTTGATCGTAATCGGTTAAGAGATTTGGATTATGTGAGGGGTCGAATTTTGACCATTCCCATTGGATTGCGATATCGCCGTTAACACTGGTGGAACTAACGTTCCGCTGTGATCACTTCCATTTGCCAGCCGGTGATTTTCGAGTTTTCCATACGAACATGAGAGAAAACAACAAACTTGTGCACATCTTTAAGGTGAGGCAGTTGCCTTCGTGCGAGATGGGAGCGTTCGCTGGGCATCCGCAACCTCCTTCGCAAACAGTGCAGTCAGGATGAGGATTTTCACATGTAGGCACGCAGTTAGCGCACGAACGATACCTCATTTGAAATCCGTTACGCGCTGCGAACAACAACACGATTCGAAATTTAGTAACAAAGACAAGGATAGTAGTAAAAATAGGTGTGCATTACCACCAACCATCCAAATATCAATCTAATCGTAACACTACCCGAATCGTTAACACACCACTAAACTGCATGCAGCAGTAAGCAATTGTTGCGTTGCTGTATTTGTGATTTCGTGATTGTTAGGTATGTGCACTCGTGTAGCTACGCTGATGTGTAGCTGGCCTGCAATAGCGCGATTTGTCAGAAAGTTCGCGCGTGTATATTGTCTCATAGACACAGCTGCCATGCTTGCTTGCTGGGTCATTCATTCCACGTGTGTGCCTCGTCCTATTGACTTGATACACGATCGAAAACCGAGTCGTCTGCCTGACAGACCCGATTGCTGAATTCGATGATTAACACTGTGTTTATGGAGGACGTTACCACGTTCGCTGCGCGTGATGAAGATAAGGTGATTCGCATCGCCAAATGCGACGTATTTTCTGGTGTTTGCGAATCCAATCGATAATGTCGCGCATTCCGGTGCGAATCATTTGTACGAGGGAATGTCAAGGTCATATTTATCAGCGTGCCGTGCCAGCAGTCGTACACTGACACTGACACTGAAAACTAGTCGAGCATTATCCTAACCATTACGTGAGTAGCTCCATGATCCTGACACTGTAAATCTTCTATTTCATATTATTTTACGTTTGCAAAACCTTACCTAGTTATGAGCGAAATGTGATAGTTCTTTCTGTTAATTTGTCAATTAATAACTTGGTTCGTGACGAGGCTCAGTGTTTAGGACGTCGGTCTTTGACAGGCGAAATTTACCTGATCTATGGCTGACATGTGACCACTTAGTGGGTAAGGTGTCCGCTATGGGTCAATCAACAAGACCAACTCAGCCTTCCATCACTTCCAGGTCGGTAAAAAGTAGTAGTCCATGTACATGGATTACGGGGTGAAGACCATCGAACTGGAGCCAACGGCAGACCACAGTCTGCGTATGGCTGTTTGGTTTTACAGCTCAAAGTCTCCAGAGGCAAGTAACGACATAGCTATGTTTACTTCCCATTTCACTACAATTCTCACAAATGAATTTATTTGTCGGCAAAACGGATTATACCGCTGCATGCGTGAAATGCTATACAACACGCAAGCAATGTTGAAAAGCCAGACTCGAACCGCGAACCTTCATAGTTGTGTATAGTAATTCGTGAACATCCGTGTGTTGTTTGTAAGCAGAATAAAACTTAATTGGCAACAAAATATAGGTGGCAGAAAAACATTTAGGAAATAATTTGTAACAAAACGGAAGTTCGGTATCTGCCATTGAAACCGAACCACAAGTGTCTGATGTCACAATGATCAGAGGATGAGGAAACTGTTTCTTGAGATGTCTCAGTCTTAAAATTATTGTAACTGTAACTAACCACTATAGGTCTCGCTAAAAGTGCTTATGGCCTACATGGAAGAACACAATGCGGATATTCCAGATGGTATTGCATTAATGCATGACTATTTTTAAACTTTCATTGTGATTTTTGTTTTTGCAATGAGGCGTGATCTAGGGGATCATCCAATTTCGGGGTCACTATTTCGAAACACAATAACCGGGGGTCAGAATATTTCGACCCTGGGTCTAAAAATATGGGGTCATTTGATTTCGTTACATCGGCTACAGGTTTTAACGGTACAGTGTCAGCTCCTCAGCGACTAAATAAGAAAAGTGTCATTTTATACGTCACACTGTACACTACGCATTCTCGCCCAACGCTATACTTGCTACTTGTTATCAACCGATTCGTGTTTTCTGTGTGACCGTAATTAGTGATAATGATGAAATATATTGTGTTTACGTACATCTGCTTCCACCTTGGTTTCGCCGCGAATTCAGCAGACACATACAAACGAACAGAAACAACAAAACAAAAATAGTCAATTAAACACAAATAAAGTATAATCCGTCTGCACTGTTATCAAACAAGTTTTGGGCTTCATCGCCCATAAGTAAATATACTTTATTGCTATTCACGAATACTCGTTATTTACCGAATACATTCAGATACAGAATGTTTATGCGGCTGCCGAAAATATCATTTATCAAGACAGTGGCGCTAGGTGATTTTTTGTTTATATACGAGCCTTAGAAATACTCTTACTAATTGAATAGCTTACTAATTCACTTACGGATTTGTTACCCGATGGGCATTTGGGTGCAAGGTACTTAATCAAACTGTCCTACAGCGGCAGCCCTGCATATAACGGAAATTACTAACAAAATTTCGCCATCGTTCCCGAAGGTAGAATGGCGATGTCGATCAGCGCAAAGAAGACGACGATCATCAGGAGTTGAAGTTGATCACGAGCCATGTTGCCACGTCAGGCAGTCACTGACAGCGCATTGCCAATACCAGTGGCTGGGTCTTATAATTTATAGCTGCCACTGCACTAGCGATTAGCGAGTGACGTACGTGATGTGGCTGAGTACTGTGTTGAAAGTTATTATTAGAGAAAAACCCATAGTGAAACAGCTGGCTACACTCTGTGCGTGAACGAGTCGGAGGGATTAGAGACCAAAACAAACTCGCGTGTATCATTGTGTGCTCGATGAGAATACTAAGTTAATCATATATCTTGAAATGAAATAAAACGCCAATGTGACACAATCGCATGGCATGCAGCTTAGTTCAGCCGATTTCAGGCAAATTTTTATTTTCAGAAAATTCGTTCGCCTGTGCATTTGGCATAATCAAATTCTTCGCATATTTGACCACCAGTTCACATACCCTGCAAAAGATATTTGAGCATCATTTTAGCCAAGTAATTAATGCAAAATGGTGCCTCTAAATTGACAGTCGTATCGACATCCTTTACTCGCTTAATAATTAACTTTTTTGTTTGTTTGCGTACTGCACTTATCCTATGAGAGACAAATGAGACTGCACTAACGTGGTGCATATCGATATATTGCAAGGTGCGCGTGATGGCGTGATCGTGTGCCTGCGTTTAGCACCAGATGCGTGAGGACCTGAGACAGTGTGCACGACGCTATAATTACCTGAAGTGGCAAATTAATGGTCCAAAGGCAGGGCGGAGAGGCGGAGAGGCCCACCATAGTGCAGCTGGTCCAAAGCAACGACGACGCCCTGCTGTGTCGAGTGCTCAGCTGCAGCAGCCACGTACTACACAAACTACTGCCGGACAGTACGAGCCATTGTTATCAGCTGAAGCAGCGGCCGTATGATCGGACTCTGGCAGTGTCTGGTGACACTAGGAACTTCATACCTAGACTGTTGTATCGTAACGTTTACTAACCATGATCATCACATCATTTTACACTCTATATAACGTGTTTGCTTCTCCCTTGTGATGGCGAACTTGGCTGGTTGTTTTTTAGACATGGTTTCCATAGGCTATATGTATGTACTTTTCATTGTGTGCCTCACAATGGTTTCGGTCTGACAACCATATAGTAAACGAATATTGATCGAGAGGCTTCGGCAAACCACGGACATCGCTGATAACATTTTGACTACTCGAAGAACTGCACTAATCCATCAAGGTCAAGAAATTTAGTCTTTTACAACGAACATGGCTTGTTTTGTACAGTTTTAGCTCACATTATTATTAAATTTCTGAACTTCGTGAACCGCTGAAATGAAGGGACATTAGCTCACTCTGACGCCTGCACTTATCGTCATATTAAGTAGCGAATGACAACTTATTTCATAAACGAAAACGATGGTGATGATTGATCACTTTTTGCACTACAGTTTGTTGCTAATTTTCAATTTTCATGATAGACACGCTTCTAAGGTAAATTTGTTATAAGGGGATATGAACTTGGTCTTTTCAAAATGAATTTCAGGACTCCGATGTATAAAGTTGCGTGTCAAATTGTGTGACAAATATTTTTACAATCCATTATTATGTATTTTAAGTGTCACATGTATGGGTTTGGTAGGCAGGGCGGGGTTCTCTTGTACTTTCATTGTGTTGTTTCAAAATTATATATTGCATAAGTTATCTTCTGATTTGTGCAATGTTCGGGTGACAGTCGGTCTGACTGATCTCATGGCTCGAGACCGTTTACCGGATATATTTGCTTATTGGTTTTTATGTTTTAATAAATATAATAAAATCTCGTTGTAAAACTGTTTGTAACGGCGACACGGCCTACATCACACAACTAAAACACCAAAAATTAAAAATATGCTATTACTTCGGCAGCACATCGCCATAATGTCAGCGTACTCCTGAGTAATAGCACCTTTTGATTTTTTCTGTTTTAAGTGCGTGATTTAGGCCGAGTGGCCGTTACAAACAGTTTAAAACTGAAAGCGTTTTTACAATTATATTTTTTTTGTTTATTATATTTATTAATTTTAGCAGTCGACGTAGACTATAGCCTATTGACTCATGCACGCTAACTCAAAATAGTAAGACTTCCGTGTGTGAAAACGGCTGTTTAGGAGCTTCCGGTCAAAAATCTGAGCCTGCCATTCGCTCACTCAAGTTCGATTTCTCATAATAGGGCAATAACTCTTCTATCGGCATACATTTTCCAGTGATTCGGCGATACCTTTGATGTGCATGCGCAGAAATAGCGTTAATGGTGCTTCCGGTCTAAAAACTGCCGTCACCGTCGTGTTCAGCGATCACGATTCCTATAAGGGACACATTTTTGGTGATATGGTAAGCGATTAAGAGACTTTCGCACACATTTTCACTGCGCACGCGCAGACACAGCTATTTAGGAACTTTCTGTCAAAAATCTGACTCTGCCATTCGCTCCGTAGACCTCGATTTCCTATAAAAAGTGTATATTTTCATTATCGGATGACGTTTGACGCATACATTTGATGTTTTTGTGGACAATTTTCATTTTGACCTTGTGACCTTGACGTTCGACCTTTTGACTTCATGGCGGTGTTTGATGAATTACGTTTCATACGTCCAACGCACACACCAATTTTTAGCACCTGTACGATTATCCGTTCCTGAGTTATGCGTGACTCAATCTGATCATATTATCATCAAATGGAACGGTCACTGCGACCCACATTTTGAAATCCGTGACCCCAATTTGTCTATTCACTTTGTCACTTTCGGGGCTCTACGACGAAGATTTAGTATGTAATAGGCGAAAAAAGCGTTATTCCCATTGTGAAGGCTACACAGTTTACTACGCAGTATCACGTGACCTGTACACAGGGGGTCCCAAAAACACACATAAAAATTTCTGGCCAGGATGCATATCTCCAAGGGGGTTAACTATATATTGTCATTTATTATGTATAATTTATTGTACGACGATGTACATAACTGCGTTTTTTTCAGCAGTAAAAATAAAGACGATGATGACTATGATAATGAATATTTGTTATACTAACCTACAGCTTCTAAAAACCAAATAATGCATGACTCCAGACAGGGGCGTCCATCCTATGGGAAAATGATGTACGATGTTTCACAGAAAAATAAGAGACGGGGACGGATAAAAATCCCAGGATCATGCAAACAATAACACGATGGCATACTAAACTGCATGCATTTGTTCAGGAAAATTATTAAAATTATTGCCACCAGATGTCACCTTGTATGGCTGAAAAAAGGAAAAATTCTATACCTGCTTAGGCTTCGCCCCATAACCCACTGCCGCAAAATGCAAAATACAGGGTTCCCCCAGACCACTCAGCTGCATTTTAAAGGCCATACTTCTATATAAGGGATGAGAAGGATAACATAAGGACAATGTCGGGATGGAGCTAATGGAAAGGAAAAAGAGTGAGCGGAATGGAGGAAAAGTGGAAGGGAGGAAAGGGGAAAGTTTGCTTAATTGACTTTGGGGATGGAATCCCCTGCAGCAACTTTTCTTTTTAAACCCGATATTGTTTACGGTCTATTTGAGGAAAACGCCAACAGAACCAGCAAAAATTCAATGCGGCATTATAATTCAACGTCAATCGCACAGTGTCAAACTGCTAAATCATCTGTATACTCTCAGAATAGTCGAGTGCGTTATCACGACCACCGTCATCAATAATAATTAGTGGATTACCACGATGTTTGTCAAGAGTACAACACCACCACCGTTACCTCCACCGCTATTGTTGTCTGACATCGCGTAGCATTTTGTGTCGTTAATCGTGCAGTCGTTGTTCAGGCTCCTAAATTCAAACACATCTCTTGTACTGTAAAGAAAAGACTGCATGCTGTCTACTGATTGTTGTATATGCCGAAACAAATAGCAAATACTGAATTTGTTAACATTATAGGAATGGAATGGTTATTATGCGCTAGCACATTTAAAAGTGTCAACTGCCAGCTCTGAATGTATAGGCCAGCGATTGTGTTTCATCATTATAATTAATAAAAAATTACTTTGTATCCCTCCAAGAAATTCTACTCATGTGAGCCCCCAACGACCACCCAGTATCGAGTTATAGCACATTATAGCTGTAAATATTTTATATACGCCAAAATTGAGTCACATTACCAGGATTACGTAACGACGATGTTTGCTTATTAATGTACAAAACTGCAGTTTATACGCTAGTTAACGGCGCCATTACACATCAAAAACTGCAAATATAAAAAATGTGATATTGCTCAGCAGTACATTGACACTTAGGCAATGTCATGCTGTGTAATATCACATTTTTTATATTTGCAGTTTTTGATGTGTAATGGCGCCGTTAACTAGCGTA
>Ga0056115_1000850_pt1 | contig 13760 bp, 14 predicted proteins | sample WorMetOlspDAHAB1_FD_77007 | JGI IMG/M metagenome (GOLD analysis project Ga0056115, IMG submission 77007) | Marine gutless worms symbiont microbial communities from Max Planck institute for Marine Microbiology, Germany - Olavius sp. DAHAB.1 ...
AGGCTTTATTGATTTGGGTCGCCGGGCAAGAGGTGGCGCCGGCGGCCTACTTTTGTAGTCTCAGATAAACTACATTTTTAAATCGCCACGTTTATAGCATTTTCGCGGCGCCGGTAACACTGCTGATGAATATTTCAGCGGGTCAACCGCAATGCCCTTGTTGCGGCAGTTCAAAACTCAAAAAATTGATATCAGCGCATTCCTCTTTATCCGGAGCACCGCAATTCAGGTTACCTGGTGCAGGCGATACAGGCTGCTGTGGATCACAGCCGCACCAGGCCGGCTGCCAAGGACCCGGAAGCTGCTGAGGGAAAGGCCGTTAATAATTAATTGGGATATTGTGATGAATTTTAGAAATAAGGGGCAGTCCTCTTACCACCCCTTAATTCATTGAGAATTATGCAGCCTCCCATTGCTGCAGCTCAATCAAGATCAATCGGCAGGTTTGTCTCCCAATTTCTCAATACGTTTGTTGGTCGTTTCCAATGATTTTTTCAGGTAATCGGCATCAGCCTTTAGCATGTCCATTTCACCGGTTGCGTCCATTGAATAGGCCGGGCCGGCAACGGGCGGATACCACCCGTAACCTCTGCTAACACCGCATCCCCGTCCTGCACCGGGGCCGTATCCACCTCTGAAACCGCGCCTTAGTCCCAGACCGCGGCCATAGCCATAACCGCCCGCATAAGCGGGAAGATTTCCAGCTGTCGCCGGGTTGCAACGGCCTCTGACTCCGCCGGACATGGGTCCGGCTCCCATGGGTCCTGATCGATCAAATCCTGGCATGATATCACCTCCTTCAGGTTTCGTTAAATGGTTGAAAAGTTATTGAGTTGACTGGTTAGGACCGTCTACCCCGGCCCTGTCCTGCACTTTGTCCTCTGCCCCGGCCCTGTCCTGATCCCTGACACTGACCCCGGCCGGCACCTCTGCCTGATCCTCGTCCTTGACCCTGGCCGGTTGCCATACGGCCCCGTCCCTGTGGCGCGGGGGTCCCGCCTTTAGGACCGCATTTTCCCATACCGCGTCCTGATTTCGGACCCTGGCCTTGAGGGCCTGTTCTATCTCCCTGTGGCATACTATTCACCTCCCTTCGATATCGTTAGTAACTAAAATGGGTTATGGGTTAATTTGTTAAGACTGCCTACCTCGCCCTTTGCCGCGACCCCGGCCTTGTCCCCTGCCGCCGCCTCGGCGACGACGCATGCCCATGCCTCTAAATTCGTAGTCACCGCCTTCAATCCTAAGGGCTTTGCCGGTTATCAGCGCATCGGATATACAATGTCGGGCCCGGGCCAGAATTCTGCCGTAGGTTTGGCGAGATACCTCCATTAAATTGGCGGCGGATTCCTGGTCCAGACCTTCAAAATCGCTCAACCTGACGGCTTCGAGCTCCTCAACGGACAGATAAACTTCACCGGTTATTGGAACTCCCTCGGGGATAAATGCTGTTAGTGTTGGATATCCTGATACAAATCTCGGCTTTTTGGGACGCGGCATGGTTAGCCCTCCAGTTATGATCATTTGACCAAAATATATATCATGTCTTATATGATGTCAATAAATATTGTGGTCCTATGCTCAAAACAATTCACTCGGCACTTGAACGCCCACCATCAGGGCGGTTGTTGCCCTTCATCCGGCAACATTATTATGTTCAAACTTTCTCTAATGGTTTTTATTTAGAATTTTTTCGAAATTTTGCATGAATGTCTTCGAAATTTTTCAACTATTTAAGACCGGATTTGATGGCCTGCAGATTAAGATCTGAATAACCAATCTAATATATTCAATAAACCAATCCTAATATTTTCTGGCATGCTATATGCTTTGTCGTAAGGAAAAACAATATTTGAAACGCTTAGAAAAGGATGACTTCATATCAGGAGTAAATATGACCGCAAAGAAAATTGATTTTTGGCAGGCCCATTCTCTCAATTACCTCGAAATGGCATTTCGCCATGACAGACGAGAAAGGCTGCAGAATCCGGACGGATATGGCAAACGAACCGGAGAATGTGGTGATACGGTTGAGATGTTTGTATGCATAAAAAACGGCCGTATTCAAATGGTATCTTTCGATACTGACGGTTGTATCAATACCAATGCCTGCGCCAATACGGTATCGCACCTTGCGGAAGGCAATACCATTGCGGAAACCTGGGATATTACGTCGGAAGATGTCATCGACTTCCTGGAAACATTGCCGGAAGAAAATTATCACTGTGCGGAGTTGGCCGTTGGGGCTTTTTATCTGGCGTTAGCGAATTATCATGGGCTTCAACGAAACTGCTGGAAGAAACCATACCAGAAAGGAAAAAACACTGATATCACATTTCATGATTTTTAAGCCCACTTGATAAGGATGCGACGGCTGCTGAAATGAGTACTTAGGATAAGGAAAGAGCCATGAACACTGAGATTCGAAGAATTCTTTGCGCAACCGATCTGTCAGGTAATTGCGATCACATATATAGCTATGCCATGGACCTGGCCGGTGAGAGAAATGCCGGTCTTATGGTTATCCACGTCATAAGCCAGAGATCGATTAAATTGGCCAAAACACTGGCGTACTATCTTAACGAATCCCAAAAAGATGTTGTCAAAGAAAAAACCAATTCCGCCTTGCACCGCATGAAAAATGAACTTAGCTCCTTCCTCAAAAAAGAAATAAAAAATCATCCCGAGTACCCTGGGTTCGTTGAACACCTGCTGATATACCCGGGCAAGGCTGCTGATGAGATAGTGGAGAAAGCCAATCGATTCGGATGTGAGGCGATTGTTCTCGGCTCCCACAAGAGTAGCTTTGTAAAACGGCTCCTGCCAGGCAGTACAGCTAAGAAAGTTATCAGGCAGTCAAAAAAGCCCGTTTTCATGGTTTCTGCAAAACATGGCAACATTGATGTGGCCTCAATTGAGAAAAATTAAATTGGGTATTAGGTATTGGGTACTTGGGTATTGGGTATTCGACATTGGTTTTAATTTGTCGGTGGACTAAGATGATTTTGCAAAATCCAAATTTAAGATTTACCTGACTTGACACCTGCCAATAATGATATCTGTATTTTTACCAGAGTTACCAGCAATCTTTAAAGTCCGCAAATCAAATTTTGTGTAATAAACACGGCGTATAAATACAACGTTTTACGTTAGAATATATCGAGATATCTTAAACCTTGAATAAATAGCGGACCACAATATGTTGGTGCGCGTTAGATTCTTAGGTAAAAATCTGTAAAGGAAAGATTGGACCTGCAAACCCATCACTTTCTGCATATCCACAAAGTTTAGAAGCATAGCCGAAATCTATACTCCGGTTTTTGTTTGGAATGCTTCAACCAATTTACTCACCTCGATATCGTCAAAGGATAAAATTTGCACAGTAGAACTGATTCTTTGTCGTATCAACTTTGCCGATTTGATTAAAATCTGCTATGTTTCATTCTTTAGCAGTCCGGATGTGGAGGTCATCCTTGAAGCTCATCGCGGGTATCTAAACGTTCGCGGTATCCGTCAGATGCTTCACGAATCTATAGTAGATCCAGATAAACCCAGGCCCTCGCTGCTCAAAAACTCGGTGTGGCGAAAAAATATCCATTTGCTGAAGAAATATGGGTTTTCATTTGATTTGCAAGTATACCCTCAACAAATGGGCCAGGCGTGTAAGTTAGTAAAAGAACACGAAAATCTGCTATTTATCCTCTACCATACAGGCCAGCCGTCCAGGCATGATAAAGAAAGCCTGCAAAATTGGCGAACTGGAATGCAGTCTTTAGCTCGATTTCCAAATGTGTGCGTCAAGATTTCCGGGCTTGGCATGTTCGATCGCAACTGGACCATTGATACCATCAGACCCTTTATTCTATACACCATAAAGACATTCGGAGTTGAACGCTGCATGTTTGGAAGTAATTTTCCAGTGGACGGTATGATGAGCAACTATTCCCGACTCTGGTCAGCCTGCAGCGAAATCACCGGCGATTTATCGCACAATGAGCGGCATGCGCTCTTCTGCGGTAATGCCGAACGGATATACCGTATTTAAAAGATTACTAATTTGCTGATTCCAGAAAGGATTCAAAAATGCGCACTTATCGGATAGTCGTTTTGCCCGGTGACGGCATTGGGCCGGAAGTAATGAAAGAAACCCTTAAAGTTCTCAAAGGAGTTTTGCAAGGCTCAGGCGATCCAAGATTCGATTTCAGTGAACACCCGCTTGGCGTAACACATTACAAAAAAACAGGAGAGATCCTGCCAGTTGAATTAATCGAAGAATGTAAAAAAGCAGATGCGGTTTTGCTATCCGCCATTGGTCTGCCGGACATTCGATTGCCAGATGGAACCGAGGTCCAGCCACATCAGGTCGTTGGCCTGCGCCAAGCATTGGATCTGTATGCGGCACTACGGCCGATCAAACTCTACCCGGGGGTACCATCAGTGTTGAGAGACGTCGATCCCGGCATTGATTTCATTGTATTGCGGGAAAATACGGAAGGGCTGTTTGCGTCGTTCGGCGGAGGCAGCATGGCCCATGATCAAGCTGTTGCTGATACCATGCTGATCACCCGAAAGGGTACGGAACGGGTTGTTGAGTTTGCCTTCCGCTTAGCGAAACGCCGAAAGGGCAGGCCACTGGATGGCAGACGGAAGGTGACTTGTGTGGACAAAGCAAATGTGTTCCGCAGCTTCGCGTTTTTTCGCAAAGTATTCTATGAAGTGGCGGCGCGTCATACCGATATTGATGCTGAATCCTGCTACGTAGATGCCATGTCGCTTTACATGGTGCAGGTCCCATGGAACTATGATGTGCTCGTGATGGAGAACATGTTCGGTGACATTCTCTCTGATCTGGGTGCTGGTTTGGTAGGTGGTTTGGGATTGGGACCTTCCGCCGAAATAGGCGACCGGTATGCTTTGTTTCAGCCCTCACATGGCAGTGCACCCCAGATCGCTGGAACAAATGTTGCCAACCCGGTGGCAACCATTTTATCGGCAGGTATGATGCTTGACTGGCTGGGTCAACACAATGCAGACACCAACTTGAACATGGCGGCTTACAGAATTGAATCGGCTGTGGCCGAAATTATTCGTTCCGGGAAAGTGCTGACCCCCGACCTGGGAGGCGATGCGACAACCGAGCAGATGGGTGATGCTATATTAAAAGTTATCGAATCCAGCAGCTAAATAATTCCTTTCTTAATTATAATCATCATTGTTCTTGACAAAAATTTCCTCATTTAATATCTGTTATTATAAATGTAATATTTTACACACTACATTTTAAATCTTACTGATTTAGTATGATTTTATAGGCGAATCCCGCCTAAGTTACATTTTGAAGCTAAGCAGCAGGCACAGCCAAGTGGCCACTATACAATCTAAACTAAACGAAAAGATGAAATAAATGAAAAAATTAGGTCTAAGACGCAATCTGGAACTGGAAGTCTATGACATAATTAAATCTTTGATCCTGGATCGCAAATTTATGCCGGGAGATAAAATATCTATCGATCAATTACAAGCGGATCTGGGGGTTAGCCGCACACCCATTGTGATAGCTCTCAAAATGTTAGAAAAGGAGATGCTCATCACAACCAAGCCCAGGCGGGGGCACTATGTTCGCACCTTCACAAAAAGAGAAATCATTGATGTTCTGGAACTAAGGGAGGCCCTGGAAGCCTTGGGGGCCAGAAGGGCCGCCCGTCGTATCACTGAATCACAAATAAAAAAACTCAAAGGATTCTTCAAGGATGTTGATGTGGAAGGTGATCCGAAAGCTTTGGCTGCATATGCCAAGGAGGATCAGTCGTTCCACGAATATTTAATGGAAATAGCCGGCGGTAAAATTTTCTCTAGTGTGTTCAATGCCTATGCCATCGTCATTTTCACATACCATGCCGATCTTCCAGGCGGATTCGTCAGGCACCCGAAGGATACTATCCAGGAACATTTGGATATGGTGGAAGCCATATGCAACCGGGATGAAGATAAAGCCGCAGAACTCATAAGTCGGCATACGAGAATAGGGAGAGAAAAATTTGAAAAAGAACTGTTAAAGGAGGAACAAAAAAAGATTTAGTTTAGTATTCAACAGTGGCAATGATCGGTTTCAAGAAATCCTGCCATTTTATAATGAAGGCAGTCGAACCGATCACAGGTATTTCACCGGCAACAAAAAAGGAGGTATTATGAAGAAATCACGGAGATTTTCAGTTAGGGTTTCACTTATTTTGGCCACGATGCTTCTCGTGTCTTTTGCGACCACACCGCTTTATGCTGCTGACTATAAGCTTAGGATTGCCTGCAGCCACAAGCCGGTAAGCCCGTGGGTCCAGGCTGCACAGTATTTTGAAAAAGAGCTTGAGGCTCTCACCGGCGGTCGCATCGATGTTACCGTACATCACAGCGCAACCCTGGGAAACACTCGCGAAGTCTGCGAAATGGTGAGAAACAACACGTTGGAGGCGGCTATTCCAGGTTCGGCCCAGCTATCGACTTATACTCCCGAAATTGGCGTAACCGTGCTTGCGTATATCTTTAAAAATGATGCCAGCATGTGGGGCGTCCTTGATGGTCCTGTCGGTGACTATATCGATAGCAAACTGGCCGAAGCCAATTTTCACAATCTGGGCTGGTACAAAAATGGTTTTCGAAGCGTGACCAACGACAAAAGACCAATCAAAAAGCTTGAAGACTTGAACGGATTTAAACTTCGCGTATTGCCCAGCCCCAGTGTTATGGCATTTTTTAAAGAGGTTGGTGTAAATCCCATGCACATTGACTGGGCTGAATTGTTTGAGGCGATGAAAAAGGGAGTCGTTGAAGGTCAGGAAAACCCGCCGTTTTTTGTCTGGCTCGGCAAAGTATATGAGATGAACAAATATTATTCGTTTACCAAACACATGAATGAGCCGGGCATTCTGGTATTGAGCAAAAAGTACTATGATAAGTTACCTGAGGATCTGCGTCTGATGGTCGATGTAGCAGCTAAGAAAGCCGAAATTTGGCAGCGGGCCAAGATGACTGAGATGAACGCGGTTTGCCTTGAGAGGTTAAAAGAAGCCGGAATGCAGATCAACGAGATCCCCGAAGCCGAACTCGATCGGTTCCGAAAGGTGACTTATGAAAAGGTTTTTCCGAAGGTTGTCAAAAATAAGGATTTAGGACCCAATACAAAAGAATTGATAGATATGACGATCTGGGCCCAGGAATAGCCGAAAAGTCAATTTCGCTGAGACAAACCACCAGCTCATCCCGTTACAGGGGATGGGCTGGTGGATTATAATCCGAATTTTTCAGGATATTACAGATAGTAGCAGAGGATGTGGTCAAACATGGTACTTGAAAGTCTTCGCAAGGGCATACGGTTTGTTGCCATGACATGTTGTGGTGTACTGATCCTTTCGGTCTTTATTAATGTCGTTCTGCGATATGTATTCAACTCCGGAATCCCATTTGGAGAGGATTTAACCCGGTACCTCATGGTTGTGGTGGTCTTTTTTGCAAGCAGTCTGGCCTTGGATTCGAAAAGACACATCAGCATCAACCTATTTGTTCGCAATCTCAGCCGATATAATCAGCTGCGTTTGGAGCTACTATTTCAGATTTGTATACTGGTTTTTTTAATTCTCCTAATGATTTATGGATCCATCCTGCTCCCCAACCAGTGGACGGCCTACATCCCCACCATGAGACAGGTCTCAATGTTCTGGTTTTATATTAGCATTCCAATTGGTTGTATATTAATGGGAATCTTTTTAATCAGAAACCTTATTCACACGTCTAAGGAACTGAATCAGGAGCGCAAATCCAGACCGCAAGCACGTGGGAAAAAATTAATTTGGAGCGTCGGATTCATTGTTGTTTCTGCAGCCAGCTTGATTGTATCCATTATTTCTTATTATTTAGGCTCGACCAGCGCGGTTTTTTTTATTCTGCTTTCATGCTTTGCATTCACTGTTTCGATCGGGATGCCGGTTGCTTTTTGTTTGGGAATCAGCGGGGTCACCTTTTTCCTCATATCGGACGATCTGTCAATGCTGGCCGTTCCAACCTTAGTATTTGGCGGTATCAGTCCCTTTGCCCTGATGGCCATAACAGCGTTTATCCTGACCGGGCTTCTGGTTGAAAAAAGTGGTGTGGTCCAGGATTTGGTCAATTTTTCCGATTCAATGGTGGGACAATTCCCAGGCGGCCTGGCTCATACGAATATCGTGGCCAGCATGTTTTTTGCCGGCGTTTCGGGGGCGGCACTGGCGGACACTGCTGCCATCGGATCGATGATAATTCCGGCCATGAAAAAAAACGGCTACGACCGTAAATTCAGCGCGGTCATAACGGCCTCGTCGTCGGTTGTCGGTCCTGTAATTCCGCCCAGTGTCGGGATGATTATATATGCCTATGCGGCACCCGGGGACGTCTCGATCGGGGGCCTTTTTATGTGCGGCGCTATTCCGGGTCTTCTTTTGGGCTTGGGAATGATGGTCCTTACCCATTTCTATGCCATCCGTCGCAACTATCCTGTCAATCAGTCGGGGTTCGATTTGAAGCTGGTGTTTGTTCAAGGGGTCAGGGCATTCTGGGGTCTACTGATCCCCGTTATTATTTTGTTGGGGATTATGGGGGGAGTCTTTACGCCGACAGAGGCAGGTGCCATCGCCGCTTTCTATGGATTATTTTTAGGCCTGGTGATCAAAAGGCGGCTTAATTGGAAATTGCTTAAAGAATGTCTTCTTGAGTGCTCGATCATGAGTGCCGTTATTTTTTTAGTCCTTGGCTGCGCAAAAGTTATAACCTATACTCTCTCTATTTATCAGGCACCGGAAGCAATCACGGCCTTCCTGCAAGACCTTACCTCCAATCGGTATCTTTTTCTTTTTCTTGTATTAACCGCTCTGTTAATTATCGGATTTGTGCTGGAGGGAGTAGCCACCATGATTATGTTAGTTCCTGTTTTTGCACCGGCTGCTACTGCTTACGGTATCGATCCGCACCATTTTGGTCTCCTTGTTGTCATGATCATACAACTCGCATTACTTACGCCACCCGTCGCCCTGGGTCTGTTCATTGCTTGTAATTTGGCTCAGACAACAATCGAGGAAGTCATGAGTGACCTCTGGCCTTTCCTGGCTATAATCTACGCCATGATTTTAATAATTGCCCTCTTCCCGGAATTTACCTTGTGGCTTCCTAAAATTATGGGATATATCAACTAAAGTAACTTAGAATCCTGACGAGGATTGGAAATCGAAAATTAAAAAATCCAAAGGGGGGTTTCAATGATCAAAAAAATAGGCTTTGTGCACACCGGTGTGGCGATCGCAGATATGTTTAAACCAATGATTGCCGAACGTTTGCCCGGGGTGGCGACATTTCATATCGTGGATGACAGCCTAATTCAGGATCTGCTACAGGAAGAGCAATTTACGCCATCTATCCTAAAACGCCTGTGCAACCAGGTTGAGTTGGCCGAGGAGGCCGGTGCCGATTTGATCATGGTCACTTGCTCCAGTATAGCACCCGGCGTTGATGTCGCCCGGAAAATGGTGGGAGTCCCGGTGATGAAAGTTGATGATCCCATGGCTGAAAAGGCGGTCTCTTTATCCGATAACATCGGCGTCATGGCAACTGCTAAAACCACTATGGCTCCCAGCGTTAACCTTGTTAAAGAAAAAGCGGCCGAAGCCAAAAAAGAGATAGCGATCCATCAAACGCTTAGCTCAGAAGCCTTTGACTGCTTTTTGCAGGGCAATATGCAAACCCATGATCGCATTGTAAAAGATGCAGCTAAGGGTTTAAAAGGCAAGGTCGGTGTTATCGTTCTGGCACAGGCGTCTATGGGTCATCTGGCAGAAGCCATTCAGGAGATTACCGGCGTTCCGGTACTCAAAAGTCCGCCGCTGGCAATGGACGCATTGGTAGAAAAAGCTAACCCAAAGTAATTTTCACTCCCAAAAGCAAAAAGGATGGAGCAGTGGATTCTGTTATATCAATTAATACGTTGGCCTATGAAGGTTATGATCTGGCGACCGCGCTGAGAGAAATAGCAAAAATCGGTGCGAGCCATGTTGAGCTGGGCTTTACGAGGGGCTTTACTGAAGGATTGACAGAAGAAAATTTTAACGAGGCCTCCGCCCAAAAAATCACCCGTCTCTTATCTGATCTGGGTTTGTCCAGTATCGCGTTATCGGCCCATACTGACCTAACCACTGGAGAGGCTGTCGATGAGCTAAAAAGAAGAATTGATTTTGGCAAAAGGCTGGGAGTAGCAGTGGTCAACACTAAAGTTGGAGCGAAATCTGGCCGGAAACAATATGAAAAAAATATTGAGCTCATAGCAGATTATGCTGAATCGATGAATATTATCGTTGGGTTGGAAAATCCGGCTGAAGGAACCGATCAAATTCTAACCTCCGGAAAAACCGGTGTCGAATTAATTAGGAGCATTGGCAGTGAATTTATAAAACTGAACTATGATTTCGGTAATGCATTTACCTATTCAAAAGGAATGATTGACCCTGCAGCGGATTATAAGGAAGCCTTACCCTATGCTTGCTATTTGCATCTAAAAGATATGAAAAAATTAGATGATGGCTGGGAATTTTCTCAAATCGGTAAGGGAGTTATCAACTATGATGTGATATTCAAAGAACTGGTTGAAGAAGAAAAATTGCTACCATTGAGCATCGAACATCTTTTTATCTATAACGCATCTGAAGATTTTATTGTACAGCGTTTGCAGCAGCCGCCGCCTCTCTCAGATATCAGCTCAAATCTTAAAAATTCTATCGCTTATGTAAATAGCGTCATCAGAAATTCTAAGTAGGTATATCAGCCAAAGGAAAATTTATGTCATTCCCTTTGATTGCGGAATGATATTTAGAATCAACTGGCTGGAAGACCGCCCCACGGGATCATCAGTGTAACACCTAACTCCATTAATCCTTGAGTCTGTGTCTGTTGATTGACTGTGGCGGGCTGAACCCTTTTCTCCCAATTATACTGGGCGAAAAACCTGATTTAGGAGGAGAAAATGAACTACAGTGTTTTAGGCCGAACCGGAGTACTGGTATCCGAATTGTGTTTTGGCACCATGTCTTTTGGTAGCGAAGCCGATGAAAGTGAATCCGCACGGATGTTCGCATGCTGCCGCGATGCCGGTATCAACTTTTTTGACTGCGCCAATAATTATAGTAACGGCAGGGCTGAAGAAATTTTGGGGCAGCTGATCGCCGATTGTCGCGATGAGGTTGTCATCGCTACCAAAGTCACACACCGGACGGGAAGAGATATCAATGCGATCGGCTCTTCCAGACGACACATAATGATCGAAATCGAAAGAAGTCTTCAAAGGCTGGGAACAGATCGAATCGATCTGTATTTTATCCACCAGTTCGACGAACTGACGCCGATCGATGAAACCTTGCGGGTGCTTGACGATTTGGTACGCCAGGGCAAAGTCCTCTATATCGGAGCCAGCAACTGGGCGGCATGGCAGGTTGCAAAGGCGTTGGGCATTTCGGCCAAAGAGGGGCTGGTGCGTTTTGAATGTATAGAACCGATGTACAATCTAGTTAAACGCCAGGCCGAAGTCGAACTCCTTCCGCTGTCGCTGTCTGAACATGTTGGCGTTATTGTTTACAGCCCCCTGGCCGCTGGACTGCTGTCCGGTAAATTTTCAGGCGGTAAACCACCTAAAACCAGCCGTATTATTGAAAAAGACCTATATACCAAACGGTACAGCGATCCAGCATATCATGATATTGCCGAGCGGTTTTTCAATTACGCAAAAGAGAGAAACATAAACCCGGTCACACTGGCTGTCTCCTGGGCCAAGACGCACCCTGCGGTTACGGCACCCATCATCGGAGCTAGAAATGTCCACCAGTTAACGGCTTCGCTGGAGGCCGCCGATTTCAATCTATCACCGGATATGCGCAAGGAGATTTCAAGGCTTTCGGCTCAGCCGCCCAACGCTACTGACCGATTGGAAGAAAATATCGATGCAAGCTTTAGGCTTCGCAATTGATTATGTCCAGTTCATAAGGAAACTTTGAGTAGTTTTTTCGAAAGCTTGATATGTTTGGATGTTTTTTACCGAAATGCGTATTGGTTGGACAATTACACACTTTTTTACTCTTTAAATTATTATAGATATCTGCTCCTGAAATAAAGGAAATGTGCAGATTGGATATCAAAATGTATAAAGATCATAATTTTTTCGACCAGTGAGCCAATACAATATATAGTGGTATGGTATGTTTGCTGGGAAGTGAAGGATATTATCGTATATCGCAATACTATCAAACTTGTGGGTTACAGGTCTTTTCAAGAAAAAGCTCACTTTTGCTATCTGCTTACTATTTATCAGATCCCGAGCGGCTCTCTGAAATTTGAAGGTAATGTAAACATCTATGAAAAATTGGTCGTCCCTCAAAACCTGTAATATCATACTGCCAAGCGAGGTTTTAATTTACTTTCTGATTTTGTCAATTCAAGTATAGATCAGGACATTTTATTGTTGTTTGCATGCCGCATATTATCTTTCTCCTCAGGGTAATAAATTTAGAATTTTTTCGAAAAAAATTCGAAATTCTTCGAATAAGAATTATCTGCTTTAAATCCCTTCAGCCTCAAATTCTCCTAACCTGTTAAATTTAAGTCGTTTATAACGGTCACTGTTTCTTGGCATGTAATGTGCTCTAATAATGGCAGAAATTTATCCTGTGGGGATTCCGGCAGTATCCTTGTAGGGTGGGCAATGCCCACCCTACAAAATAGAAGTTTTGCAACGTTAGGCTAAACCGTGGAAGTTAGTTGTCAGGCAAAAACATTTGAGAAAAATAGCCGATTAAAGGAGGAGACCGATGATTCCAAAAATTCAAAAAATTTTATATGCAACAGACCTTTCACCCAATTCCATCTATGCTTTGCGCTATGCCATGAACTCGGCCATTAAGCACGATGCCGACATCATCATTTTGCATGTTTTGGAGAAAGTGGATCCGGCCAGCCATGTCATGCTGGATCTTTACCTCTATAAGGAGCGGCACCAAGAAGTCGTGGAGGAACAGATAAGCGAAACCAATGCTCTCATCAAGAAACGTCTTAGAACACTTCGGGATAAGGAGCTTGAAGGTCATCCCGAATTTGAGGATAAAGTGATATCCATTGAAGTATGTGAGGGTTTTCCGGCAGAGGAAATTCTTAGAAAGGCTCAAGAGCTGAACTGTGATGAGATCATCATGGGAACCCACAGCAAAGGGATAATTGCAAATACCTTTTTAGGGAGTACTGCCAAAAGAGTCTTGTGTCGGACAAGAATACCGGTTCTTATTATTCCTTTACCCGATTCGGATCTGCCGGAGGCGGAGAATTAATGGGCACTAAGGCACCAGGACACAAAGTGAAGCTCTGGTTTGTCTACATCTTAGCGACTTTGTGTCTGGTGGTGGGCAAATAAGATGTTGCCGGCCAAAAATATCTGAGGTCCGGTGATCTCTCCATCAAATTGGAACGGCATGAAACATTACGTGCTGTAAATAGACAACCAAATCCAGAGCAATAATTCCTGCAACCAGTGATATAAAATTGGTAGTGCCAAGATGGTTGAGCAGACCCCACTCATTAGCCTGAGCTTTCTTAATAAGCAGATTAAATACTTTTAAACGAAGGAGTTTTTTTAGAATCAGTTGACAAGCAGTGGGTGATTATCAGAATAAATGGGTCTCAAATTTGAGGCCTTTTTTTATTTTAATAAG
>Ga0056115_1000852_pt1 | contig 13755 bp, 7 predicted proteins | sample WorMetOlspDAHAB1_FD_77007 | JGI IMG/M metagenome (GOLD analysis project Ga0056115, IMG submission 77007) | Marine gutless worms symbiont microbial communities from Max Planck institute for Marine Microbiology, Germany - Olavius sp. DAHAB.1 ...
AAGATCGGAAATGGTGTATTGAGTAGTATTGCCGACATCGATATCAGTGGTGTAATTGCCGCTGGCAGTACCGTAATAAAGATTATAGCCTTTCAAATCAGACTCTTTATTGGCGTCCCAGGCGAGAGTGACATCTGCTGCTGAAGCATTGAAGACGACTAACAGGGAAAATATCAACAGTAAAGAAAATAACTTACAATAGTAATTATCAAAAAGACGTAAATACTTCATATCAGCACCTCTAGGTAGATATTTTTTGCTGTGCGAAACAAACTCAGCAGAAGTGCTGATGTCGCTCAGCAGCCCTGCAGCCGATCCGATGTTAACCGGATTACGGTCAGTGGCTTTGCGTCCCATCTTTTCAGATGGTTTGCCCTTGTGAGCCGGAAAATAAGATTTTCAGCTTGCAGACACGAATAGCAAAACAGATGCCATTAATTGCTGTATTGATGATAAAAATAGTACGGATTAAGGTCATGCAGCCCGGGGATGTGCGTAAAACTCATATATTTTTAACCAGTTATAATCTTCCGGCGACAAAAAAAAAAATTGAAAACCAAAGTGATATTGTGCATAATTTTATAATAAACCGTGCAAATTGGATTGGCATACCCGGTTTTCTAATTAAAAGTATCAATATTTATTCACCGTGCGTATGATTCTGAATACATTTATCAGCTCTATAGCCGCCATCGCCAATTATTGCTTAGATGACATTGAAATTGGATAATCTCAATCCGGTTTTCACGAATTAATTGACTTTGAACTTTTACTCGGCTAAGGAGGGAAAACCATGGCCTATATTTAGCGGTTCAGGGTTCAACGTTCAGGGTTGAAAAGCCTCCAAACAGTTTATGGTATTCTGTTTTCGTCATGTATATCAAGCCGTTACACCCCAATAAATATGTCGGGCATTCAGTATATTGATCAATATGGTGGGCGGCGTCCGCCGGTAGTAACCTTTGAACTTTAGACCCTGAACCCAGAACCATTCTTTAATTAAAAACTAATCTGAAAAAATAAAGGAGTTTACATTGTGCGGGATCAATTAATTTCTGCAATGGAAAATGCTATCGAGGAAGTCCGGCAATGGCCGAAAAAAGAGGTTCAGATTTTCCATCACAACGACTCCGACGGTCTCAGCTCCGGGGCGATTCTGACCCGAATTTTTGAGCGAGCCGGTTATAAGATAAAACGATTTTGCCTGGAAAAGCCCTACCCGGCCCTGCTGAAAAAAGTATACGAACAGACGGGCGAAATAATTATTTTTGCCGATTTTGCCGGCCGCATCGCTCCCATGCTTTCAGAATTAAATCAGGGTCGCAATCTGACTCTGATTCTGGATCATCATGTGGCGGAAGCCTCCACGGATTCGAAAGTCCACAACCTGGATCCTGACCTTTTTGGTCTGAAGGGTGACCGGGACATCGCCGGTGCAACCACGTGCTATTTATTTGCCCACACCTGGGACCCGGCAAATAAAGATTTGGCAGTCATCGCGGCTATTGGTGCCGTCGGGGACGAATTTTTCGTGGATGGCTGCCTGGTAAGTGAGAACCGGGATGTGGCTCTGGAAGCGGTGGCACAAGGCAAAATGCAAATCAAAGAACAGAAGCGTGGCGAACGCTATTATCTCATTACCTCTGCCGGCCAGGTACCCTGTGATGAATTCGGAGCCTATCTGGATACCCTGGGTGCCGCCGGCTATTACCAGAACGGACCGGACATGGGGATAAAAGTCTGTCTTGAAGGCACTACAGCGGAATCCGATCAAATGCTGCAAAACCTGAAGGCGGTTCAGGCCAGAGCATTCAAGCAGGAAATCCAGCGGATTAAATCAGGGTCGCTTAAGGTAACGGAACACATTCAATGGTTTCAGATCGAAAATCGATTTAAACCCATGGGCGTCAAAATGATCGGCGTTTTTTGTGACGCCATTAAAAATTCTGATTTCATCGATCCCAAACGTTATGTGGCCGGTTATCAAATAATCCCCAATGAAATTCCGGGATTCGGCCCGATATCAATGAACGACGTAAAAATTTCAATGCGGGTTTCTGCATTTATGGAAGAAGAAATCCGGTCAGGCCGTTCAATGGCATTGAATATATTGCTTCCCGAAGCCACCAATAAACTTGGTGGTTTCTCAGATGCCTGCCACAGCCTGACAGCCGCCACTACAGTAGCGATCGGCATGGAAGAAGCGTTAATAGAAGAAATGGAAAAGATATTAGAAGTGGGAAATCAGAATGCGGAAGCCGGAAAATAAGATAGCTCAAAGCTGAAAGGTATTGGAAGGCTTAAGTCGGAAAATGGAATAGCTCAAAGGTGAAAGCTGAAAGCTCAAAGGTCGAAAAGACCGGATTTATACTGCAACTTGAGATCTTTGAATTAAATACAAAAGTCTCTTGGATATAACCTTAAAAAATAATATGATTATATCCCGCCGGACAGCAACCGGGGGTTTTAGTCTGTCAAAGAGTTTTATTGCAAGAACAACTATGCATGAATGGAAAGGATAAATATATTATTTTATCCGTTAACTGGGAAGCCTCCAAGATTACAATGTTTGAGATTTTCTACTTTGTTACAAACTCTTTAAATACTGAAAGGATTAAATAATCATGGGAAAAGGAACAGCTTTCGGAAAAACGATCCTGATCGGGGATCAGTTTGTCTTAAGAGAGGTACCGGCAATTGTATCTTCAATACCCTTTGAAACTGAATGTATAGTAGAACGGCTGAAAGAGGGCGAGGGATGGATGTTGGAAGACAACCGCATCGAGGTGCCGGGCTATAAAAAGAAAAAAGAGCACCAGCAGATTGATTCGATCAACCACATGCTTGAGGTGATGAAAATTGATGTTAAGAACAATCCGCTAAAAATTACTTATGGCGGGTCGCTGTTGGCGGGAAGCGGTGTCGGCGCCAGCGCCGCCCACTGTGTTTCACTGGCCCGGGCCTTGAATGATGAATTTAATCTGGGGCTTTCAATCGATGAAATCAATCATTTTGGCTGGGAGGGTGAGTTTGCCTACCACGGCACGCCCAGCGGCGTTGACAACACCGCCTCGACTTATGGCGGTCTGATTCAATACCATATTAAAAAAGGCGAAAAGACCTGGCAACAGATTAACTTGAAAAAGCCGGTCGAAGTCGTTCTCGGCAACAGTGGGGTGACAGCCGATACCTCAAAATTGGATGACCATGTAGAAGAACAGGAAAAAAACGACCCGAATCTGTTTCAGGAACGCCTCAACACCATCACCCTGCAGTCCCAGGCCATGAAAAAGGCCCTGGAGAACTATGATCTGCCCATAGTGGGAGATATCATGACAGCTAATCATGAAATCCTGATCAAAATGGATCTTTCTCACGAAACGCTGATCTACATCTGTAACAAGGCCCGTGATATGGGCGCCCTGGGCGCTAAGGTTACCGGCGGCGGCCGCGGCGGTTATATGAATGCCCTGACTCCCGGCAAAGAACTGCAGGAAAAAGTCGCCTCTGCCATGGAAAAAGAAGGATATAAAGTAATCCGGGCCACGATTGGGGGCAGGTAATACTTTTTTCAAAGGCATCCAGTGGCTGGAAAGAAACCAAATTTTTCATGTAAGGGTTGATAAATGAAATCTCAACTTTTTTCGCTGAGAATTTTGTAGATGTGCGTTACGAATCAACAACTAACAAAGAGTAGCGATGCAGGCAAGAAATCATTCACTTACATTCTTTCAAATTTGAGGCAAATTCAGAGTATATCATCAATTTAGACGGGATTCAGAGAATCTCAATGTATCGGCGGTCCCGTGATATTTGGTTTTTGAGAAGATATCTTCAATCTCGGATTTTGCTATTATCAAAAAGCAGAGGCATATCAAGAAATGGCTCTGCCTTTTTATTGCCCATTTTCGCTGATCCAAATACCCCCTTTATGCATATAAGATTATTAAAATAGAGACACCTCTCCCACCCAGCTAAGCTTTAAACAAATCATAATCTCCCATCCTTTTATTATTTTTCTTAATAGCTGTAAGACCCTAATTTTTTTTCCGTCTATAGATATCAAAATGGACGAGCACCCTTGCTAGAACTCTGAGTTACCTGAGAACGAAAGGATCATGGAACCCGAACGAACCATACAGGATGTAAGGACAGCGAGAAGATCGATAAAATCTCCTCAGCTCTCTGGACAAGGCAAGGGTGAACATCCAAAAAAAATAAGAAAGGAGGTGAAAACAATGAATGAGAACTATATCAGGAAATTTAGAAGAAAACTAGCAACCGTTATCTTGTTGGCTTGCGTGCTGTTCGTTTGTGTCAGTACAACACCAGCAGCGGCAGCATGGCACTATTTCGAAGTAATACCTTGGAGTGCCTTTTCCTTTGGTGGGCAGATACCGGATGTAATAGATGCGGTGTATCTAAATACAACACCCGGGCAAGAACAAGCATGGATAAAACATCATACTGGCGGCACTCCCACCCATTGGACGTACATCGCCCCTTTATATAAAGGTAGTGAAAACAGCAATGGGAAGGTTTTTCACTGCTATGTTGGAAGTGACATGTACATAAACTACGTACGCGAAGGTTTAAACATAAAAATCTACCCTGACCTTGGTTACTCCAACCATTTTGGATATATCCGTGTCACAAAAGGAGACGTGGAGTTCCCATCGTATTACGCAGGGGCTTATCTGAAGTTGAAGTGGTAGAGCAATGTGTCAGGTCAACAAATTATTATGAGACCCATATAGATAGATAGTTAGTTACTACCGCACTCGGTCACACTCTCGCTGTCAAACTTAATAGCGGCAGGGCCAAGTATTGGTCCTGCCTTTTAGTGAGGATGTCCATATATTGTAGAGTCGTTTGTCAGAAAAGTGCAACATTCTGCAATAATTGGAAAGAATTGAAAGGCCAAAAATTTTCGAGTAGTATAACAGCACTGAAAAAAAATTGTATGAAAGTTGGTTTTGATTATTGCCCGAATTGTGCATTTTGATGGCCTTGATAGAATAAAAGCCACAACTTGTAAAAATATGGTGCAAAGGCCTATGGTTAGGGTCAGCTTGGTTTAATATATCCTATTAACGATTTTCCCGCATAAGTGGGTACTTTTTTGGTTTGCCTAATTTAAATAATTCTGAAACCTGAAAGATTCCACAAATTCTTGCGTCTATAGGTAACAAAAGGGGCAAGCACTTGCCTGAGCTCAGAGTTCACAAAGGAGAAGCAGAACTGGGTACAACACTACTTCAGCAGTCTATACATCTATTGCAGACTGGTGAAAATTAGGCCGAGGCGACTGGCAAGAGAATTCCTATTGTGTCAAGCAAAGACAGCAATTTCCGGGCTTATCTATGACAGGACCTAATATCCTCGGCTTTCTGACCGATTTAAGGGTGAACACCAAAAAAAGATTGAATCAAGGAACTAAAATGAAACCATTAAACCAAACTTTAACAAAAAAACAAAAACAGCAATTAAAAACAAAAGGAGTAAAGTAAAATGAGAAAGAAATCAATAACAACTATAATTTCAATGATTACTATTTTGTTCATCTTCTCATCTATTTCCTATGCTGCAACACAAACTGAGTGGTTGGCCGCTCATAACAAGTATCGCCGCTAGCACTTTGGCACCACAGATGTGACAGTGTGGGACAATGCTCTGGCACAGAAAGCTAAGGCCTGCGCAGACAATTGGAACGGTGTTCACTGCAACTATGGGGAAAATTATCATAGTGCTAAGGGTAGTGCAGAATCAGTGGTAGCAAGCTGGTATAGCGAGGAAGCTGCCTACACTACATACGTAGGATATGGGAACGAGCCAAAGGTTACTACACAAAACGGCGTAACAAAGCTTGATGATCCCAACTTCGGTAAATACGGTCATTTCACACAGGTTGTATGGAAAAACACAACGAAAATTGGATGTGCAACCGGCGCCAAAGGAACAGTATGTAATTACTCCCCGTATGGAAATTATGCGAATCAGTTTGCAGCAAATGTGAAGCAAAAAAAGCCTCAAGTGGACATAAAAGTTAACGGGTTGGATAATGTTACTGTCTCTTCAAATACGCCTGTTTCAATCGCTTTCAGCCTTGATACGCATGGGTTGGCCGGTTTGTATTCGGACTGGTGGTTTCTTATTGGAGCACCGTGGGGCATTTATTCTTTTGTGTGGAATACGATGGATTGGGCCTTCGGATTTAAACCATTGATTCAGTATGACCTTTTTGACATCTCACCGCCTTGGGTGATTTTTAAAGGCGTTTTACCCTTACCCAAAGGGACCTATGTGATCGCCATTGGCGTAGATAATCCTGATGGTATCCTGAACCTGAACAACGGGAGCTATGATTTAGCCTTGATAACTATTCAATAGTTACGGAGGATAGAGTGATGCGAGTTTTCAATATCATAAAACAGAGGAGCTGCTTCTTATTGTTAATTTTCACATTGGTCAACTTCATTTTAATAAGTTCACAAGTCCAAGCTTCTATGAATAATACCAATTCCTCGTTGGAAATTTTCGACAATGGCACACTGACGCTCAAAGCCGAAGGTGTGCCTCTGGGAACTCTTTTGGGGAAAATCCAGGAAAAGACCAATTTAGAATTTAAGATTCATGAGAACCTTCTTAGACAGCCCATATTTGTCAGCTTCCAGTCTTTACCTCTTAACAAAGCAATTAGAAGAATACTACAGGGAGTCAGCTACGCGTGTGTTTTTGATTCTAACGGTAACGTGGAGAAAATCATCGCCCTTCCCTATGCAGGGAAAGACAGTGATGATCAAATTGCTAGAGGGGAACCGCGTTTGAGCCTTCCATACGAACGGGCTATGGAAATTACGCCTCCATTTGAACTGGAGGATTTAATGGAAGCCATTGAGAATATACCTCTTCCTCAGGTAGAAGACACGAACGTAGCTGTGGAAACTACGCCTCCCTCAGAGGCAGTAAAGGATTTCATCGAAGCTATCGAAGATGCGGGAGGAACACCACCTGCTGAACTGGAGGAATTAATTGAAGCCATGGAGGAAGCTGCCCAACTTGGCCCTCAAATCTCTGAGGATGGGTGAAAAAATTTATAGCAGCTCACAAAGGCGAGCTAGCTTAACAGTGACAGGGTTAGAAATGGCCCTTCTTTATTATTCGACCTGGCCTCATATTTGAACAAAAGACCGTCTTTTCTGGATCTTGCTTTGTCGTTTTTGGAGCAACTGGCGGGAGCCATTGATCGTCGTTAAACCCGAAACGGTCTTCGGTGGCATCGAAGGGGTTTCAAGCTGTTCTGGAAGTTCAAGTCCCGACACAAAGGAGGCCGGCGTTCTCCGATCAGCGCTTAGATCCGTGATCTTATACTCAAGATGGCGAAGGCCAACCCGTTTTGGGGCGCTCCGAGAATTAATGACGAGTTGTTACTCAAACTGGGAATCGAGATCTCCGAACGAACGGCGTCCAATCTGATGCCTCATCGGAACCCCAAGCCGCCGTCCCAAACATGGCGAACATTCTTAAAATACAATATGATGAACATGGTTTCAGTCGATTTTTTCACGATTCCAACAACCAAATTACGGATTCTGTTTGTACTGCTAATCCTCAGCCATAACCGCCACGGCTCGTCCATATCAATGTGACGGCTCATCCCAAGGCCAACTGGACAGCTTAACAGATTATAGAAGCATTTTTCTGGGACACGGCGCCAAGGTATCTGCTGAGAGACCGGGATTCGCTCCATGGGATGAGAGAATTAATTCGCCATACCGGACTCCGCGCCGTCGAAAAACCATATCAAAGTTATTTTAAATGCGCGCTTGGTCACCGGGAATCTCAAAAGAGGCATGACGCCGCATTACCGAGGTCAGTTGCTGGCCGATGACATTGAGATGGACCTGGCCATCATACAAATAATGCGATTCTTTGTGGTGAGTATGTTTTAGATGAAAAGATGGTGAGGCTTTAATTTAGTTTCTTGGAGTTCATTTTCACGCTATTGTTCGTGGTAACTTTATAGCAAACTACGCTTATGGCCGACTATCAGAACTATTAGTACAGCGGCTATGGACAACATGGCCAAGGGGCCAAGTGTCAGCACCATCCAGGTCGCCCCTTTCAAGGGCAGAAAGCTCCAGTGAACAACTTCATATAGGGAGTCATGGTGTGAGATAGAGTCGAAGATCTTAGGAAAGACACAATAGCAATGGTTCACAAATCTTCTTCCGACTGAATTGGTCAACAAGATATGATCACGGAACTTATCCGAACCTCTCACCTGTTCTACCATACGGGAGCCGAAGGCTGCCGTGTCGATGAAGCAACTACCAACGTCTCCGCCATCACTGTCAGAAAAGCCCGTGGACAGCACACCAACTCCACCGGGATCCAAGATGATTGAGTTCGCGACCCCATCGATGTCGCCATACTCCAGGTCGCCATCTTTGAGTTGCAGGGTAACACCATTGCGGGCAGCATTGAAAGTCGCATGTGGGTACCATCGCCAGCCATGGAGTGGGTCGTACTTATACCATCTGGCTTCACTGGGTAAGGGCTTGGAGAAATAGGCTGTCACCTCAGCCGCATCACCCATGTTGTCGACTTTAATCTTAAAGCTGATAAGCCCGAAAGGCAGCTCCTCGGGCCTAATTAATAGGTCAGGAATATCAACCGGATCGATGGACTTTATCGCGCTGATTGCATACGGAAGCGTTTCAAACTTAAGCCCAACCTGCCCACTACCCACCGCCGTGTTCACACACTTAATCGTGTTCTGTTCGATATCGGAAATGCCGTCACCATCCAAATCGACCAGTGGATCAACAATCTCTTGATCATCGGGGACACCATCCCCATCGGCGTCCATATTATTTGACATCAACGTTGTGAACGAAAAGGCATCCGACCACTCTGATACCGCATTGCGACTATCGTAGAACCGCGCGCGCCAAAAGTAGATCGTCTTTACTTCCAGGATGAATTCTGCGACCTTAAGGAAGGTGAGCCTGGAATCACTTGTCACGGAAAGAACCAGGAGTTGGTTTGAGAAATCGTCGCTCGCACTGCTAATCTGCCATTCGGTCTTGGCATGGTTGTCACCATCGTGGTCGGAGAATGCACCCGTTTCAAAAGTCAGAGCAAGTGAAACCTCAGGTTCACCGTCCCAGGGAGATACAAGATGCGGCTTATCAGGCTCGGTATTGTTTGGATGTCCCCCGGCCCAATATTCTTCAATATTGCTAAGACCATCGCCGTCCATGTCATCATCTGCGTCATCAACCACCGGATTCAGGCCGTAGGTCACCTCCCATTCATCGGGCATCCCATCATTGTCGTCATCCGGGTCCGCATTGTTGCCAATCCCATCTCCATCGGTGTCGAGGCCTTCCTGCGGATCATCGGGAAAGACATCACAACCGTCACCGTAGCCATCGGTGTCACCATCTGTCTGATCGGGATTGTAAGTGTGCGGGCAATTGTCCAGTCTGTCGAGTATGCCGTCACCATCTGAATCCTCTCCAGCCTCAGCAGGCATCAGTGCAAAGGCGCCTATCGTAGTCGATAGGACCTCCGGAATCGCCACCCCGGAGCGGATTGCGGAAGCATAATCCACCGCAAATACCGTAAAGGTAAAATCGCCAGCCGGATGAAGCATGATAAAATTCCCGTCGTACAAACTGATAGCAGAGCCCCAAGAGTCTGTTCTTACTTTCGCCCCTTGGATTGGCTTGCCGGTAGCAGCATCGGTTATTCGACCGGTAACTAGGACTAAAATATCCGGAAGTGTAGGATCGGACACACTCAGGTCGTATCCCGTGTGGTCACCAAAGATCGATTCATCGCTGTGCCTGACCATGACGTAGTACACACCGTCTCTGATACATTGCCAGTTAAGCTCTTCGTCTTCTCCAGCCCCGTTGGCATTCATGATGTCAACCAGTGTGCCCGATGCATCGTAGAGTGAGATCACCGTGTCACAAGCTGTGCCTAGATTGCTTGTCTTGATATCATAGATTACTCCGGTAATTCCATAGAATTGTACCCAATCCTGATCTCCTGATTCGTGAAAATTATGATACTGAGGTTTGTCGTTCACAATGATAACTTGGGCATTATCAGGGTATTCTAGCTCATCTGGCTCTCCTGGCTCATACGTATCAGAACCATCTAACAACTCAACATATGTCTCCTTGGGCGTGGATATATTTCCTTCCGTATCTTTGGCATATACAACAATGCTGTACTTACCAAAGATGCCGAAATTGTCGTAGGTTGCCTCATACCGACCGCTGCCCGTATCCACCAAGTCCACTACGGCCACCTCTGTTATCGACTGCCCGCACCCTATGTAATTATTCCCTGGAGGATTTATTTCTGCATACACCCGATCTAGTGTTCCGGTAGTAGTCACATTCTCCACCCAGATGGATGCTTCAGAGGTTCCAGGTGGTAACGTCTGGGGATCACGAATCGTTTCTATCAAAGGAGCATCGGCTGCCTGCATGATTCCAACACCAATGATGTATTTTCCAGCCAGCTGGAAGTCTGTCCTATCATTTCCAATTCCATTACCGTTATCATCCAGCTGAGCAGTCTGACGGTTCCCTGTAAGCCGTATGGCACTTTGAGCATTTTTGAATGCTCTCCCAACATTCGAGCCGTCTAATACCCACTGCCAAAAAAATTGTGAAAAAGAAATACCACTTTCAATATTGAAATGGGCAGGCTGGTCAGTCCGTGTGCTTGCTATTACAATCCTTTCCTTATCTTCTGGTGGCACAAGTGAAGACAGAAAACTTCCCGATTTGCAGCCATCATATATGACTGTCACGGTTCCAGGCATAGAGCTTTGCAGGTTGTCAAGCCAGGTGCTCAGCGCCGTTGGGCTGAGAGTTTCAGTGCTGTTGATATAGAAAATCCCAGTATCACCAGGGCCTATCAGGTAGAGGACCAGATCCCTGGTGTTTTGCGCGGCCCAGGTCTCGATTGCATAAGTTAAAGAGCTCAATGTCGGCAGCACGCTCGTAGCGGTCACACCGGGTATGGAGGCCGGACTCATCAGGTAAATATCATCGTCTGAATATCCCTGAAAGCGCAATGCCTCAAAAGCCAGGTTGACGTTGGTCTCCACGGCCGGCCAGAGCACGTCTGACTGGGTACCACCGGCTACAATAATTGCTCTTCTTGCCTTCGGATTGTTTACCGATACGGTAGTCAGTACAGGAACCGATGTATTGCCAATTCTGTCTCTGGCATAGATGGCAATCTGGTATGTCCCATCAATGTTAAAAGCGTCGTAGGTCCCTTGGTAGTTGTCCGGTTCTTCCTTAGGGGATCTTAGATCGATAGTGGGCAGATCCTGAACAGGGTTGCTTGATGGTCCCTGCTGATAATCCGGCGGTCGAATCACCGCCCATACCCTGGCAATTCCGTCATCATCGGTTACATTTAAGGCCTCCAAAACGGCCGTGTTCGTATCAACTATGTTCCGATCCGGCGACACATCCGCTATGACAGGCGCATCCCCGTGGATGAGCGTGCCGTTGCCGATATAGACCCCCTGGACGAGATTGAAATCTTCTTCGGGTTCATTGCCGATGCCGTCCCCATCAGCGTCAAGAAGCGCAAGTTGATAGTCTGTGGTATAACTTATGGAATCTCTTGCCAACTCAAAAGCATCTTTAATATCGGCGCCGTTGAAGATATGGGTCCAGAAGTAGCTTGAAAAGGAAATCGACCCATGGGTTATGAAGTGGGCGGCCTCACCTTCGGACGTACTGGTGATAACCACGCGTTCACCAGCCTGCCGCTTGAGTACATCAACAAAACTGCCGGACTCGCAGGCCTCGTAAATGACAATTACCTTGCATGGCAGCTTGCTCTGCAGTTCGTTTAGCCAGCCATTCAGCTCAGTTGCAGAGAGCGTCTCTGTGCCGTTCATACGGAAGCTTTTATCTCCGCCGTGGTCAACAAGATAGATCACAAGATTCTCCGCAGCCGGCTCTGCAAGAGTCCATGTTGTGATAGTATGTAATAGATTCTCGTTGCTGGCATCACCATCAACATCATCTGGCACTCCATTGCTGTCCAGGTCCAGATCCGTATCTGGTGAAAGGTAATAGATGGTTTCCTTGGTAAAACCCTGATGGGTAAGGGTTCGATAGGCAAAGTTGGCAGCCATCTGCGTGGCATCCCACAAACTGTTACCCGCATAGGGACCGCCGCCAGATACGATGATGGCCTTATTATTTGAGGACACACTTACCGGTTTGAATACTTGAATGCGATTGTTTGCTCTGTCTGTTACATAGATTCTGCCACTTACATCTAAATCCAAGAAATATGGTTCGTTTAACATGCCCGGGCCTGATCCGGATGTTCCAAGGGTTGCCAAATAATCCCCATCGGAAGCAAATATCTGTATGCGGTCATTACCTGCGTCAGCCACGTAAACCATACCATTTCTATCTATGGCTATCCCGACAGGCCCGGCAAACTCTCCCTCATCAAAGCCCGATCTTCCCCACTTCGTTATGAACTTTCCGTCCGGGGTGAATTTCTGGATACGATCGTTACCATCATCGGCCACATAAATATTGCCGCTTCCATCTACGGCAATTCCGGTAGGCCAATTAAACTCTCCATCTCCGGCTCCCCAACTTCCCCACTTTATCAAGAAAACACCCTCTGAGGTGAATTTCTGGATGCGGTGGTTCAATCCGTCAGCTACATAGACATTGCCGCCGCCATCCAAGGCTATTCCTGAGAGTCCGTCAAATTGCCCATCGCCGTGACCTTTATTTCCCCACTTTGTTATGAACTTTCCATCCGGGGTGAATTTCTGGATACGATTGTTATTAAAATCAACCACATAAACATTGCCGCTTTCATCTGTAGCGATACCTTCGGGCTCCCAGAATTCTCCATCTCCGGTACCCTGACTTCCCCAATTTGTTATAAGCTGCCCGTCTGCGGTGAATTCTTGGATTCGATTGTTAACCTTATCCGTCACGTAAACTTTACCGTTTACCAGGGTGGCGATACCTGACGGGCCATTAAACTGACCCGCCCCTTCACCGAAGCTCTCCCACTTTGTTATAAACTCTCCGTCCAAGGTGAATTTCTGGATATGATGGTTAGCGCGATCTGTCACATAAACATTACCGCTTCTATCGACAGCTATTCCTTTGGGCCACCCAAACTGTCCATGACTTCCCCACTTTGTTATAAACTCTCCGTCTGAGGTAAATTTCTGGACATTATATATGCCATAATCAACCACATAAACATTATCGCCATCGTCTAGGGTTATTCCTGTGGGCCAGTCGAACTCTCCATCACCCTCGTAACCGTAGCTTCCCCATTTCGTTATAAACTTCCCGTCCGAGGTGAATTTCTGGATACGATTGTTAGACCTGTCAACCACATAAACATTGTCGCTCCTATCGATGGCGATTCCGTCAGGCCAATTGAACTGTCCGTCTCCAGTACCCCGACTTCCCCACTGGGTTACAAATGCACCGTCTGAGGTAAATTTCTGGATATCGTTCTTATACCTATCGGTCACATAAACATTTCCGCTCCCATCTACGGCAATTCCGTAGGGCCCCCAAAATTCTCCATCTCCCGACCCTTGACTGCCCCATTTTGTTATAAAGAGCCTGTCCGACAACCTAAGGGTTGTTTTTTAGGCAACAATTTTTGTGAAACGGGCTAAAATCTTCTTAAATTACTTCTTAATTATATAAT
>Ga0056115_1000853_pt1 | contig 13733 bp, 7 predicted proteins | sample WorMetOlspDAHAB1_FD_77007 | JGI IMG/M metagenome (GOLD analysis project Ga0056115, IMG submission 77007) | Marine gutless worms symbiont microbial communities from Max Planck institute for Marine Microbiology, Germany - Olavius sp. DAHAB.1 ...
CAATTGAGTGCTGTTTAGCAGTAGGGTTAGGGTTAGGGTTATGGATAGGATTAGATTTACTTTCACGTTGGTAAGTTGTTATGCACACGTGTTTGTGCGACTTTAGATCGTAGTTGTCACGCACCGTCGTTGAATGGGAGCAGCAGTTTTTTCGTTCTGTGAACAACCAACTCCGGCTCTGTTCTGCTGTGGCGCAACTGACGTGGTCTGTCTATTGATCGAGTCTGACTCGACCGCTCTGCGGCCGCCACCGACTCGCTCGACCCGAGTTGCCGTGCCCTTCCGCGCCTGGATCGGCCCCGGCGCCGCCGAGAAGACCTGTTTGCCGCCGGAAGTGACCACTTTCACCGAGTTTGACCGGCGACGTACGAGTCGCCGACACCCGACCACCTGCGCCGTTTTTTCTCCGTCTGTCTGCCACTTCGACCTCCTCGACTTCTTGCCGCTTCAGTGCGTTGTGCAATGACTCCATCGCCCCACTTTGTCCGTCTATACAGGGTGGCCTTCCATTTCGGCCCCCGAAATCAAGCCCAAGCCGAAATCGAATTGGGTGCATTAGCTAAAAAATATGGCATCTGGTAGCAGGCTACGCAGTCGCTTTACAATATGCAGTTAAGAAATATTGGTAGGGGGCAAAATGTATCGCTTGCCCTACCAATCCCGCAGTTGGTAGGGCAACTGCCCTGAAACTGCCCATTGCGTCGTATCAGAATGCCTGCCTGGAGTGTATCGCAATGGTGGTTAGTGGGGCGGGGTGCCGTGACACGCGGTCTTCGTGGGTGCAGCATGGCTGCCGCTTGCGCTCCGCCCATTACTGGCGGTCACACTCAGCCACCGCACCCCGCACGCCGCTAACCACCATTGTGATACGCTCCACAGATGAATTGAAACCACCATTCTGATACACAATCGCGTTTATGATGGCGGCGGGGTCGTAATAAAACGGATGGATGGCCAAATCGAAGAGGACGTCACGCGCTCACGGGGCTGCGAAGCTGCGATAAAAGGCTGGAGCTGCCTGCGCACGCTGCATGCAGCGTGCTTTCTAACGCAAGCAAGCACCCGGGGCGAATGGAATAGATCATCGCAGATACAAGACGACGCGTCGCGTGTCTCTATCCATTGGATGACAGACAGCGCCGTCATTCTGGCCACGAGAGTAAACGCCGCCACGTTGGAGGTATACTAAGCGCAGCAACGTTACGTTGTAAACTAACTTTTGTGGGTGAAACTGCACGCCGGTCGAAATTTACGGTCTATACGAAATTAACCTTTGTACAAGAAAATGTTCAGATTTCCGCATTGTAACTCATTTCCCGTTCATATAAGGTATATATGTACCTCCAACATGGCGGTGTGTTACGACAATAACGTCACTGAACCTCGTGTACAGGAATATTACAAGTTGCTTTAGGCCTACTTGTAACACACGCGTCGACCGACACATAGGCCTAGTTTAGGTTGTGCCTAAAACGGGACCGATTGGACGGGAAAGAAAAATTAGGTGAAAGAAACAAATAAAAAACTTATTTAATTTAATACTAATATACAAAGTCCGTTTGCACAACTCCGATTCTTTTGATTTTTTACCTAACCCGGGTTACATAACATAAATGTTTTTTCTCTGCATGAACCGCAAAATTTTGGTTATAATTCGCATGATTGGTCATTAAGACGCCAGGCCGGGCGGACAGGGCCGGACCGGATTTTAGGCAGTACCTATACTTTTATGGAAGTCTCTCGAGGGTACCCGGCTACGTACAATCACAATGTTATGAATATGCATATACCTTTTATTCATTACCCTGTGATTGTACGTAGCCGGCTACCCGTGAGACGCTTCCATACTTTATACGCTTTACATCACTTTACAAGAGTATATATGGGGTCAAGTCTATTTACTTAACATTGTAATCGCACACGAACTATAGAAAATAAAAAATGAAAACCATGAAATCAAAAAACACAATACGTACAAAGAAATGTGATGACACCAAAAGCATCCGAACTCGTGAAGTGGACATCAGACAGACACTACAAACCATCTCTAACCGCCAAGTCAAAGGCGCAGTCAGATAATATAGCGTGCACTGCATTAACTGAAAGTTTTTGTGCATGTGAACAAGGAAAAGTCAGCACAGACCGCATAGTGGACATTGACAGTGAGCATTCTGTTTTTTGTTGACCACAAGAGTGACGAGATGAATTGTTCAACAATTCCGCGCACATCGGCGAGAAATCGTTAACTTTTCATGCCACACACCGCCCCGTTTCAGCGCCATGAGAGCCGTAGAGAATAATACCTCGTTTCCAGCGTTACGGTTCCGTTCATTCGTTCAAATAGGATTGAATTCTATTTTTTCAGTGCCCGGTCGGTCAGGGCAACGGCAACGGCGCTACCGGACGGCAGTGCGGACACGATTACGTAAACGGTTTACGGAAACGATTACGGAATCGGATACGAATGAACGGAAACGTGAGCCCCACCTCGTTTCCTGGCCGAGTGTCGTAAGAGGCGCCAGAACCGGGGTAGCTTTTTGAGTTCTGTAGTACAACTGAGTTGTTTGCCTCTAATGTGTTGTAGGTTACTGACCACCGAGTTGTGGATTTTTCTGCAATGTTTACACTTGTTATTAACATGAAAGGCAAGCGATTTCTGTGTAGACCACAGACCTAGGAATAGAATCTTTTTATAGGTCTGTGGTCAAGACTGCCGCCTCCGAAAATGACCCAGACTGTGTTGGATGGGGAATAGTCAAATGCTACCAAAACTCTCACGCTGCGTCTTTGTGATCGCAGATTCGCGTGGCCTGCAGTCCTTTTAATCGTGACTCTGTTCTATTAGTTCATTTTTTCCGATCACCTGGGATTTCGAGTGACTTTCAGGACTGCACAACCTGCTGCCATTCGTAATATAAATAACAACAACAACATTTAGGCCTACACGTATCTAGATTGTTAGGATAACATAGTAGGCTTCCTAACTTTTGAAAACGAGACAGTTACCGAAATCTGCATTTCAGCTGAACAAATTTGATTCTGCGACTGCATAAATCTATCCGAAACTACACACTTTGTGTGAAGAACCATGCACGCAGGTCTTGCGTTACAGTTGCTGCGACGCCGTTTACTCAAATTAGTCGCGCTGTTTATGCTTGTTTCGTATCAACGTGTAACAGACGTACGCCAGTCTCTATTGTACCGTGCGTCTCATACATAAACCCAACACCATCTCTCGAGAGACAGACGCGCACACGCGTAATACAAGAACAAGGCGTCATGACATCACGTGCATATCTAAAGGGTGGCTCCATTCATAGCCGTTTACGACGTTACATCTTACGTCAGGAGTGTAAGCAAAATTCCGCCTCCGACATGGCGTCAACTGTGTCGGATGGGGCATAGTTAAACTCTGTTCCTTCGCCCCCCTCGCTCACGCACATGCTTCTTTGACACTCGGGTTTGACGAAAAACAATCGGGCGCCTCGATTGTCCTTGTTTCAATACGATTTTGTTGATAATTCAGAAGCGGGCGAGGCTTGTGTTTCGGTTGCTTTGCTAATGCTCACATGTCTCAGCAGATGCATGCCCATAGCTAACCACTAAACCTAATCCCGACCCCGGCTGTCCACTGTCGGTGATAGGGCGTTTCCTGTTGCTGCTTCGCGCATCTGGAACAGTGTGCCACCTCACGTCACTTCAGCACCATCTCTACAGACTTTTCGAAGAAGAGGCTGAAGCCGTTTTTGTTCAGCCGCAGTTTCCCGTCGTACTTTGTTGTTCCATACAGCTGCGACTTCGTTGTCGACTTAGCAGCCTTCGGCTTAACGCCTTATTCGTTAACTAGCTAGATAGCTAACTAACCCCACAACAATATTTTACACACATGTCCTGGCCGGTGAGATTCAGAATTCACGTAATCAGTTTTTTTTCTGATCACGCTGTTTGCCTGGACCATCTGTATAATAGACGCACACGACAAAGCGTCACCACGTGACGTGTCATTCTATTTGCCAGCGAGCGGCCGGCACTCTGGCTTCCCAGCCACGGTAACCCATAAAGCCGAGCTCCGGGCCACCGCCCACTGGGGACTTCCACCGTCATTCATTCATTCATCGTGCGTCGCCCGACAGTCTACAACCAAAACTAGTCTAGCCGGCGCTGCCTGCCGTTGCCATGGCAACCGGCATCGATCGCGACGCCGGCGACTGCCCGGCGACGCAGCGACTTGTTGCTAGGCAACGGTCGTTAAGCCGACCCGCTGCGGTTGGGAGACAATTTAGGCGACTGCTGAACAGCTGCAGTACGTCAAACTTTCAATCTCGAAATCGCCGCGATCTCATACGCGTATGCTACCAATTTAACCGTCTGGCGGTTGTTCCGTCATTCAAGCTGTCGACTATCAGACTGCAGAGGTGGACATCGCAGGACTGAACACCTCGGACTGGACAATGCGAGACTGGAACAGGGCCGTCGCCAGAGGGTCGAGGTTGCCAAAGGCTGTTCCTGAAATTGATGCAAATCCGGTGACTTTTTTACGAGGGAGAAGCAGTGGCGCCGGAACGAATTTGAAAGTGGGGGACACCGGTCCGGAGCAAAAGTGGGGTGAACCGGTCCGGCGCCAAGCGCCTGAAAAAAATTTTTGTTAGTAGATCCCTCCAATGTTGGCTCTAAAAGCACAATTAGTCGTTTTAGTGGGCGCTTTCGTGATGATCAGTACAGTTTGGTCAGTTTCTTGTTTGTTGTTCTTCTACTCACGGTGCCCCCGTGTCCAGCCATTTGTAAAAGTGGCGTGCCCTCTGTGCCTATGGAGTCGGCGCCACTGGGGAGGGGAGGAGATCGGTCAGGTTTGGAGCTTCTGCCAGTCGCTCCCGCATACGTTAATTTCAAAGCGGCCGTCGGATTTTTTTGAGAGATGTCTCACAGATACTTTCATGGGTTTAGGAAGTTTGCAAAATATTCCCACGGAGAATGGGACAAATTTTCTTCTTCCGTTGGGCATCTATTTCTTTTTTCTATTTCCGCTGCCCCACCCCCCACCCCACAGAGCTCCGCTATAGCTAGGCTCTCGCTCCGCGCTCACCATGTGTCCACCCAACGCTTTTAGATCTGGCGACGCCACTGACTGGAAAAAGACTGACAAGACACTGGAAGGCGAGTTGTTACCTACAATGTATACCTAATCTGTCCTCACAGACCAGGGTAATTTCGAGGGGAACGCCGTTCTCATTGTTAAAATGTTTAAGGACGACAAAATACGCTAGATTGCAGGATTTTGCATATAAAATCTCAAAATTTTTCCAGGGGCAATACCCCCGGACTCCCGCAAGCGCCCCCAGTGCTTGGACCCAGATTCCTATTTCCTATTGGCTCGCCAGCGTTCGCAATGTTCCTGTTATACGCAACGACAACTGCCACCGACGCCCGACTCTGTCGATATCTTTGCATTAAGCTCAGTTTAGAACATGCATGTTCGTCGTAAGCCGCCGTCGCCGATGGGACGCCAACGTCGCCAGCTCCATCATCTGGTCGTGCCGCCAACGCAATAACCGCTCGTAAAACACGGCGCCCGACGTCAGCCGGACAGTCTGGACGGACCAATGTCCGACCGATGTCAGATCAGAGGCCTCACGTCGAAGATAATGACTGGCGTTGCCCGATTGGCCACAACTCAAGCCACCACAACGGCACGCATGCGCGCCTCCGCCTTATGAATTATGCATTAGGCGGAGGCGCATAATAATAATTACGTGCATAATAATTAGGAAATTTATTCATTGGCGAAACTAATCTCCAGCTCAAGCCCGCTTTTCTTGAGAATTTTTACCGCATCGTGACAGTGACGAATCACAAAAGAGCCCGATATAATAGACTAGTAATGATGATCATCGTTTATTACGAAAGTAGGCAGTAAAACGCGGCATACACTAAACATAAACATAAAACACACACTGACACTGATACACCGCAATCAATATTAAAAACACAGTTACAATGTTATAACTATAACACAACATCAAGGCAGAATTTAATGACACTGCAAAAGTCTTTGCCAACTGCGACAACCAGATCAATCGTCGGCAACAACATCGAGTGACGTAGCCTGTAGGCATGTGCTTGGGGGTTAAGCCCCTCCAAAACTTAACGGGGGCACGTGTCCCCCACTTTTACAAATGGCTGGGCACGTGGAGTACCGTGAGTAGAAGAACAGCAAACAAGAAACTGGCCAAACTGAATACTGTCCATCACGCAAGCGCTCACCGAAACGACTATTGTACTTGTACAGCCAAAAAAGTGGAGGGAAAGACTAAAAAAATTTCCGGCGCTTCGCTGCAGACATGCACCTCCCCCACTTAAAAATCCGTTCCGACGCCATTGATCGTGGATCTGTAGCGACAGAGGGCGGCAGGATCACTCTCAGTGGTGAAGACTTTGGTGCTGGGTTTGGGGGGACAGGGTCGGCGCGTTAGGGTCGACGCCGAATTTTTTTGCCGCTCCCCCACTCGCGAAATTTGGGGGAGGCGACTGGGGAAGACTCGCTGTCTCTAGTTCTTGGCTCGGTGTTACTGTGGTCTACATAGGACTGTTTATGGTATCATAGCCTATATGCTTACCCATTTAACGACTTTATTATTGGTTAGCTGCCTACTAAAGCATTAATTTTCAGATCGGGTTAAGCCGTCATTCGTAAAATTACAAACGACAGCTTAATTCGGTATACAAACGAACTGTTTGTAACTGTATCTGTATGGCAACAATAAAGCGTTAAAGCAGTTGTAAACTGAATAAGCTATACAATTATTGCATTTTTTGTGGGTCTTTGACTTGAATTCCGTCCGTACAGTCTTTTGACTGATAAACGAGTAAAACTTTTCACGCATTTCCTGAGTCTTCGAATTTAATATAGGCCTACCAAAGATTATTACAAAACAGTAACACTAGCTGCTACGTTAATCTAGACAGTCTTGTATAGTCGGTGCCTGCCTGCTTATAAATAATCAACATCAGGCCTAAACTTGATTAATAAAATAATAAAAATGATAATAATAATAGACAATTAGGATAGGCTCTTATTTCACGTCACTGATGTCTCATCTTCATTATCTCTCTTTCTTATTCTCTTTTACGGTGGAAATTTGCACGCCGTTTTCTAAATATTAGTGGATGAAAGCATCTCCGTCCCCTCCACCTCGCTTTTTTTTGGGGGGGGGCGATTACCCTTGCTCCCCAATTCTCCGCCTCCCGGTGACTCCTTCGCGTCCGAGAGAGAAAAAACAAACGAAGTCAGAGATGATGAGTTGATGACGTCACCCGGCTGCTGAGGAGAGGACGGGTCGGGAAGAGCAACCAGAGCGGGCATCAGCCATCAGTAACGAGTCAAAAAGCGTTAAGTAATGATGGGCGGCGCCAGCAACGAATAGCGAACGAGCCGGTCGGTGATTGATATTCTATGCGATTGACGGCGATCGAATTCCATTGGCAGCGTCAGCGAATGACCGGTCTCCAGTCGATATTGCGGTTGCAATGCACAGCGGACCAACTCCCGATTGAACACAGCCGTCGCGGGCAAGCAGACCCCGCGCTGCAATACGCCTGGTCTCATTCCAATATTAACCGGCTAACAAACAGACTGTAACGGTTCCTGCAACGACCTTCCTGTCGCTTCGTCGCACCGGACCACCTATTTACTCGGTGATATATCTTACACGGTTTAGTCCGACTAACTACACGATTGACCCGCTCGTGGCTTCCTTGACTTCGATTTCGACCGAAGCCAAAATGCATGCGGAATTGTAATGCTTAAGTAAGTTGGCACGTGCACGGCTTTACAGACAGGCGTATAGCCCAAATTCCACGTGGCTTGTCACGTCACGTCTCGACACGACACGACATGTTCGACGTGTCCAGCGCGTCGAGACGAGCGTGTTGAGCCGTGCATAGCATAGTAGTGCTGGACGATGTCGGAAAGAAGTTTTTTTCATGCGTAAAATCTGCTCGATGATGCAGTTTGTCACGCGAAACATTTCCGACAGTGCAGCGCTTTTCCGGAATAACGCGCAGGACGTATATAGGTGTACTGCATATGTATCCGGTGCCTCGTCGGGAGAAGGTAAATCCATCCGGTTTACCACATTATACGACAGGATGAGGCGCACTCCGCGGGAGCTTTCCAACATAGAGTGGCCCCAAAAAGTAAGCCGGGATTTTTTTATGAGGTATAGCAGAAGCTATACAATACAACAATAATAAACGAATAGTAAAAATATATATTCAGTAGTAAATCGTGTTAAAGCATGCCGCTGAGTTTAGATTTTTTCGTCAAAAAGAAACACTGTAGTATTATCAGTCGGTAAACAGAGCGTAAAAAAGTAAAGATGCGAAGTTGGAAAAATGAGTGCACATTAGGTCATTGCTCCCGCTTACTTTAGTTCGCAATAGAAATGAAATCCACTTCCGGTCCAGGGCCGTATTGCAGCTTCAAGCTCAGTACAAATTGATGGTGGCACACATTTCGTCGTGCATAGAATATTTATATCAACTTGCAATGTTGTATCATTTTTCTGACAGTCAAACTTGACGAAACTCTAATCTTCTGGGCAGGTTTTAACACGATTTATTGTATCGGTACTAAATATTCTTTGCGTGACGTAATGTGCGACGTCAATCACTGCGCATAAACTGTGGAATTGCGATGCGGTCACTGAGTAATAACAATAACCATATCGCAGCTTCGAGCACAATAATTGCTACCCGTCGCATATCACGTTCCGCATAGAATGTTTAATACCAAGTTGTAACATTCGCAGGGGGATCGCTTCTTGGGGCCACCGCGTATAGTGCCGTGCGAATTGTGTGTGTGTGTGTGTGTGTGCTATGACTTCGCAGGTGGTACCCGACCGACGAACGACAAATTTATGCCTCATGCGTCGCCTGCGGTCGCTTGCTTCGGCGTCGTCATCGACGACGATTTAGATACTCGACACTGGAGAGATGTGGCCGTCTGTTCGTCGGTCGGTCGGTCGGTCGGTCAGTCGGTGGGGCGGCGTGGCCAGCCACGGATGGACAGGGACTGCATGGGCGAACACGGTTCGGCTGCCGAATGGACGCGAAATTGTACTTTCACCAGCTGCATGACAATATCGCCAGCTCAAGCTCCATCTTTCTCTGTCTCTAGCCAGGGCTGCCAGTTTGGAAGAAACTATCGCCAAGAGGGCTACTTTCTAAAGCTCCTGGCGGCCAAAAATGGGCTCTGGCGATTACGGGGTCACATTCAATTATTTACTATCAAACTCGTACACGCGGTACACGATAATAATAATAATACCGGCTAGAGTGTGGTGTATTACCTAACAAATTTTGCTTGCTTTGTAATTTTTGAGCCACCAGGGGTTTTCCACTGGTTAAAACAATGGATCTAATAAGGACTGATAATTATTATAAAAGCATATGAATTGGTAACAAATCAGTAAAAATCAGTAATCAGTAAAAAAAACGCAGGAAACACAGAGTAGTTTTCTACTCGAGTACTCGTTAATACTGGAAGTACTTTAACACAATCTGCCACTGACGAAGAATGGGCGGTGGCCCCGCTGCCGGCTGCGTAGCACCCCCTATGCATGTACTGTATATGTTAAGATCTATTTCCAGGCTGGCAAGTTGCAAATGAAATCGCGAAGCCCCAAGTTTTCATAAATTCCAACAATTCACCAAATGACTGCAAAACTGCAACCGGAAATGGAAATTTGCAACCGGAAGTAAAAAGTTACGAGTACTCGAGCAGTACTCGCGGCAGTCCTAATTGCTGCCGCCTTGGAACACGCATCTGGGCTATTCTTTTCGCACGCCGTTGGCGACTTTTCCTCGGGACAAAAATTCCGGCAACGCCGTCTCCGGCTGCCGAGGTGTAACGACGTGTCAACAGTTGTCTGTCGCCGGTCGCCGAGACATGTTCGTTCTCACGCGAACCTCCGCTAATCGAAAAAAAACCGTTGCTCAATCTCGGGCGTTTTAACGTGGGCAATTCTACGCAAAACGCGTGCTTTGTTCCAAACGGATTTATGCAACTTGTAAAATCGAATCTTTGCAGTTAAATAGACAGAGGTATGATCTTCAGCTCCAAAAGTAGCACTAAGCGTTCGGCATACATTAGGTTGCGCAGTTATAAAGTGCCCTTAATGGCCTTAAACTGTCCTCGCTGGCCGCATAAACGCCTGAAGCTGTTTTCATTGTATAACTCGTTGGAAAAAAAGTCCCAGATCTTCAGTAAAAACAACTTTGGCGAGTCATCAGAATTATTGTGTTCCATTTTCAAATTTTTACAGGGCAACTATCGCGTTGGTAAATCAGGCCCTCGGGCAGGGAGTTCAAACTTCAAACTGGAATTTAAAAAAACATATTTACTCATAATACGGTCACTATACTTTTACGATATCTAAGGCCTGACTGAATGAGCGGTCGAAAAAATTGTGCGTATACGCTTCTTATAATTTTTTTTCAAAATATAAAGCAACGTCGAGTTTTCACGTAGTTTTTGAGTCGCCGAATAGACGTTTTCTCGGATGATGCATGGTTCCCGCTCCGAGGTATTTGCGAACCGCATAATGCTGTCCGCGCAATTGAAATAAAACTGAAACAAAACACACAGCAGTTCATATAAACCACAACAAAACGCTAAAACAGCCGTGAAACGTTTAATCTGTTTTAGCCAATCACAGTCGGTATCCGCTGTACATGGCTTGGCGCGCAAACAGCGGCTACAAGCAGTGAGTGGCTGAATCAGCTAAAAACGTTTCACGGCTGTTTTAGCGTTTTGTTTCGGCTGAAATAAAACTTTCATTTCGGTTTCATTTCAATTGTGCAGACAGCTTAACTGGCATCACTTAGTATTCGGACGGTCGGGCTGCCGGCGACACTTGCGGTATGCGAGTTACATTAACCCGACGAACGAACCGCTTCTGCGCTAATGCACGAAGCTTGTCATCACTCAAGCGTGTTTATCTCAACACCTCGTCCATCATCAGCACTGTCAGTTTTAGCAACCGTGGCAATCAACCGATGATGGGATGAAGGCTTTGACAGTTAGCCGAATCCGTCTGGGATTCGGACTCCGTTGGGTTGGGCCGGATGGAGTTCGATGTCAGAAATGCCAAAAACGCAATTAACGGTAGCAGCTTGCAAATCCGCAAGTGATCGCAATCACTGCTGTTGTCATTGTAGCTGATTCCGTAATTATTAAGATTGGTAAATGATAAATCTCGTTTATACTGGGTAGGCCAAAAAACTGAGGCCACTTTGTTTTTTTTTCGTTTGTAACTTTATAAATGTCGATCAGATCTCCACCACATTTGGCAAAAATCAAGGTAACTTCATTCTCAATATTAAATCACAATTCATTTGAATCGATTTCATAAATTAAGCTACTCTTTATGCATGCGGTGCAGTGACGTAATTAAACTGAACATAAAATTACGCCGCCACGTTGGAGGTATAGCTCAGAGTGAGTTACAATAAAGAAATCTGACAATTATTCTTTTGCCGCGTTTTTTTCCGAATGTTTCAATCGATATACGGTGATCCACAAACGAAGTTGCGAGCTTATAAAGTTGCGAGCGTATAAGTACGTTTACGATGTTACACTGCATTAATGTCAATGTCATTGCCAATTTACATGGCGGCGGCGCATTATCGCACAGTGCCTCCATAATGCGCTCGGTGCACCGAGTATACTGCCGAAAAAACTTCGTCTTCAACAGGCGACCGAAGCTGGCGATGTTCAGGTCTGGATCACGCAACGCCGTATACCTCCAACATGGCGGCGACAAATATTGCAGACGGAATGGCGTCACCGTTACCGCGTGTGTTATTTTTATCAGTTAACTTCTGCCGACGACACTGTCACAAAACCGCAACGAGCCGTACCTCAAGCATGGTCTCTATCTCGCTGATGACTTGTTCCGCTGACACGACCATGACGTCACCAGCAGCATCAGCGGCCGTGACGTCACCGATGACGTCATTTGTCGGCCTCAGAACGGCCTCAAACTCGGTATCCGATTCTTCGACCGAATCGTAGTCATCTGACAACCTTGAGCACTGCAACACAGCCACTACACGCCGAATCAGTATGTAAATAAGTAGCTGATAATCGAATAAAAATTCAAAATAAAAATTTGCCACTAGCAAATTATCAATAAATCAACAATATTATTTTTGTTGTACAATTATAGACAGTACCAATCGAGCGTTATAATATTATCACTTGGTATTAAGTATTCTACGCGTGGCCTAATTTATGTCGGCGATTCACAGTAACTGCGAGAATTATCGATATGGGTTGTAAAGTGTTGTTTGTGTCAGCGCTCCTTGTGTCACTATGCCTGAGCAAGCTATTAGATCCACTCCTAATGCTGAAGACACACGGGATTGAAAACAGGCGCCGATTTTCGGCGTCGAAAATCGGAACCGGATTTCGGATCGTGTGTCCTGCGATAATGACTCCAATTTTCGACTCTGATTAGAACGTGTTCTATTTCGAGGTCCATTTTAGAGAAGCACGTAATCGAAATAAACAGTTGTCACTTGCTTTTCCTCAATTTCATTTGCTACATCGATGATGATTTGCTACATCGGGACGAAATCATCGCCGTATAGACTTGGTCAGCTGTGTTTGTTCACGGCTGCTCGGTGCCAGAAAGTTTGTGATCGGAACGAGAAAAACCCGACGTCGGATAATCGGTTTCGCCGGTTTTTCGACCGCGCGTGTTTCGGCTTAAGTCATCCCCGTACGAGCGGGATTTTGCCTGGTGAGTGTGTAAAACACCATCTAAGAGACGAACGAACGAACGGTCAACAGACGCCGATAATTAAAATTTGGTGCATTTTAGCCTAAATATGTGTCATCTGGTGGCAATAATTTTAATGATTTTCCTGATAATCAACTGACCAAATTTCGCGTATTTATTGGTTGATCCCGGATTTTATCTCCCCCCCCTCTTAAATTTCTGTGAATCGCGGTTCGTTCTGCCCATAGGATGGACGCCCCTGACAGACACTACGGACAAATAGACAAACGGACGGACGGACAAACAGAGACGCGTCACTTTGTCCGTCCGTCCGTTTGTAACGGTTCGTTCGTTCGTCTCTTAGATGGAGCTTGACACTAACGGTTCGGTGCGTGATCCAGAGAGTAGCATGGTCGGAATTTGTGCGGAATTTCGAAGCTACGAGTTGTTGACAAATACGTTTGCAGCGTAAGTCTCACCTCGTGTAATACGTGAGCCTGATGTGCACACTGGTGCAGCCGTGATGACGACGACAGTTGTGACATCGACTTGGACCAGTCGATTGGAAGTGCCGAACCGAAGTCGCCCGTGATTGTCCACCACGTTCTACGACGCAGAACATTTGCCAGTCTTATTTTCGTTCACCGATGAGAGAGTGCGTGAATAGAGTTTAACGCCGCAAATGAACAGTTGACATGCAACCGAATAATGCATGTAATTAGAGTAAAATTTACACTACAGTAAAGTACTAAAATAACATGGAAGTATCGAAAGTAGGAATGACAGTTATTTGCTACAAAGGCCATCGCAATAGTAACAACGATGATGATGATGATGATAATGATTATTATTTTTTTACCAGGGGAAAACCCCTGGTGGCTCAAAAATTACAAAAGAAAACTACGAAACTTGTTTGGAAGTGAACCCTACTCTGGCCGGTCGTCATCAACG
>Ga0056115_1000855_pt1 | contig 13705 bp, 11 predicted proteins | sample WorMetOlspDAHAB1_FD_77007 | JGI IMG/M metagenome (GOLD analysis project Ga0056115, IMG submission 77007) | Marine gutless worms symbiont microbial communities from Max Planck institute for Marine Microbiology, Germany - Olavius sp. DAHAB.1 ...
CCAAACCCGAAGACGGATCCGGCACGAAGCTTTTCGGTGTCAGCGGCAAAGTCAATAAACCGGGATGCTACGAACTACCGGTTGGTGTGCGTCTGAGTGAAATTATCGAAGTGCATGCCGGCGGCATGCTGGCCGGGTCCGAGTATAAAGCGTGCCTGCCGGGCGGCGCATCCACCGGATTTTTGCCCCGGGAACACTATGACATAGAAATGGATTTCGAGCCATTGCGGAAAATCGGCAACCGGCTCGGCACCGGCGCCATCATGGTGTTTGATCACAGGACCTGCCTGGTGGGCGCCACGGTCAACTTAATTGAATTTTTTGCCCGCGAGTCCTGCGGCTGGTGCACGCCGTGCCGAGAAGGGCTGCCATATATTCTGGATTTGCTTAAACGAATTGAACGCGGTGAAGGCGAGCCGGATTTTATTCCCATGCTTGAACGCATGTGCAAACATCTTTGGAACGCATATTGTGCCTTCGCCCCCGGGGCGGTTGCGCCGGTGGAAAGTCTGCTCAAGCATTTCGAGGATGAAATACAGGAGCACATCAGCCAGAAGAAGTGCCCCTTCCGGTAGCCTGAGACGGATCGATAGTAAACTGGAATTTGCCGTTAAATAGAATATCGATATTTCTGATTTAATGATGAAATAATACTTCTAAAGTGTGTTGAGCGGACACTCTCATGCCCAAGCTGATTATCGATGATAGAGAAATTGAGGTCGCGCCTAATACGATGGTGATCGAAGCCGCAGCGCAGCTGGGCATTATGATTCCAAGGTTTTGCTATCATCCGGCCCTGGGTTCGGTGGGAGCCTGCCGGGTTTGTGCCGCTAAATTTTTGGATGGACCATTAAAGGGCATCCAGATGAGCTGCATGGTTGAGGCCCAGGACGGCATGGTGGTTTCCACCACGGACGCCGAAGCTGTAGATTTTCGCAAACACATCATTGAGTGGCTGATGCTCAACCATCCCCATGATTGCCCGGTATGTGACGAGGGGGGGCATTGTCTGCTCCAGGATATGACCGTTTCCGGCGGTCATGGAATCCGCAGATATACCGGCCTTAAACGCACTTATACTGACCAGTATCTGGGCCCCCTGATTCAGCATGAGATGAACCGTTGCATTCACTGCTATCGTTGTGCCCGTTATTATCAGGAATTTTCCGGATACCGTGACCTGGGAGTCATGCGCAATGCGAATCGTACCTATTTCGGGCGTTTTCAGGACGGTATCCTGGAAAGCCCCTTTACGGGGAATTTAAGCGATATCTGTCCCACCGGGGTCTATACCGATAAACCCTCGCGGTTTTTTGGTCGACGCTGGGATTACCAGCGAAATTCATCATTATGCATCAATTGCAGCCTCGGGTGTCACACCGTGGCGAGCATTCGCTATCGTGAAATCAAACGGCAGGAAGCTCGTTTTAGCGAAGTGGTCAACGGCCATTTTATCTGTGATCGCGGGCGATACGGATTTTTCTACGCCACCCTCGAATCCAGAATGCGCCATGCATCAATAGATGGCGAGACGGTTTCATACGAGCGGGCCCTGCAGGATGCGATCGCAAAACTTGCTAATACCTGCCGGGATTCAGGTCCATCTGCGATTGCGGCCGTCGGATCCGCTCGCAGCAGTCTCGAAACCCAGGCCATGCTTAAGCATCTGTGCCGGTTAAGGGGCTGGCGAAACCCCGTCTATTTCAGGGATCCGGCCGCAACATCAAAAGTGAAAACCGCCATCGCCAGATTGGAGCCCGAACTGGCGGTTTCTTTGCGGGAGGTGGAGGGAGCGGATTTTATCCTGTGCGTGGGTGCCGATCCGACCAGCGAAGCGCCCATGCTGGCCATGGCGCTGCGCCAGGCTCAAAGAAACGGCGCCCGGGTTGTCGTGATGGATCCCAGGCCGGTTTCTTTGGCGTTGGATTTTGATCATCTAGCTGCGGGAGCGGACGAAATGATCGGTCTGGTCGGGATGTTTATAAAAGCTGCGGTGGATCGCGAGACAGCGGCATCCTGCGGGCAAGATGCTGCAAATTTATATGGCGAGTTACCGGATCCGGTTGGGGTTGCCGGCCACATGGCGGATTTGTTTGCGGCGGCAGTCTCTGACCTGAAAAAAAGCCGACGGCCGGTAATTGTCTGCGGCACGGATATTGTGCCGGTTCAGATGCCTGGGATTGCAGCCGATCTTGCCCTGTTGTTGCGGGCAGCCGACAAAAGGGCCGGTCTGTTTTACCTGTTGCCTGGCGCTAACGCGTTTGGCGCCGGTCTTCTTTCCGATGACGAAACTTCATTGCCGGACATCATCGAAGCTATTGATAACGGCGATGTCAGGTCTCTCATTCTGGTAGAGTCGGATCCTTTTTTCAATTTTGCCGACCACAACCGATTGGCACGAGCGCTCGATAAGCTTGATTTGTTGATTGTACTGGACTACCTCGATTCCGAATCCGCGCAAAAGGCGCATATAATTTTGCCTTCAACCACCCTGTACGAGGCGGACGGAATTCTCGTCAACCAGGAAGGCCGAGCCCAGATGGTTCGGCAAGCCTATGGCGGCGGCGTCCCGATCGTCCAGAGCGGCGGTGGCGATCATGCGCCCAGACTATACGGAACCGGGATTCCAGGCTCGGCTCCCAGACCTGCCTGGATGATCATGGCAGCACTGGCAGATGATAAATTGAAATTGGAAGGAAAAGCGCTACCGCCAATAATTTACCGGTGGCTGGCTGATCTTGTTCCGGAGTTGGCTGATATTGATGAATCCGCAGGTATTGCGGATGACGGCCTCAGGCTCAGCACAGGCGCCAGAACCGACCTGCGGTTTGCGTCCGACTTTTCCGGGCAGCCCGGGCAGCGCACGGAGAGCAGTGGAAGATTACAGTTAATTTTTTCTGAATTGACTTTCGGCTCCGAGGCGCTTTCGATTCACTCCGAATGCTTGAGAGAACTTGAGCCTGAACCGGCTGTACTCATGCACTCCTGTGAGGCGCAGGGCTTAGAATTGATTGATGGTGACCTTGTTTCCATCCAAACAGAAATCGGCAGGTTTGAGGCGCAGCTAAAGGTAGTCGAAAATATAGCGGCCGGCGTGATGGTTATACCCCGGCACCGGAAATTATCCTGGCAAATTTTTGAAATCGGTGCCACCAGCATCGGTCGCGAACAAATTAAAAAAGTGATCGCGTGAAAATCGATGAATCCGTATCGAGTCGAATTCATCATGTGTTTTGTGTTTGGTATTTTATAGAATATACTGGTAACCTTATCCAGCAGTTCATAAGCCAACCCCTAAACACTAAACATCAAACACTAAACACTCTCGCAGTAAAGGTGCTTTTAAGACGTTAGGAGACTCTCAACTTTAGCTATTTAGTTGGTGATTGTCGTATCATGGATTGGTTAATCGGCTTCATATTTTTAGTCATTAAACTGGGCGTGGTTCTGATTGCCCTGCTGCTGGTGGCAGCCTATCTGGTGCTGGTGGAACGCAAATTTCTGGCGCGGCTGCAAATTCGCTATGGCCCCAATCGGGCCGGAAAATTCGGTCTGCTGCAGCCATTTGCCGACACGATTAAGATGATGGTCAAAGAAGACATCGTCCCGGAGGCAACCGATCGCATGATATTTCTGCTGGCACCGGCCGTGGTGGCATTCACCGCGCTTTTGATGTTTGCTGTCGTTCCGTTCGGCATCGATCTGACGATCATGGGCAGAAAGATTCCCATGGTGATTTCAGATCTCAATGTGGGGCTTCTTTTTGTTTTTGCAATGTCCGCGCTGGGTGTTTACGGCGTCGCCCTGGGCGGATGGGCCTCCAATTCAAAATACAGCCTGCTGGGCGGTATCCGCGGCGCCGCCCAGATGATCAGCTATGAACTTTCACTGGGCCTGTCACTGGTGCCGATTGTCATGCTGGCGCAATCTTTCAGTCTGGTCGATATCGTCAATGCCCAAATCGATTATCCATTTATCCTGGTACAGCCGGTATCGTTCGTAATTTTTATCCTGAGTGCCATGGCAGAGAGCAAACGGATTCCATTTGATCTACCCGAGGCCGAAAACGAACTGGGCGCCGGCTACCACACCGAATACAGCGGAATGCGCTTTGGCCTTTTCTTTCTGGGTGAATATGTGCATATGCAGGTTTTGGGCGCTTTGACCGCGGTTTTTTTTCTCGGGGGCTGGCGCGGTCCTTTTCTGCCGGCGCCGGTCTGGCTTTTTGTAAAAATTTTTCTGGTGGCCTTGATTATGATCTGGATCCGCGGCACATTGCCACGGCTGCGCTATGATCAATTGATGGCCTTGGGCTGGAAGGTACTGATACCAGCGGCGTTGATTAATATTATGGTAACGGGAGCAATCCTGCTATTATAAATTCGAATATATAGTATCGAAATCCGAAACAAATTTGAAAGAGAAGATCTTGTAAGAGAATCAACCGAATTGATGAAAATATTTGGAGCCATATTACAAAAGAGCAAATGATGTTTAAACCATTCGAATTTCAGATTTGTTTCGAATTTCGGACTTCTTTAGGATTTTATACGTGATATATCTTTATGTTGTTTGAGATTTAGAATTATGTCCTCCGCATTTGAAGCAGTCAAAGCATTGGCAACCGGATTTGCGACAACATTCAAGCATCTTTTTCGCAAGCCCATTACCGAACAATACCCGGAATTCAAGCGAACTTTGCCGGAGCGCACCCGGGCCCGCATAATCTTAACCTGCGATCCGGATGGCAACGAACGTTGTGTGGCCTGCTATCTGTGTTCAGCGGTTTGTCCGGTTAGCTGCATATCCATGCAATCAGTCGCTAAAGAAGGCGGCCGAAGGTACGCGGCCTGGTTTCGAATCAATTTTGCACGCTGTATTTACTGCGGTCTATGTGAGGAAGCCTGCCCCACTTCAGCGATCCAGCTGACACCGAATTTCGAGACCTGTGAAAAAGATATTTTAAAACTGGTTTATGAAAAAGAAGATCTTTTAGTTGACCACGGAGGTAAAGATAAGGAATATTGCTTCTACAAATATGCCGGCATCGTAACCGATGTCAGCGATAAGGGGGATCACATCCGGGAAGATAAACCGGTTAATATTAAAAGTAATATGCCCTAGCAATCGGTTGGGCCCGTTGGTCCGTTTACCCGTTTGCCCGTTGAGCCCGTTGGCCCGCTGAGCACCCGGGCCCGGTAGGGCTCGCTGATCCGCTGAACCGCAGAACAATTTGTAAGTAAACGTTTAAAGATAAAGAATATAGCGTCCGGTAAACCGGTTAACGGGCTAACCGGCCAAACCTAATAAATTACCATGACTATCTACTCAATCATATTCTATCTTTTAGCCATATTGATTCTGGTCACAACCGGACTGGCCATCACCAGGCGGGACATGGTGCATGCGGTGGTTTATCTGATATTTTCATTTTTCGGCAGTGCCATGCTTTTTTATCTTTTTGGCGCTCCCTTTCTGGCCGTACTGGAAGTTATCATATATGCCGGAGCTATCATGGTATTATTTTTGTTTATCGTCATGATGATCAAAGTTGAAACCGTCAGCGAACGTCTTTTCCCGCTGAGCCAGTGGCTGCCGGCCGCTCTCTGCGGGGTTGCCTACCTGGCCCTGGGCATTGGTTTAGTTGCCGCTGATCCCAGCGGTCACAACGTATTGAAAACCGCCCGGGCTGAACCGGGAGCATTTGGACAGTATATATTTCAGAAGCACTGGCTTTCCATCGAGATAGTATCCTTATTGTTGCTGGTAGCCGTTATCGGGGCACTCTTGCTGGCAAGACGAGCCAAGAAAAACTCGGCTTCAGAAACCATCGAAGGTGAATTATGATCGTCCCGTTTAATCATGTTCTGGTTCTGGCCGGACTGCTCTTTTTGATGGGCATTTTTTGCGTGGTCGTGCGCCGCAGCTTGATTATGATTCTGCTCGGGGTCGAAGTCATGCTGAATGCGGCCGCCATCATATTGGTCGGCGCCTCCTTGCTCTGGCAAAATCTGGATGGCCAGGCAATTGTGCTGTTTGTTTTTGCCATCGCCGCTGCGGAGGTATCCGTGGGACTGGCGCTTATTGTCTGGGCTTATCGGCGAACCGGGTCGGTGGATCCGGAAAATTATAACCTTTTAGGTTAGGTTTCAGGGTTCACTTTATCCGAGTGTAGTTGGGGAAAAGGAAAAATCAATTTGAGTGGGGTAAGCGACACTAAAGCCCTTGCAGGCGGGGTTAATCCCCGCCCGCGAATTGATGAGCCGTTACGAAAAGTAAATGAGGATATACCGGGTTGGGGAGGCTTTGATCAGACAACCTTGAACCCTGAAAATTTTAACCTTTTTTCTACGAGTATTCTGATGATGACGAACTGGCTACAGGAACCATCATTAACAGCTGCGGTACTGGCAACGCTGCTGCCGTTTGTCGTTTTTATTTTCATCCTGGTTTTTACCAGAAGGTATCCACGGCTGTCAGCCGGCTTGTCGATTGCAGCGATCAGCATATCTCTGATCAGCGCCGTATTTTTGCTTGTCCGCCATTGGCACCTGCAAACGCCGCTCGAATATACCGGACGCTGGCTGATATCGGGTGATATTATCGTTCCGTTTGGTTATCTGCTGGATCAAACCAGCCTGCTCATGCTCAGCGTGGTGGCGACGATCAGTTTCCTGGTTCAGGTTTATTCTCTAGGCTATATGGCCGGGGATGCCGGCTTTTCCAGATACTATGCCTGCATGTCCCTGTTTGCCTGGGCCATGATGAATATGACTTTGTCACCTACCATGCTGCAACTTTATATTTTCTGGGAACTGGTCGGCCTGGCATCATATCTTCTCATCGGGTTCTGGTACGAGAAATTCAGCGCTACCGAGGCCGGCAAAAAAGCCTTCGTCATGACCCGCTTTGGGGATGTGGCGTTTTTCCTGGGACTTCTGCTGGTACTGGTTCATCTGGGGAATCTTAATATTTTGGAAATGAACGGTCCCCAGGTGACGACCCGTATGTCTTCTACCTATATTACGATTTCAGCCCTGTTGATTTTCGGGGGCATCATCGGCAAAAGCGCTCAATTTCCGTTGCTGACCTGGCTGCCGGATGCCATGGAAGGACCGACGCCGGTAAGTGCTTTGCTGCACTCTGCTACCATGGTGGCAGCCGGCGTTTATCTGTTTGGTCGCCTGTTTCCGTTTTTCAGCCTTTCGGCCACGGCGATGGCGATATTTTTGATTATCGGCACCATCAGCATGCTGCTGGCGTCCACCATGGCCATGGTCACCCGGGATATCAAGCAGGTCTGGGCGTACTCCACCATCAGCCAACTGGGATTTATGATCATGGGGTTGGCTGCCGGTAGCTACTTTGGCGGGATGTTTCACCTGACCACCCATGCCGGTTTCAAGGCCCTTTTATTTCTATGCGCCGGGGTCTTTATCCACAGCTTCGAAACTAACGATATGTTTGAAATCGGCCGCCGGGGAGGGCGCCGTTTAAAAGTCCCTACCATCTGCACTATTATCGCTGCGGCCGCGCTGGCAGGCCTGCCGCCGTTGTCCGGGTTTTTCAGCAAAGAGGTTATCCTCGGTGCCCTGGCCAATATGAATAATCCCATATGGCTGGCTGCCGGGCTGCTGGGCGCATTTTTGACTGCCTATTATACGTTCAGGCTGATATTTATTATTCTCTTTCCCGGGGAAAGCGAGAATATATCTCATTCCAGTGATGAACACGACCACGGCGGTTATTGGATTATGGGCTGGCCATTGATTATTCTGGCGGCGATTACTGTGATACTGGGCTTTTATCAGGGCACTCTGGAATCGTTTTACAGCGGACAGCAAGGTATACCGGCAGCTAATGACGGTCACCACGGATGGCTGCCGTTTGTGGCCATTGGCTCAGCGTTTTGCGGGGTGGTACTGGCGTGGCTGGAGTTCGGCCGCAAAGGAGCTGCTCAAGTTGGATTTATCGAAAATATAGCCCCGTTGAATGATCTTTTCGCCCAACGATGGTACATCGACCGTTTTTATCGGCGTTTTATGGATATTTTCATTTACGGGGTGGTATCCAATGTTTTTACCCAGAACGATAAAAAAGTAATTGATGGGGGCCTTGACGGATTGGGAAAGGCAACCATTGCAACCGGACGGTTTTTTTCCTTTCTGCACCTGAGTATGGTGCAGTACCGGCTGCTGACTGTTTTTGTAGTCCTAGTACTACTGGGGATTTACTTTTTCATCTAACAGGCATTAATTATTATGGAATTTACCGGCTTTCCTTATTTGACCGCAATTTTACTCAGCTGCGTGGTGGGGCTTTTTGTGATCCTGCTTATCCCCGAGGAGCGCAAGACGCAGATAAAATGGGTAAGCGCGGTTTTTTCCGGCATTACGTTAATACTTTCCGCCTATTTGTTTTTTGCTTACGATAAAAGCCAGGGAGGACTTCAGTTCGTTGAAAAATATCGCTGGGTGGAGTCAATCGGCATTACCTATTTGAATGCGGCCGATGGGTTTAACCTGCCCATGCTGCTTTTGAGCGGGATTGTCTTTTTTACCGGCGTGCTGACCATGTGGGAACTGGAATATCGCGTCAAGGAGTTTTTTGCGTTATACTTTTTGCTCGTTGCCGGTGTTTTCGGTCTGTTTATGAGCATGGATTTGTTTTTCATTTTCGTCTGGTATGACGTCTCGCTTATTCCCATGTACTTGCTCATCGCCGTCTGGGGCTCCACTCGCAAAGAATACGGCGCCATGAAGCTGACACTGTACCTGCTGGCGGGCAGCGCCTTGATTTTACCGGCGATCGTCTACCTGTTTGTGCAGGCGGGATTAAACACATTCGATGTGACCATTCTCATGCAGCCCGGAACCTTCTCGCCGTTTGAACAGAAATTTGCTTTTATTATTTTATTTATCGGCTTTGGTATCCTGGCCGCAGTGTGGCCGTTTCACACCTGGTCTCCGGTGGGGCATGTGGCCGCTCCGACGCCCGTGAGCATGGTCCATGCCGGGGTGCTCATGAAAATCGGCGCGTTTGGTGTCTTGCGGGTGGGCATATTCTTGTGCCCGGAAGGATGGCAGTATTGGGCGCCGCTGATGGCGGTTCTGGCGGTCATCGGCATCGTTTATGGAGCTTTTGTGGGATTGAGTCAGACCGATCTGAAATATTGTATCGGCTACTCGAGCGTCTCCCACATGGGGATTGTCGGTCTCGGGCTGGCCACCGTTTCGGTGGATGGGTTAAACGGTGCCGTGTTTCAGATGTTTGCCCACGGGATCATGACGGCTTTATTCTTCTCGGCCATCGGATTTATCTATGATCGAACCCATACCAAGGCCATTGATGAACTGGGCGGATTGAGCCGAATTATGCCGATGGCCTCAACCTATTTTATTGTCGCTGCCCTGGCCGGCATCGGCGTACCCTGCCTGGCCAGCTTCTGGGGTGAGCTGATGGTTTTTATTGCGGCATTCAAAACCTATCCGCTCTGGGGGACGCTGGCGGTGTGTGCACTGGTGGTCAGTGCGCTGTTCATGCTGCGCGTGGTGCAGCGCACTTTTTATGGACCCAAAAATGAAAAATTTGAACATATACCGGACATATCAATCGGCCAGGGGCTGCCCCGTATGATCTTGCTGGCCGTGCTGGTAATATTCGGACTCTTTCCATCGTTGATGTTTGACATGATCGAAACCGCATCGATACCGTTTATGAATGGATTACCCTGATGAAATGGTTTCTCTTTTATCCTGAGCTTTTTTATTTTGCCGCCGGCATTGTATTTGTTTTTATGTCAATGGTGAAACATAACAATCCCAGGCGGGATTTTTTTGCCGCTTTAGTTTTGGCGGTGCTCGGGCTGGTGATCTGTCTGGCATCTATCCGGCAGGAAGGGCTTCTTTTCTTTGAGGCTTACCGGGTGGATCTTTTCTCGCAGGTTTTTAAGGTATTGCTGTCAATCGGACTTTTTTTGATTATTTGCATTTGTTCAAATCTTAATGGTATTGCCGAACGATACCATCCGGAATTTTATTTACTGCTGTTTCTGTGTACCCTGGCGATGATGCTGCTGGTCAGCAGTGTTCATCTTCTTAGCATATACGTGGCGTTGGAGCTCAGCAGCTATTGTCTGTATATCCTGGTCGCTTTAAGAAAGGATGAGCAATTTGGCCTCGAGGCCGGGCTGAAATATTTTCTGGTCGGTATTTTCGCATCGGCGGTGATGCTTTTCGGCGTTGCCTTGCTCTACAGCACCACGAATGCTACCTATGTCAATGAAATGATCCGTGTATTGCCAGGCATGCTTGACACGCCGACGGTGGTCATCGGGCTGTTACTGACGCTATGTGGATTTTTTTTCAAACTGGCGGTCTTTCCGTTTCATTTCTGGGCGCCGGATGTCTACCAGGGTGCCGCCGATCAGGCCACCGCCTATATTGCAACCGTCTCAAAAGTGGCTGCGGTTGCAATTTTAACGCGCATGGTTGCCGTCAGCGGCGATGGAAGTATTTATCTGGTCCATGTGCTGGTTACCCTTGCCATTGTTTCAATGACGGTGGGAAACCTGGCTGCTCTTGTTCAGAAGGATTTTAAAAGGCTGTTGGCCTACTCCACCGTGGCCCATGCCGGGTATGTCCTGATTGGAATCCTGAGTATGAATTCGGCCGGGTACATGAGCGCTATTTTTTATGTCACGGCCTTGTTATTTATGAAATTCACAGTTTTTCTGGTGGTTGTCAAAGTGGCCGACGACGGTCGGAATCCGGAAATATCGCATTTGGCGGGTTTGTACCGGCGGTCACCGTTGCTGGCCATGGCCCTGATGGTGTCGATTTTTAGTCTGGCCGGTATTCCTCCGACCATCGGTTTTACAGGTAAATTTCTGGTCTTCATCGCCGCGCTGGAAAAAGGTTATTTTACCCTGGTCTTGATTGCCATGATCAATGTAGTTATCTCGCTTTACTACTATCTGCTGATCCTCAAAGCCGCCTATCTGCTGGAACCCGAGGAGGTTCAGGCCGGTATTCAACTATCCACGCCCATGAAACTGCTTACCGGTGCGCTGGTGCTGGTGCTGGTTGTGATCGGAATTTATCCGCATCACCTCATTGAACTGACCAGGACCGCAGCACTTTTGCTTCACTAGTGACTTGTCCTATATAATTCACAAACCACGGATTGAATTGATAAGACATGTTTTTCCAAATATTTTCTGTTCATTCATTACGCAGCCTTATGGTCGAGTTCATGCGGTTTCGGTGGTTATTGTCCACGGAAGCGGTTTAGTTTTAAAACTCCCCACCCCCGCATCTAATTGTTATTCGGTATAGGATCGGTTCAATGCGCCACATTGTAATTCGGATTTTTTACAGGAAGCGTTCAACGCTCAGAGCCGCCATGTTGATGGCCGGATTATCATTGGTACTGAGTTGTGATACGATTTTTCCGGTGATGGGACCCAGCGAAATCCCCAGCATACCGTGGCCGGTTGCCAGGATCACATTGTCGTAGCGCGGGGTCCGTCCGAGATAGGGAAGCCCGTCAGGACTGCACGGCCTCAGGCCGCGCCAAATTTCGAGCAACTCAAGGGAGTCGGGGTCTATATCTGGAAAATATGCACGAACGGCTTTCAAGATGGCCTGGACTCGACCCAGGTTGATTGATTGGTCTAATCCGGCAAGCTCTAAGGTGCCGGCAACTCGCAGGGTATCCTCCATCGGGGTGAGCACGACCTTTGATTCGGCCAGAGCTACCGGCAGGGAAGGACATTGGGCGGGACGTCTGAAATTGATGCTGTATCCCTTGGCCGCTTGCATTGAAAGATTGAGTTGCAGTTTGCGGGCAAGTTCCGCGGACCAGGCGCCACCAGCGATAACGACTTCCTCGGCGATTATATCCCCCCGGGTTGTTTTAGCTCCGGTGACACGACGGCCGTCGGTCCCAAAATCGAGCACTTCGCAAGATGTCAAAATACGAACACCAAGCCGTTCAGCCTGGCGGGCCAGTTGGTGTACGAACCGGTCGGGAATAAGGCTGGCATCATGCGGCCGGTAGACGCCGCCGACGGCCGCGGTTCGAATGTCTTCGATGAATTCACGGAGTTCTTTTTGGGGCAGTATTCTGTTTTCAATGCCGTTTTCCTTTATCAGCCGGTTTTCTTCAAGTCCTTTGTCATATCCTTTCCGGGTATTATACAGCTCCAGCATCCCCTTTTTTTCCAATGCGAAATCCATGCTTTCAATACCGGATAGCTCGTCATACAATTTGAGGCTGGCTGTATGAAGAGCGTGCAACACCGGTATAGATTGGCGCACGTGTTGTATGTTGCATACACTCCGAAACTTCCACAGCCAGGCGATCAAATCCCAATCCAGACGCGGTTTAATGTAAAAGGGGCTTTGCGGTTTGGTCATCCATTTAAGACCCTGGCCGATGACCCCGGGTGCTGCCAGTGGCGTACTGTGGCTGGGTACGATAAGCCCGGCGTTGCCGTAAGAACTGCCTGAGCAGATATCATTTTTCTCAACCAGCAAGACCTTTTTGCCTAGCGCATTGAGGTAAAAGGCGCAACAAACACCGATAACACCGCCACCGATAATCAGAGTTTCCGTTTTTTGGACCATAAGTTTAAATACCTATTCCGGTTTCTCTCTGCCCTCGCGCCAGTTTTCATAGTAGTCCCAGGTGACAAACGCATTTAATTGCTTTAACTGGTGATCCATATCAATCAGGCTGGCCCTGAGGACGTCGCCGATTGAAAGCAGACCGATGAACTCACCATCTTTTTCGATGGGCAGGTGTCGCAGGTACAATCCCAGAAACATCTCTTTTAGTTTGTGGATCCGGGTGCTGTGGGGAGCGGTTTTAAGGGGCGTGGACATATGGTCGCCAATTTTTTCGGTTAGGGGATCGAATCCTTTTTTGTTCATTTTGAGGAGTAAGTCCCGCTCGGTCCAAATTCCAACGAATTGGCCATCCTTTTTAACCAGAATTGCACCGATTTTGCGATCGACCATTTTTCGGCAAGCCTGTTGAACCGTCTGATCCCATGAAATGGAAACAATGTCACGTTGCTTATCCCCAACAATGTCTTCTGCGGTATTCATGGTTTTCTCCTTAGACCCTTAATCGTTTTTAAATTCTCTGCCGGTAGGTCCGGATTAGGATTGGGGACGAAATAAATTAAACAAAGATTGCGACGGATTTTGGTTTGAATTCAAGGCGCGTTGAAGGTTGCATACTTTTCGTATCTGGGCTTTAACGCATCGCAGAAGACGGGCCAAAAGACAAGTAATATTGTTCAAGTTATTGAGTTCGCAATCCTTAGGTACCCGTAGACCGGCATTGACCATATCTTAGTCGATGTCATAGACATGCACTTACAATCGTCTCATACAGGATCATGTGTAATTATGCAAATAAATTGGCATCTTCCAGAGGAAATTTGAAAGCCTGGTTGTAAAAAACCCTTATTCCAAAGGCAATAGCAAAATCGATAGCCTTTGACATGATCAGCATTTGTATATAATCAAGATAATGAATTTGGAAAAGCTTGAATTTATTATGTATTTAATCTTATAACGGAACTATATACGAAAAAAAGGCTAATAATTCTGGGCGGCAGCTAGACGAAGTTGTAAAATTCCGGCATTTTTCGTCCAACGAAGCTGCCTACCGATAGCATTGACTAACAGGGAAC
>Ga0056115_1000858_pt1 | contig 13644 bp, 11 predicted proteins | sample WorMetOlspDAHAB1_FD_77007 | JGI IMG/M metagenome (GOLD analysis project Ga0056115, IMG submission 77007) | Marine gutless worms symbiont microbial communities from Max Planck institute for Marine Microbiology, Germany - Olavius sp. DAHAB.1 ...
ACCTGGCCGTAGCCCGAGGTGACGATCCGGTCGCCCACCGCGACCTGGACCGAGTTGGTGAGGTATTCCAGCCGCGGCATGTTGGAGTTGTCGCCGGCGAGCACGGCGCGCGCGCGGCTCTTTTCCAGGAGAACGGGGATCCGGCTGTTGAGGTCGGTGATCAGCAGGACCCGCGCCGAGCGTTCGCCGACCTCTGCGACCCGGCCGATCAGGCCCGCCCCGGTCATCGCGGCCTGGCCCTTGGCGACGCCGTCGCGGCTGCCGGCGCTGACCAGCAGCGAGCGGATGAAGCTTCCGCCGGTGTCGCCCACCACCCGCACGGTGATGTAGCGGGCCTGCTGGTCGGGCACGAAGCCCATGAGTTGTTTCAGTTGCAGGTTTTCGGCTTCGAGCTGGCGGGCCACGTTCTGCCATTCCAGCAGCCGCTGGTTTTCGACCAAGAGACGGGCGTTTTCGGCGCGCAGGTCGGCCAGACGGTCGACCTCGTCGACGGTGGAGGAAACGGTGGCGACCGGGCGGGAAATGGCGTCCAGGATGGGGGCGGCGAAGTCGGTGACCGCGGCCCTGGCGCGTTCGAAGACCTGCGGATCGGCCCGGCCCAGGATCATCATGGCGACGGCGGCCGACAGAAGAGCGAGAAAGGCGAACCGTTGCGCCAGAACCTTAATCGGCGCCGTTAACCTTTGAACCGTACCAATGCGGTACTTCACCTAGTCTCTTCCCCCGCTTGCCAGGCGGCCGTTCCTCTCGCCAAAAGCCCCCTCGGCCCGCCGGCAGTCGCTATTTGGCACGCAATCGTGTCAGTACATGTTTATCAAAACGTTACGAAGCGTCTTCATTTCTTCCAGGCAGCGCCCGGTTCCCAATGCGACGCAGGAGAGTGCATCGTCGGCGATCGAGACCGGCAGACCGGTCGAATGCCGCAGCACGAAATCGAGATTGCCCAACAGCGCTCCGCCGCCGGTGAGCACGATGCCCTTGTCGACGATGTCGGCGGCCAGTTCGGGCGCGGTATGCTCCAGGGCCACCTTGACGGCCTCGATGATGGCACCGACGGGCTCGGCCAGGCTTTCGGCGATCTGGCGCTCGGAAATCACCAGTTCCTTGGGCACGCCGTTCATCAGGTCGCGGCCCTTGATCTCCATGACCTGGCCCTCGCCGTCCTCGGGCGGACAGGCGGACCCGATCTCCTTCTTGATCCGTTCGGCCGAGCCTTCGCCCACCAGCAGGTTATGGTTGCGGCGGATATAGGCGATGATGGCCTCGTCCATCTTGTCGCCGCCGACCCGGACCGAGCGGGAATAGACGATGCCGCCCAGCGACAGGACCGCCACCTCGGTGGTGCCGCCGCCGATATCGACGACCATCGAGCCGGTCGGTTCGGTCACCGGCAGGCCGGCCCCGATGGCGGCTGCCATCGGCTCCTCGATCAGGAAAACCTTGCGGGCGCCGGCGCTTTCGGCCGATTCCTGAATGGCGCGCCGTTCCACCGCGGTGGAGCCCGAGGGAACGCAGACGATCACCTGGGGCGCGGAGAAGCTGCGCCGGTTGTGCACCTTGCGGATGAAATGCTTGATCATCTCTTCCGCAACGTCGAAGTCGGCGATCACGCCGTCGCGCAGCGGGCGAATGGCGTGGATGTTGCCGGGCGTGCGGCCCAGCATCATTTTCGCCTCGTCGCCGACGGCCAGCACCTGCTTTTTGCCTTTGACTTCGGCAATGGCGACCACCGAAGGTTCGTTCAGGACGATGCCGCGGCCCTTCACGTAAACCAGCGTGTTGGCGGTGCCGAGGTCGATGGCCATATCGGCGGACAGAAATCCGAGAAGACGGTAGAACATGGTTAACGAGCGACCCCTGCGCTAGATGGTTGCTGGCGAAACATAGTCAATGAAACCTTTCTACGAGATTAAGCCGAGATTGCGGCAGGGGCGGTTTTCCGCCGTTTGCCGATCAGCTTGTTCAACGCGTGAATATACGCCCGGACCGAGGCGACGATCGTGTCCACGTCCGCGCCCTGGCCCGTCACCGACTTTCCTTCCTCCTCCAGCCGGACCGTGACTTCGGCCTGGGCGTCCGTGCCGCCAGTGACCGCATGCACCTGGTACAGCTGCAATGTGGCAGCATGAGGGAAGATCTCGTGGATGGCGTTGAAGGCCGCGTCCACCGGGCCGTTGCCGCCGGCGGTGGCGCTGCGCCGCTCGCCGGCGACGGTCACCTCCAGATCCGCCTTTTGCGGCCCGACCGACCCGGCCTCGACCCTCAGCGAGACGAAGGCGATCTCCTCATGCTCGCGGATCACCTCGTCGTCGACCAGCGCGACGATATCCTCGTCGAAGACCTCTTTCTTCTTGTCGGCCAGCGCCTTGAACCGATCGAACGCCTCTTCGATGGCGTTGTCGCCCAGGGTGTAGCCCAGCTCCGCCAGCTTGGATTTGAAGGCGTGGCGGCCCGAGTGCTTTCCCATCACCAGGGTCGACTTGTGCAAGCCGACGGATTCCGGCGTCATGATCTCGTAGGTCCCGGCATGTTTCAGCATGCCGTCCTGATGGATGCCGGATTCGTGCGCGAAGGCATTTGCCCCGACGATGGCCTTGTTGGGCTGGACAGAAAAGCCGGTGATGGTGGAGATCAGGTGGCTGGCCCGGGTGATGTAGGTGGAGTCCACGCCGGTCCAGTACGGCATCTCGTCGCCGCGCACCTTCAACGCCATGACGAATTCTTCCATCGCCGCATTTCCGGCCCGTTCGCCAATCCCGTTGATGGTGCATTCGACCTGGCGCGCGCCGGCGCGCACGGCGGCCAGCGCATTGGCCACGCCCAGCCCCAGGTCGTTATGGCAGTGGGCCGAAATCACCGCCTTGTCGATGTTCGGCACCCGCTGTTTCAGCATATCGATCAGGGACCCGAACTCGTGCGGGACCGTGTAGCCAACCGTATCGGGAATATTGATGGTGCCGGCGCCTGCCTTGATGGCCGATTCGACGCAGCGGCACAGGAAATCGTGCTCGGTCCGGGTGCCGTCCTCCGGCGACCATTCCACATCGTCGCACAGGTTGCGGGCGTAAGAGACCGAGTCGATGATCTTCTCGTGAACCTCCTCGGGCTCCATCTGCAGCTTGTGCTTCATGTGCAGAGGGCTGGTCGACAGGAAGGTGTGAATACGCGGCCGCGCCGCCCGTTGAAGCGCCTCCCAGGCCCGGTCGATGTCCTTTCTGGAGGCCCGCGCAAGACCGGCCACGCGCGCGTTCTTCACCAGGCCCGCCACTTCGGACACCGCCTCGAAATCGCCGCTGGACGCAATCGGGAATCCGGCCTCGATGACGTCGACGCCCATCGCTTCCAGCATCTCCGCAACCCGCAGCTTTTCCGACAGGTTCATCGAGCAGCCCGGTGACTGCTCGCCGTCGCGAAGGGTTGTATCGAAGATCAGGACGCGGTTTTCGTCGGACCGAGCGTCAGTCATTCATTCCCAACCTGGCGACCCGCCGGACATGCCCGTCCGCTGGGCCGTGCTGTCGTCACTTGGCGGTCGCCCGTGTGATATTCCAGTTTCTCTTGGCCCGGACGAAGTTTACAACTGTTCGACAACTATTCGTCCAAATCGAGCGCAAGACATCGCGGCCACTATACACAGGCTGCGCAAGGGGTTGAACCCCTCAGGCACCCGGATTTACGCAGATTCACAAGGCCGCGCAACGGTTTTTGTACCGTCCCCGCCGCGGCATTCGGGCGGCGGGGACGCTCGGTGCGGCGAACTGGCGGTTCGTAAAGATTTGTCGCCGGGTTCAGTTCTTCGCCTTGTCGACCAGTTTCGACTCCGCGATCCAGGGCATCATGCCGCGCAGCCGTTCGCCGACCTCTTCGATGTTGTGAGCGGCCTCGTTGCGGCGCATCGCCTTGAACGACGTCTGGCCGACCTCGTTCTCCAGCATCCAGTCACGCGCGAACCGTCCGGACTGGATATCGTCCAGGACGCGCTTCATCTCCGCCTTCACCTCGTCGGTGATGATCCGCGGACCGGTGATGTAGTCGCCGTATTCCGCGGTGTTGGAGATCGAGTAGCGCATGTTCGCCATGCCGCCCTCGTACATCAGGTCGACGATCAGCTTGACCTCGTGCAGGCACTCGAAATAGGCCATCTCCGGCGCGTAACCCGCATCCACCAGGGTCTCGTAACCGGCCTTGATCAGCGCGGTCAGGCCGCCGCACAGCACCACCTGCTCGCCGAACAGATCGGTCTCGCACTCCTCGCGGAACGAGGTCTCGATCACGCCGGCGCGGCCGCCGCCGATGGCCGAGGCATAGGACAGGCCGATTTCATGGGCGTTACCCGACGGGTTCCGTTCGACCGCCAGCAGGCAGGGCACGCCGCCGCCGCGGACATATTCCGACCGCACCGTATGGCCCGGCCCCTTCGGCGCCACCATGAAGACGTCCAGGTCGGACCGCGGCTCGATCAGGCTGAAATGGACATTGAGACCGTGCGCAAAGGCCAGCGCCGCGCCTTCCTTCATGTTCGGCGCAAGGTCCTTGGCGTAGATGTGCCGCTGCAGCTCGTCCGGCGTCAGCATCATCACCACGTCGGCCCAGGCCGCAGCCTCCGCCGGCGTCATCACCTCGAAGCCGGCCTCGGACGCCTTGGCCCGCGTCGCCGAGCCCTCGCGCAGCGCGATGCGGACATGTTCCGCGCCGCTGTCGCGCAGGTTCATGGCATGGGCATGGCCCTGGCTGCCGTAGCCGACGATGGCCACCTTCTTGGTCTTGATCAGGTTCACGTCCGCATCGCGGTCGTAATAGACGCGCATCTCTGCCCCCAGTCTCTTTCTCTTCGTGTTTATCCAATCGTGCGCCCGCAGTCGTCGCGTGAACGGGCGCGCAAGTCTCCTAGTCGACCAGCACCTTCGGTCCGCGGCTGATCGCGACCACACCCGACCGCGCGACCTCGACGCGGCCCAGGGCGCGCATCAGGCCGACGAAGGCATCGACCTGGTCGGTCTCGCCCGAGATCGCGAAGACGAAGCTTTCCAGCGTGGTATCGGCGACCGTGGCGCCGAAGATCTGGGCGATCCTGAGCGATTCCCGGCGCTGATGCTCGGACGCCACCACTTTGACCAGCGCGATTTCCATCTCCACATGCGGGCCTTCCTCGGTGAGGTCGTGCACGTCGTGGATCGGAACCAGCCGTTCGAGCTGCGCCTTGATCTGTTCGATGATCATCGGCGTGCCGGTGGTCACGATATTGATCCGGCTGACCGATTCGTCCTCGTTGACCGTCGACACCGTCAGGCTTTCGATGTTGTAGCCGCGCCCCGAAAACAGTCCGATCACCCGGGCCAGGACGCCCGGTTCGTTGTCGACGATCACCGCCAGCGTGTGGCGCTCGTGATCGTCCGGCAGATCGACAATGCTGTAGGCGGAGCCCGGGTGTTTCCCGGCCGCCACGGCCGACTTCTTATTCATAACTGCAGCCCCCCGGCGTCAGACCAGAACCATGCCGTCTTCGGAGATCGGCTGCTCGGCCTCGTCCTCCGGTCCCATCAGCATCTCGTTATGGGCAGCGCCCGACGGGATCATCGGGAAGCAGTTCTCCTTGGGATCGACCGCGATATCGGCGATGACCGGTCCTTCGGTCTCGATCATCCGGCCGATGACGTCGTCCAGCTCGCCGGGCACGGTCGCCCGCAGTCCGGTCGCGCCATAGGCCTCCGCCAGCTTGACGAAGTCGGGCAGCGCTTCGGAATAGCTCTCCGAATAACGCCCGCCATGCAGTAGTTCCTGCCACTGCCGCACCATGCCCATATACTGGTTGTTCAGGATGAAGATCTTGATCGGCAGCCGGTACTGCACCGCCGTCGACATTTCCTGGATGTTCATCAGGACGGACGCCTCGCCGGCGATATCGACGACCAGGGCGTCCGGATGGCCCAGCTGCACGCCGACCGCGGCGGGCAGGCCGTAGCCCATGGTGCCCAGCCCGCCCGAGGTCATCCAGCGGTTCGGCCGCTGGAAATGGAAATGCTGGGCCGCCCACATCTGGTGCTGCCCCACCTCGGTGGTGATGAAGACCTCCCGGTCCTTGGTCTGCTCCCACAGGCGCTGGATCGCGAATTGGGGCTTGATAACCTTGTCGTCATTCTTGAAGGCAAGACACTTGCGCGCGCGCCACCCGTCGATCCGGCCCCACCAATCGTCCAGCGCCTTTTGATCGGGGCGCTTGTGGCGCGACTTCCAGACCTTGATCAGGTCCTCCAGCACATAGGCGCAGTCTCCCAGGATCGGGATGTCCACGGCCACGTTCTTGTTGATCGAGGACGGGTCGATATCGATGTGGATCTTCTTCGAGTTCGGCGAAAAGGCGTCCAGCCGGCCGGTGATGCGGTCGTCGAACCGCGAGCCGATCGCCAGCATCACGTCGCACTCGTGCATGGCCAGGTTGGCCTCGTAGGTGCCGTGCATGCCCAGCATGCCCAGGAACCGGGGATCGCGGGCCGGCAAAGCGCCCAGCCCCATCAGGGTCAGCGTGGTCGGATAGCCCGACAGTTCCACGAACTCGGCCAGAAGCTGCGAGGCCTTGGGTCCGGAATTGATCAGGCCGCCGCCGCCGTAGATCACCGGTCGCTTGGCGCCCAGCAACAGATCCACCGTCCGTTCGATCGCCCGAAGGTCGCCCTTGACCGCCGGCTGGTAGGTCTTGTGGACCACGTTGGATGGCCCGACATAGGGTGCCTCGGCGAACTGGATATCCTTGGGGATATCCACCACCACCGGACCCGGGCGGCCCGACCGGGCCACATAGAATGCCTCGTGCAGGGTCTGCGCCAAGCGGTCGCTGTCCTTTATCAGGTAGTTGTGCTTGGTGCAGGGCCGGGTGATGCCGGTGGTGTCGCACTCCTGAAACGCGTCGTTCCCGATCAGGTGCGTCGGCACCTGGCCGGTCAGGCACACCACCGGAACGGAATCCATCAGCGCATCCGTCAAACCCGTCACCGCGTTCGTCGCGCCCGGCCCGGAGGTCACGAGCACCACGCCCACCTTGCCGGTGGACCGCGCATAGCCCTCCGCCGCATGCACCGCGCCCTGCTCGTGGCGGACCAGGATGTGGCGCAGGTTGTTCTGCTTGAACAAGGCGTCGTAGATCGGCAGGACCGCGCCGCCGGGATAACCGAAGACGACATCGACACCCTGATCCACCAGGGATTGGATGACGATTTCTGCGCCGGTCAGGGTCTGCGCGGACATTGTGCCTCTCCATTTCTGGGCCGACGGCTGCCACGGTCGCACCACCGGCTTTTTCATTTTTCTCGCCCGATTGAAACCCAAAAAACACAAGAGATTCAACGGGTAGACAGCATTTGCGCGGACCCTTGGCCCGCGCGAGCGCGCACCATAAGTGGTGGCGTTCAGCCGGTCAACAGGTTTTCGCGAACAAATGCAAAAACTCGCGGCCTTAAACTTTCCGAATATTGCGCTTCCAGCACCAAATCCGCAACAATCTGATGTCGAAGCCAGGTCAGTTGCCGCTTTGCATACCGACGTGTGAGAGTGCGCGCCTGTGCCGCAGCCTCCTCCAGGGTGCGGTCCCCGCGCAGGTAGCGGGCAATGTCCGCCACGCCCAATGCCTTCATCGCCGGCAGCCCCGGGTCCAGGCCGCGCGCCAGCAATGCGGAAACCTCCTCGATCGCGCCCTGCTTCAGCATGTGCCCAAACCGACGGTCACAGGTCGCATACAGGGCGTCGCGCGGCGGCAGCAGAACAATCACGCGGAAGACGAGCCCTTCCGGCGGCCCCTCCGGCGCCGCGGTCTGCCACCGGGACAGAGGCGTGCCGGTGGCTTCCACCACCTCCAGCGCCCGGGCGATGCGCTGGCTGTCGGTCGGCGGAATCCGCGCCGCCGACTCGGCATCCGCCAGGGCAAGTTCTGCGTGCAGCGCGACCGCCCCTTCCGCGGCCAGCCGCGCCCTGACGCCCGCGCGCACCGCTTCGGGGATATCCGGCATCGGCGACAGGCCTTCGATCAATGCCTTGAGATAAAGCCCGGTGCCGCCGGCGACCACGGGCAGCCTGCCTTGGCCGAGCGTCGCGTCGATGGCTTCCATCGCCAGGGCACGCCAGCGCGCGGCGGAACAGCGTTCCTCGGCCCCCAGGACGCCATACAGCAGGTGCGGCGCCGACCGGCAATCCCCTTGCCCGGGTCGCGCGGTCAGCACCGCCAGATCGCGGTAGACCTGCATGCTGTCGGCGTTGATGACGGTCCCGTCAAAGGCCCGCGCAATATCCAGCGCAAGGGCCGACTTGCCGCTGGCGGTCGGGCCGGCAATCACGAAAACTACCGATCTGCACACCTCTGTCCGCCCCCTTGCGTCCGTTCCGTTGACCACTGCCCGCCAGGCGCGCACCGCTTAACGCGGAGCTAACGAAGATCGACTAGGCAATCCTGACGACCCGCCCGCAGACCGCCTGTTGTGGTCGCATCCAAGCCAGGATACAGATGCGCGCGCCATGAACAACGTGCTGACCCTGATCACCGACCCGGTCCGCCGGCTCTTATCCGACATCCACGTCGACAAGGCCGTGGCCTATCTGGAACAGACCGGCGCCACGGTCGGGACCCCGGACTGGCTGGCGCCGGGCATCGCCTGCGATCTGCCCTTCGACGGGGCCGACCCTGCGGCGGCCCAGACACACGTGCGCGGCCGGTTCAACGGCGCACCGCTGGACATCGCCGCGCAAGCGGCGGCCGGACGGCGCAAACGCATCCTGATCGCCGACATGGACTCGACCATGATCACGATCGAGACGCTGGACATGCTGGCCGCATCGCTGGGCTATGCCGACGAGGTGGCCCGGATCACGGACAAGGCAATGAACGGGGAGATCCGGTTTCGCGACTCGCTGCGGGCCAGGCTGGCGCTTTTGGAAGGCGAAGACGCATCCGGCATCGACGAGGTTAACGCCGCGGTCGACTACACGCCGGGCGGTCGCGCGCTGGTCCAGACCATGCGTGCGAACGGCGCCTATTGCGCGCTGGTCTCGGGCGGCTTCACCTTTACCGCCGACATGGTTCGGGACGAACTGGGCTTCGACGAAGCCCGCGCCAACGAACTGCTCATCGAAGACGGCCGCCTGGCCGGCCGTGCGGCCGAGCCGATCCTGGGCCGCGAGGCGAAGCTGGATGCGTTACGGGAACTGTGCGCGCGCCATGGTGTCAGCGAAGCCGAGGCGGTGGCCGTCGGCGACGGCGCCAACGATCTGGACATGATCGGCGCGGCCGGAATGGGTGTCGCGTTTCGGGCAAAGCCGGTCGTCGCGGCCGAGGCGCGCTTCACCGTCGAGCATGGCGACCTGACCGCGCTGCTTTATCTCCAGGGATACCGCACAGACGAGATCGTAACCTGACGGGCGCCCGGCCCGCGGTTCTCAGCCCTGTTTCTTCGCGAACCGGATCGCCACGAACCGCAATTCGCCGCCCTGGTCCACCAGCAGGAGGACGGACTTGCGCCCATCCTCGCGCGCCTCTTCAACCCGCTGCAGGACCGCCTCGGGAGACGAGACCTCGGTCTGGTTCACCTCGACGATGATATCGCCGGGCCGAAGCTGCTTTTCGGCGGCATCGGAACCGTCAGCGACTTCCGTCACGACAACGCCCTTCGCGTCCTCCTTCAGCTTGAATTGCTGCACAAGCTGATCGGTGACGCCTGCGACCGTGAGGCCCAGATCGCTGAGATCGGCGGTTTCGGTTTTGGTGCTTTCAGCCGGCGCCCGGCCGGTCGTCAGCGACGCAAGATCGACCTTTTCGAGTTCGCCCAGGGTGACGTCGATGTCGATGGTCTGGCCGGAACGCCAGACCTGGACCGGAACCGTCTGGCCGACCCCTGTTTCGGCCACCATGGCCGGAAGCTTGCGCGAACTGGGCACGGTCTTGCCGTTGAAGCTGACGATTACGTCGCCCGTCTTGACGCCGGCGGCGGCCGCCGGGCTGTCCTTATGGACGGTTGCAACCAGGGCCCCTATGGCGTCGTCAAGGCCCAGGCTCTCGGCAATCTCGTCGGTCACCTGCTGGATCGTGACGCCCAGCCAGCCGCGGCGGGTTGTGCCGTATTCGCGAAGCTGGCCGATCACGCCTTCCGCCAGGCGCGACGGGATCGCAAAGCCGATGCCGATCGACCCGCCGTTCGGCGAATAGATTGCAGTGTTGACCCCGATCACCTCGCCGTCGAGGTTGAACAGCGGACCGCCGGAATTACCGCGGTTAATCGGCGCGTCGGTCTGAATGTAGTCGTCATACGGACCGGATCTGATGTCCCGGCCGCGGGCAGAGATAATGCCCGCCGTCACCGTGCCGCCGAGACCCAGCGGGTTTCCGATCGCCACCACCCAGTCGCCGACGCGGGACTTCTCCGACGAGCCCCAGCCGACCGCCGTCAGCGGCTCGCCTGCATCGATCTTCAACAGCGCAAGGTCAGTCTTCTCGTCTTCGCCCACCAGTTCGGCTTCGAACCGTTCATCGTCGTGCAGCACAACGAAAATCTCGTCGGCGCCGTTGATCACGTGCCGGTTGGTGACGATGTAGCCCGACGGGTCGACGATGAAGCCCGATCCAAGGGACGTGGCGCGGCGCTGCGGCCGATCTTCATCGGGTCGGTTGAACCGCTCGAAGAACTCCTCCAGCGGCGAGCCGGGGGGCAACTGGAACCGGGGGCCCTCGGCTTGCTGGCTGGACCGCTGGGTGGTCTGGATGTTGACGACAGACGGCAGCAGCCGTTCAGCCAGGTCCGCGAAGCTGTCAGGCGTTCCCCGCGCGGCCGCAGGACCTGCGGCGATCGTGGCGACGATGAATACGAACCCCGCCACCAGTGCGGTCAGCGTCGCCGCAGCGGGGACGACAGGCCGTTCGATTTGACGAACGGAAAGCATCTCAGTCACAAGCGTTCTCCAATCTCCTCGGCCAGTCTGACGGCCGCGCCTTATCACCCTGTGCCGCCGGTCTTTGCCGTTCTGTTCGCGGCGCCGCTGAGTCGTTATGAATTTGGTCAGTCCGACGACCGTCGTCAACACGCCCCCGGATCTCACCGCCCATCACGCTTTTGTGACGGGTTCCGAATTTAGCGCCGCACCAGCCAGACGATCAAACACCCGACAACCGCGGCAACGATCCCGCCATTACGCAGCAACGAAGGCGGCAGTTCCAGGACCTGAACCATGACCCGCTTCATCCCGGCAGGGAACAGGGCATAGATCAGTCCTTCGATCACCAGCACCAGGCCGAATGCCGCGATCAGGACGCTGGATAAATCGTCCATGGCGCCGGTTCTCGCCGTCCGCGTTCACCGCCGGCGCAGGCCCTACGAGCCGCTGCCGTTCAGCGCCCGGCCCCGTTCGTCGGTGAAGAACCGGAAGAAATCGGAATCCGGCGGCCCGACATACCGCGTCGTATCGCCCGGCAAACCCCGCTGCATCGCCTGCATGGAGCGCCAGAAATCGAAGAAATCCTCGTCCTTGGTGTAGGCTTCGTTGTAAATCTTCTGCGCCTCGGCATCGCCTTCACCGCGCAGAATCTCGCCTGTCTTGCGGGCTTCGGCGACAATCACGCGCTGGGTCTTGTCAGCCTCGGCGCGGATGCGGCGCGAATCACGCTCGCCCTCGGCGCGGATCTTTCTGGCTTCCTGCTCACGCTGGGTCTGCATCCGGCGGAAGATCGCCTGGCTGTTTTCTTCCGGAAGGTCAACGCGCTTGATCCGCACGTCGACGACTTCCACGCCGAAGTCCTTCGCATTGGCGTTTGCCTGCTCGGTTATCTGGCGCATCAGCCTCGCGCGTTGCGGCGTCAGCACGGTCGACAGCGGAACGTCGCCCAAGACGCCGCGCAATGCCGTGTTCATGATGCTGCCCAGCCGCGCTTCCATGCCGACCTCGGTGCCGACCGTCTTGAAGAAGCCCAGCGCGTCCACGATCCGGTAGCGTGCGAACGCGTTGACGATGAGCTGTTTCTGATCCAGCGTCGGCACCTCCTGGGACGCGGCGTCGTAGTCCAGAAGACGTCTGTCGAAGTACCGCAGGTCCTGAATGATCGGGACCTTGAAGTGGAGGCCGGGTTCGGTGATGACCCGAACCGGCTCGCCGAATTCGGTAATCAGGACCTGTTCTGTCTCGCGCACCGTAAACAGGGTGCCCCAGGCAACCGCGCCAATCAGCAGCAGGATCAGGCCGATAATGCCGGCAGAGGTATTCTTCATTGCTGTTCGCTCCGTTGCCGGTTGAGTTCGTTCAGCGGCAGGTACGGGACCACCCCGCTGCCCGCCGCGCCCGGGTCGATCAGGACTTTATCCATGTCCTGGAGGATTTCCTCCATGGTCTGAAGGTAGATCCGCCGTTTCGTCACATCCTTGGCATTGATGTATTCGTTGTAGATGGACAGGAATCGTTGCGAATCACCGGTTGCCTGGGCGACCCGTTCGGCCTTGTAGGCTTCTGCGGCGCGCGTGATCTGTTCGGCCTCGCCTTGCGCCCGTTCGGTCAGCTCGTTCAGATAGGCCGTCGCCTCGTTGATGGCGCGTTCCTTGTCGGCGCGCGCCGCCTGAACGTCTCGGAAGGCGTCGATCACCGCAGCCGGCGGATCGACCTTCTGGATTTGAACGTTCTGCACGAAAATTCCGGCGCCGTACTCGTCCAAGATCTGCTGCAGCAATTCGCCAACCTCGGCCGCGACCTCGCCTCGGCCGGCAGTGCGCGCAAATTCGAACCCGGTCTTGCCGATGATCTCGCGCATCGCCGCTTCCGATGCGTTCTTTACGGCCGTTTCGGGATCCCGGACGTTAAACAGGAACTTGCCTGCATCTGAGATCAGCCAGAACACCACGGTCTGGATGTCGATGATGTTCTCGTCGCCGGTCAGCATCAGGCTTTCTTCGGTCACGTCCCGGTTGGACGTGCTGCGCCCGCGCACGGCGCTGCTGCGGAAGCCGATCTCCACCCGGTTGACGTTGGTCACGGCCGGCCGCAGGACTTCGCCCATGGGGGACGGCCAGTTCCAGTGCAGACCCGGGCCGGTGGTGTCGCTGAGCTTGCCGAAGACCAGGGCGACGCCCTGTTCGTTGGGCTGAACGCGATAGAAGCCGGTGGCCATCCAGGCCACCAAAGCCACCGCCACAAGAACGACAACGACCTTGCCGCTGCCCATCCCGCCTGGGACGAAGCGCCGCACGCGCTCCTGACTTTTGCGCAGCAGCTCCTCGACGTCGGGCGGTTGCTTCCCGCCGCGCGGCGGCCTGCCCCAGGGGCTCTGGCCGCCGCCACCGCCGCCGCCACCGCCACCGCTGCCACCGCCGCCCCAAGGGCCGCCGCCACCTGACTGATTTGACCAAGGCATATTTCAGTTTCCTGTGAGGACTGGCGCCGCCGGATCAAGGGGTTCTCAGGACCGTCGGCCGCCGCAAATTCGGTTAACACCGCGCAACAGCCGCACTTTGGCGGCCCTTTGCCTGACGACGCGCTATCATATATGTCAGCTTGTCTGCGCACGCAAACGCGCGATGTGTCGAATAGCTAAGTTTGTCGTTCCGATGGAGATGTCAACCATGGCCGAAATCAGCCGGGAATCGATCCTGGAAACGCTTAAGAAGATCCAGGACCCCCGCCCTGGCC
>Ga0056115_1000859_pt1 | contig 13640 bp, 8 predicted proteins | sample WorMetOlspDAHAB1_FD_77007 | JGI IMG/M metagenome (GOLD analysis project Ga0056115, IMG submission 77007) | Marine gutless worms symbiont microbial communities from Max Planck institute for Marine Microbiology, Germany - Olavius sp. DAHAB.1 ...
ACACGATACTGAGCATTCAGCCGAAAGACAGCGGCGGTGGCGGTGAGACACGCGAGACGGTCGTCTACAGACTGGCGGAGGAGTTCCTCAGCAAACTGCCGCGCAACTACGTCGACTTTGAGGTGACCTGTACTGTTTTTGGTCTTCTGTTTGTCTTCTAATTACCACTAGTGTTTTATCTCAGGATGAAATCAAAAAACTTGATTTCGATGAAAATTCCACAGTCATTGCAAACTCGTGTAGAAATTTGTTGTTTTAGTTTTTTTTAAATATATACTGTGCTTTATTTTATGTAAACAAAGTCACATCCGAAAATCCAGTCAACTCCAGATGTTTATTCTTCGCCCAGAGAACCAATTTTGTTAGCAGTTCTAATATATGATGAACATTTTGATGTACAAAGACTATCTTTAGCTGAAAAGGATGATAAGTTATTAGGAAGTATGAGCGAACGGCTGTGATATTTGGCACTGATTAATTTACATTATGTCGGCATTTACTGTTGCGGTGTTTTACTTTACTTTTGCTACTGCTGCAATTCCCCTGTGCACAAACTCAGGTTCGAGAGAGGCTGAAGAAAATGGGTCACCTGCAGCCTCTGAACATCTTCCTACGTCAGGAGATTGACCGAATGCGTAAAGTATTGACCATCGTCAAAGCGACTTTGACCGACCTGAAACTGGCGATTGATGGCACCATCATTATGAACGAGGTGTGAAATTATGTATGTTCACCACGCAGGTCATTCCTGTGCTAACGTTTGATCAGTTCTTTCACTATTTGATCGCCCGGTCCCTCAGTAATTCTGTTTTTCTCCGGCTATGTCTTCTTTGCCATATTTTCGATGCCATACTTTCGATAGAGGATGTTAACAAAAATTCTGCGAACGTTGGCCGGAATTTCCTCTCAAAATGCGTTAACATTCCCAGGGCCGCCTGGCTGCCCGACACTTTCCAGGTGGGCCGGTTGGGCCGACGTCCAGGTGGGCCGCACGTCAGATGTTGAAATTGGGCAAATGACTTACCCCGTTAACAGCGGAACGGTAGGGAGCGAGGAGGGAACGAAGGACAAAGTCACAAACAGGAAGAGAGCGAAGGAGGGAGTGGAATGGGAAGAGCCCTTAGCTATGGAGGGAGGGCTGTACTTGAATATTTGTGCTGGGGCCCCCGAGTTTCTAGTTACGCCACTGCCTAATTAGCTAGGTCCGGATTGAAGAGCCAGTCCGCCCCTGCACGTTCCGAAAGTCGACTTTTAGCGAAAACTTAACAATGAGCAACGCCCACAAGCAAACTGTAGCAGCCAACATACGTGGAACCTCGGCGATATCGCAAATATACTGTCACTAAGTGCTTCAACTGTGATACCCGCCACAACTCTTAATTCCGGCAGAAACATTCAGTATTTCGGTTTGTCTGTGGCCGACATACAGGGTTTTGCCTCAAAGGCGCAGTCACTGCACGCATTGAACTGGATTAATAAATAACAATTAATAGTAATAATAAATAATAACATAATATATAATCTCTTTCAATGACTGCACCGATCTCTGGCTTTTTTTCGAAATTTTATTGATTAACGTACGCTATGACGGCTGTAGAACGCCTGTACGTGCATTCCGGTTTGCGTATCCGTCGATGCAATTCATTTGGTTTCTGTGTTTGTTTATCGAGTCATTGTTGTATTTGCTTAATACTGCTTACCCGTTTGCTTATTATATAGTTCGTGTAGTTTTGCTGCACACAGGCGGCTGACTGCATGTCCACATTGTGTTCAGAACCTTCGCGACGCGCTGGACAGCATGTTTGACGCCAAGGTGCCAAACCTGTGGCGCAAGGTGTCGTGGCCGTCGTCGTCGATCGGCTTCTGGTTCACTGAGCTGCTGGAGCGCAACGACCAGTTCTCGCGGTGGGTGTTCGAAGATCGACCCAAGTGCTTCTGGCTCACCGGGTTCTTCAACGCACAAGGTTCTGCTCTCTCTCTCTCTCTCTCTCTCTCTCTCTCTCTCTCTTTCTCTCTCTCTCTCTACGTGCTCAAAAATCCGCCTCCGAAATGGCCTATATTGTGTAGGGTGGGGCGTTAAACTCTACTCACTCACGTGCTGAAAATACTGTAGTGTCTCAGATACTAGCGTCAGTTAATAATACTCTCTTGTAGGTTTTTCAGGTGTTTTAATCGTAGTTCGCTTAAAGAAACAAACGAACGAACGAAGAATTATTGCAGGCAGCAAGATCCATATGACACAGCACACATACAACACATAAGCATTGAGACAGAGCGGAGGACAGACAGACTAGGCCCATAAGACAGAGACAGACGAGCAACCACACAAAAGTAAAACTAGACAAACTATAATATAAAATACACTACAGCAGCAAACAGGGTAGCATGCACTGCTGTGATTAGATGTTTTATTATATTATGTATAATATATACATAAGATGACTTCCCTGTTTTTGTTTCTTCGCGTGACTGCGATTGGATGTTGTGCTTTTAGAAGTTTTAGTGTTATAAATGCGCCCGTTTCTTTCCTTTTTAGCGATTTATGTTTATATAGTGCGTTGTTTGCGTGCAGCCATTGGCGTAATAAACGATGATAATGTTATATGTCGTGGGGTGTTTGGTTTTCGAAAGCTTTGAGTCATTTAACAGTGTAGACTGATTTTAAAACATTTGATATCATGGTCATCGTAAATATTCATTTATTTCAGGCAAGTGGTACAAAACAACAGACACGTACACATCAGACAGAAAAAAAGAAAACTTCACTGAAACAAACACATCTCCAGCTAGACGCAACAGTGGACTACTTTCGGAACCAGCAGTTGCCGCAGTTGTTAAGTAGCGTGAAGTGAAAGGTTGTCACAGTTCACCCGAAAAGCGAACAAAAAATACGACCACTGTTGTGCAAATAGTTGTTGCTGAACAGGTTAATAAACGATATGCCACCGTCCATACGACCATCTCCCCGTCTTAGGCCTTTAAGCCCGCAGGTGATATGAAGCCCAGAGTCTGTGGCGCATGGCCAGACCTACGGTTAACTCCCTGCTTCGGAGCGATCACCGCCTCTCCACTAGGTAGTACCATATTATACTATTTGGTGACAAAGGCTGGTGTGCATGATCGGCTTGCCCAAGGCCGTACTCGACAGCGCTGTGGGTGCGACTCGTACCCGCGACCTCTTGATCACGAATCCAACGCTATGCCAATAAGAAGAAGCAAGAAGAAATTTATTTGCCACGAACAATAACAATATAGAACAAGAAAAACACAATATTAAAGTATATATAGACTATCAAGCTACAGCTTTTACAATATCATTAAAGTTATGCCACAAAGATATGACACAGAAGATCATCTTGTCGTGACGGTGTGTAGGTTTCCTGACGGCGATGCGTCAAGAAGTGACTCGCGCACACAAAGGCTGGTCTCTCGACAGTGTCATGCTTCACAACGACGTCACCAAGTGGGCGCGCGAAGACATCAACAATCCACCGGCTGTAAGTTGTTATACATTCGTAATCACACTAACAATACTAGCAGTAATAACTAAATATTGGCAGCGATCGTGTGATGTGGTCTGTTGCATTTCTGTCGTGTTGCAATATGCCACCTATGCTGGCATTAAGACTCACAGACACCGGGCTTAGTCTCGTCCACACTCCACAGTCATAGTCTGCTCTTTCGTTGTTCATGCGCGCAGTTGCTATGTTGCTGTCGCCGATGAGTAAAGTAGGCGTAACGGCTAAAACGTTAATTGAAATCATTAAATGATTTGTCGTCTTTATCAGTCAACTTCGTCAACTTTTACATCTGCAGTGCCACTGCCAGCAAGCACCAGTAAGTATACTGCAGTGTATACATGTATACTGTCACAAATGCAACCGTACAAAATGCAGTTTTTTAATGTAGGCTGTAAGACAGGATTATGAAATACGTCGCAATATCCACAATGTGATTTATAAAAAGTGCATTTTTGGCAACAAATTCGGCATAAATAGATCATATGTAGCAAAAATATAACTTACATGACGTTTTTCTGAAGTTGGAAGCCGCACGGCACGACAAATAAAATGTACTGTTTATGGAACTGCCAAATTCTTATAAGTCTTCGTCAGATTTGACAAAATTTTGCACATATTTTCCGAAAAACTTTCAGTTGTTTAGGACTTCGTCCCCCAAACCACCTGGGTTCCCTCACTCGCATACTGCTTCCGCCGCCACTGATTTACTGTGCAGTGTTTTAACACATTTCGTGGTTTTTACAAAAAAAAACGCTGTGACATTTGGACGGGAAGGGTCGAGTGGGCACGTATAATTTTTTCTCACGACGACCGGGGGAGGAGCAGCCGGGGAAGCATGACATAGGGGCGGGCAGCTGCCCCCTGCCATCCCGCGAGCGCCGCCCATGATGTGGTCATGGAAAATGTATTTGGGAGCCAGATCGACACTTTCGTGGTCTCGGGTCTGCTGTGTGGTCAGCGATAGACTGTGGACGGAACGAACGACTCCAGCTAAGTTGGACTGCGTTATGGTTTTGCCCATCGACGACAAGCTTGCAGTCCCACGCACACATCAAGCTGATGCGCAGCAATGCAGGATAAATGTCGTCCAGCTTTACCGCGCCATCTTCCTTTAATCCGCTCCTGATTAGTCGCGTGATTGATTGGCTGTGAAGATACCTCCTTCGAAATGGCCGAAACTGCGACGGTTGAGATGTTGAAATTCGGCAGTGAACGAAGTACATGTTCTCACACGTCGAATCAGTCAGTGTCTTAAATTACTGGATCTCGTGGTAAAGGCTCGCGGCGTGGGACAGCCGCAACGACGGAGTCTCGATCACAACAAAGTGCGTGCCCACTTTGGCCTATGCCACGAGCCAGTAGTTTTACAGGGCTTATTTTCAGGGAACGCTTAGAACATGCATAACAACCGGCATGGTTTGCGCCGAATTCGTATCTAGGGCTGCATTTGAAGCTGAAATCGTGCTTTTGTTGGCACAGAATCGACGTTTTAGCTGCACACAAGTTTGATTTTAGAAATGCACAAATCCGTTCAGAACTGCACGTTTTCATCGTTTATTACGCCGTATTTCACGGTGAACTGTAACCGCCTATGTCTACAATACTGTCTACGGTGAATTAACGGCTTGTAATCCTGGACTAATCCAACTCTCACTCAGTGACTGCAACACCGCTACAAACAAAGCCACTTATGCGTCACGGAACAGTGACCACGTCAGCCACAGGCCTAGCAGCTAAGTACCGATAGCCTTCATAGTCTACTCTGTTGATAACAACATGAAATAAGAAAGTTACAGCACGGTCTACAGTGTATTATGCTCGTTACACGCGCATAATCCACTGTAGACCGTGCTGTAACTTACTCATATAGGCAGCACAAGAACACATACTGTACACATACACAATGAACGCTATATACATTATAAAAACGAAAAAATGCAAAAGAACTGCACGTTTTCATCGTTTATTATTGTGCATAGGTGGAACTGTATTCACATCTTGCTGTCGTCGTCGTGTTGGTGTACAGGAAGGTGTGTACATTTACGGTCTGTTTCTGGACGGCGCGGCGTGGGACCGACGCACCGGTCGCCTGATGGAGTCGCACAACAAGGTGCTGTTCTCCGCTCTGCCGGTCGTCCACATGTACGCGATCCAGACGGGTCTTCGCGATCCAAAGTTCTACCAGTGTCCGGTCTACAAGAAGCCGAACCGCACCGATCTCAACTACATCACGTTCCTGCTTCTGCGCACCACACAGAACCCCGACCACTGGACCCTGCGTGGCGTTGCCGCCCTGTGCGACATCAAGTAGATGACGCTGCAGCCACCCCGAAGTGCGAGGAACAGCACAGTTACGTTTGGTACAGACGCTGGTACTGTACAAACTGGTTCTGTTACCACTCACACGGGCACAGGCTCCGGTGATTGTTAACTTGTGATAAAGCCCGCGGGTGTTGTATATTGTTGCATGATTTATTGTTACCTATTTATTTATTTATTTATTCGTTCACATTTCTCAGGACTTTGAACTTGAAGAACTTGTTCGCTGTAAAGTATTGGAACTTTAGAAATAAAAAAACGAACGTTAACCGATAAACGTGTGGACTTATAGGCATCCAAAAAATTGCCAATTTCAGATAGTACACATGTAATGCAGTATTGCTGCTTAAAACTACACGCCAGCAGCATACAGTTAAACTAACCGGCTTCCAAGTTAGAAAAAAACATGTTGCACTGTTGGGTTGATTTTAGAAGAACGTTACTGTTTTCAGTTCTTTATTTTCTGCTCATTTCATTTCCTTACATTAAAAAATTAATATCAAAATCGGATCGTTTTTTCGTCACTGTCAACTGTCAAACTGCCGCCGAGATGAATGATTATCGTGAATATCTTTTTACACGTGCTATTCCTCAAAGTAGACAAACAACGGAACAGAAAGAACTTCATTTCTGCAAAACTAAGTTTGCGACATTTAACGTAATTCTACATACATATATACATAAAAACATATATATATATACAGAATAGTAACTGATTATTACATTAACCGATTATTACACGATGATATGGATTCGTAACGGAAAAAAATGAGGGTGCAATATACTGGGAGTGGGGAGGGAGCATTTGGGAGCAGTGAAATTACTAAAATAGTCGTCATGAACAATACTGCTGTCATCGAGACTGCCACGAGTGCGTCACAGTGCACTCAAAGTTGGTTAGATTTAACGGCACTTTCTTCAGCACAATGAGGAAAGCTGAGAGTTAGCTATTGTTTTGCTATTATTTGTCACAAGTGTGACACAGTCACAACTTGTGTCAGCGTTTGACACACGCATAGTCGTCGACAAAACGAATCAACTGGCTGGCAGAAATGATCGGACTTGAGGTGAAAGTCTCGCATTAAACTAAAGGACATTTCAACAGGATGCCGTGAATCAACTACAACCTCGACAGACGTACTAACGCAGGAGACGCCGTTAGCACTGATAACATACGATGCACAGACTTGCAGAAAAAAAAACATTCAACCAATGAATGTTAGCAAATTATGCTAAATTGTATCAGCTTCTTGGAGGCAATCGTAAGTAACATAGCCAAAACTGACAATTGTCCAACATCCGCAGTTTGCAAAGCCTTCTGCTGCCAGCTACCGTTCACAAGGCCAACAGAAAGTGAATAATAATATTAATAATAATAATAATAATAAATGAAGTATTAAGTATATGCCAATTACAGTAAAAATACAGTAGTGTATTACAAGAGTCAAAGAAATGGATAGGGATTAAAAGCCAATTTTAAATGGTGTGCATACATTCCAAGCTGTGGGACCGGAAATGGAGAAGGCTTCATACTTGACTCAGTGAGCTTGGTGCGGGTTCTGGGAACAGATGGAGGCTGTGGCTGCTGATGGTGGAGGAACGTAGACAGTGGGGTGTACTGGTTGCTGGGTGTACAATGTCGCGCACACTTGTCTATACAGCAAAAGACAACTGAAAGAAAAAAATGCCCACGAAAATGCAAACGTAAAGAGAATAACGACAAGGAAAATTATTTTGTCTATCATAAAAACACTATGTCGTCAGCACCAACCGACTGCACTATCTACAGCATTAGGAAGGACGAAAATACAGATAACAAAATATGATAAACAGACGGAAACAAAGAAACGATAAAGTCCATGATGAAAAAAAACATTATTGTGTCACAATACAGTCAAATACCGGTGCACAGCTTGACCAAAACAGCTTGAGCACATGATGAAGCACAATTAGCACTTGTGTGAAGTTAACACCAGCACACAACAGGTCTCGCTCTCTATATGTACACGAACGATAATGAAACAACTGTATTCCCAAATCATTAAGTCAATGCCACACTGCCATTCAACGTGGCATTTCAGAAAGCAATGCATGAATTGAACTGTCACGAAAACAACTTTGATTACTACTGCAAAAATACTTCTGCGTCATTTAGAAGTCAAGAATTGTGTGAGACATGCAAAACTAAAGCAACAGCATGCATGTTTTTTACAATACATCACAATTAGCAACATTTTCCGTCACACGGTTTAAACTTCGGTTGCACGGTAAGTATGTTTCAAAGAGAAAATAAACATAAGAACTCAACTGACATTTTCAGACCCGGGAATGTAGCCAGGATATTTGGTTTAGAGGCGCTGTTTTCTCGTTTAAGTCAAAACGTGGACGGCGACGTTAACGAGGCGTTAGCTTCATTGGAGTAACCAGGTGGGAAATAGATAGAGGGGCTATCGGCCTGGCTGCCGAGCACCAGGCTGCAGAGGCAGAGACCCAGTAATTATGGTGAGCGAGCGAGTAGAGTTTAACGCCTCACCCGACACAAAATAGGTCATTTCGGAGGCAGATACACAATAGGAGTCTTGTAACCCTGTAATTATGGTCAGTATAGGTCCAGATTATGACGAAACAGACGCTTTCTCTCTTCATAAGAGCTCCAGATGCTAAATGGGCTCTGGCTCGTCGGGAGAGGTGGGGAGGGGGGTGGCTTAAGACCCAAAGTCTATGCGTGGCTACGTCGCTGTTCAGAACATGGTGAGCATCAATTTACTGTCAACGATTAAAAACGGAAGCATATGCAAAACATATTATGCTGAACCACAGCTAGTCTGCACGCATAACCAAATGCAATTCATGAGTTGCTGAAAAATCGATCAAAGTTACTAAACCACAATCGGTGCTTCCAGTTTTATTCCAGACACGGTGAAAATCCAACACAGCAAGTAAAATCTGCAAAACATCAAACTTTCTAACAAAAAAAACACAATTATAAAACGTATAAATGAAAGCCAGGTCAAAGTAACACTGCACGAGAATGTATCATAACTATGCAGAACAACCGGCAGGCCTATTTGACGACTGACATTTGACATCAAGTGCAAACAGAAGATGCTAAAAACAAATAAAACCCAAGCACAGGCTCAGACCACCGAATACAGTAAACGAAACCATCCAGCTAATTCCTCTGTTATTTTTATATGCAGAATTGTTTACTAAGCTACATGTGGTCAGCGTTAACCTTTATGCAGAAAGGACAAAGAATTTTAGACACGTACTTGATAATACTGCAATAATTAACAGATGTGGGAAATTAGTATGGAGCACCTTGACATTATTGCTGTGTACTTTAACTTTTGCTGTGCTACTGTTTGACGTAGGCCGCCATCCTGATACTCTGTTTAAACTTTGAAGAAATAAATTTTGCAAGTCGGTTAAACAAAAACCGTTTCACATCATCAGCAACACGTCAAAATTGCAAGCACAAGTGGGACTGGAGACGAAGAAAAATAACAAACGAGTTTATCTGGTTAAGTTGCCACAGGTTGCGATGTGGATTACTAGTTAACAAATACCATACAGAATGCCTTCTTACTTCACATAACAACCCATACTGACAGACTTCGATTTACTGAAAAATGACCATTAAGGTGGGTTCATTGGAATTTAATGGCACTCAGCACAATAAGGTCACACTGTGCCTAGAAACTTGATAATTTAGATGAAGCATTAAGGTGGACATATGAACCTCACAAGCAGATAGTCATATAAATAAGGCTGACGGCTGCAATGATATTAACAGCACACATTACACATTATACCTCACACAGTTTTGATGCTCATAAATTGTGACATTTTGCCAAAATTCTGTAATCTCATCCACTTAATAATTTTCATGTACTTCGGTAAGCTTTAAGTTAATAGATTTAATGGCTTATGTTACTAGAAATTACTCAATACTATCAACGTTTGTGCGCAATTAATTTCGTTGAGTTCATTTAGGATTAACTAACATGCTTTACGGTAATTTGTGTATCACAGTTGCAGCACAGCAAAAATATATCGTTTTTAATCTGCCAAGTGTCACATCAGGAACAGATATTGCCGGCCTGTCAACTGGTAATATCAAGCAGCACACAACCATGTATATGACATATGGTGGCTGACATGTCAAAACTTGCACAGCGCACATAACACAGCTGTGGTACCACATTAAAAAAGGCATACAACTGGTCTGCACAACACTGAAAAAAAAACAAGAAAATCGAGTAACACACTTTCACCTTGTAACAAGCGTAATGAGAAGTTTAAAACGGCACACAAATAAAGACATTGTTGGTTAGTTTGTTTCACTGTTAGTAATACTTTAACCTCCTTGGAGGAAAAGCACAGCATGGTCAGCGCCCTCGTTACGATCACCAACGGTGGAAATACTTGAAGACTTACGGACTTGAGGTTCTGATAGTGATGAAAATTGTTCAGGAAAGCCTTATTTACAAGGCGAGTTAGTTATCATTTCTAATACGCGTAACTGATAACAAAAAGTCACCTAGTGCTACAAGCTAGTCAAATCAGCAGGCGTTTGAATTATGTGTAGCAGAGGTCCTGTGCTAGTAAAGCCAACGTGCGCCAGCAGCAGCAAAAAGTGTTGTATGTGTGATGAACAGCACATCCTGTAGGATGTGGATATAAGCCAATGACCTTCTAAGAGAAGATAAACATCGTCGGCCAAATATCTCGGCTTATGTCAAACTGCAATGTGCTCGAGTGTACAGAGAAAGCAAAATATGCATCCGAGAGTGATGCAGCGCATCAACAAATGGCACGGTGGAGGCCTCACTGCATGATACGCGTGAAAATTCACGCCACAAATGATCTTGTTGTATTCTTTTAACGGAAAAAAGCTAACGATTGCTAGAACACCGACACGCTACATACTGAGTGGTGAAACAACAGACAAAACAGTACGTTTAATACTCGAAACTGAATACAACCAAAATGTGAGTTAACAAACAGAACAATGAAATGCCATTATATTCATAGTACAAAATAGCATACAGGGTAGCCCCTATCCACCCACTCCCTCCAAAAAAGTAAGCCACTATTCAGCTATTATTAGTAAGTTATATTAAAAACCTGTCAAATGAGGTTTGATTTTTTTGCATCAAATTTAGGAGTGTAAAAGAAGCAATAGATTACTATAGGTTCGTATTAACTGTTCTATGCGTGACCTAATTTGTGATGTCAGCAATCATTGTGCCTGAAGATGCAATATCAGAAAGATGACTGTACATTATAAAATCGTAATTAATACGTGAATAAAAGAGAAAAGACAGAAATCACATAAATTTTTTACATGAATTTCCATCTAAAATATGGTTTAGAAGTGGAATTCAAAGCTTGACAGGGAAAGAGGAAGCGCTGACATCATTTTGCTTATATGACGCATATCGTGTATTGCAGCTTCACAGCTCACGTTATAAATCAGGTCACACAAAACTTTTTACCAAGTGCTAACATTATGGTGCTTGTTTGACGTCAAATTTGACGAAAAAATCAAATTTCGTTGGAACATGTTTCACTACTGGCTTAATTTTTTGGGCCACCCTGTACCGGCCAGCTATAGACCAAAAACAGACACTATGTACAATTCACTATGAGATACAACACAAATGTAGTTATTTGCATACAATATATCACCCAACTACTCGATATAAGAATAAGCACTGGGCACACATGCATATGACAAGCAATACGACAGTATCACAAGCGCAACTAAAACTTAGAATTCTTGCGAGACATGAACACGAATGAAATCGACTCACAGCAGAATCAGCCATTACTGATAATTTCATACTGATAAATGCAAAATGTGAAATGATTTGACGCTGCATCCCACAGAAATATAAATGCACTTGTCTGACAGAGACTAAGCACAGCGACGTTTACACGTTTTGTCACAAAAGAGGAATTTATGCGAAAATGTAACGGAATGTCTGAAGTACGAGATTTTGAGTTCCTATCCTCGGCAGCCTGTTTAACAGTGGCCATCGGAATTGAGGATACTACTTAAATGAAAAAAAAACGCTTATTTTTCATCATATATTCACACAGAACATACACAATATACCTAACTGCAACACGTACTGTTTTGTGTTGTATCACTGATAAAGATGAAACGTATCAAAAACTCCCAGAACCACCGATGATCTGTAGAATAAGGACTTTCATGGTATTGAAATTTGATCATTGGGACATACTTAATCAACAACACATCCACAGCACAAAAGATGCCTTTTAATGGTGTCTGTATTCATAATTCAAGTATTAGGAAATGTATTCACGATCTGGTCCACAGTCCATGTGGCCAGTCCACACTATAGACATCAGGTCTGCTAAGACTGTAAAATCTCAAAGCTCTGCTTGTGCTAGAGTATAAGCCAACTCATAAATGGCACATGCTGGATGGGCCTTCGAAATGACACTACCATTACAATCAAGGTCAGGAGTATTTCTGAATCACTATGCAGCACGTGGTGACCTTATAGCTCAGTGCACTTGATTTCAACTCGGTAAACATATGTCAATATTGCTGGTCCCAACACATGGCACAGTATTCCAAACGACATTCAAAAGGTCTCTACATTCATCAGCCACTCAAGACCTAGCTGTTCATGATTTCCTATAGTTACTGACAACAGACATCTACTGCTGGTCAGCCTCATAGTGACTGTTGCATATTGTGTCCAATGAATCAGCATCACATTAGGCCTATAATTAGTAATATAATTACGGATGTCATCAAAAATACGCCTGAAACCCATGTGAGCTCTACTGTTTCAGCTGCTGAGCTGTAGCCGCTGTTCTGAATGATGATAAACATTTTCCGCACCAAAACACCGAGTATCAGCTGCAATACCGAGAAAACAGAAAACCGCAACAAATAAACGAACAAGTGGCACGTTCACAATTTCAACTCGTTGGCGATCTTCGACGCGATGTTCTTGAAGCCGATCGACGTGCCCGAGATGCGTTTGAAGCGGACACCGTTCAATGATAACCGCGGCAACTTACACACCTCCATCTCCCACTGAACCAACGAGTCGGAACGCTCGTCGCCGTACGAACATATGAGCAAGTACCGTTCCGACTGCTCGTAGCGGCACGAGTTGGCAGCCAGCACGGCGCGGATTTCGCGAATGATTGCGTCTGGCTCCATGGCACTCGTCGTCTTCATGCTCCACGTGAAGCGCAGAGATCGCGGCCGGGACTGGTCGGCCGACGTCCGTACCGGGTGGTCAGCCGCCTGCTCGTTTTGCAACCAGTCGGTGTTTCCCGCATGAGTCATATCACTGTCCACAAGTACAGAACACTATGACTGATTATTGATTAGGAATTGATAGCACTTTCAGCACAAATAGGAAACGTCGTGCCTTTGATAAGTATGCTGCAGTTAAAAAATGTGAACATAATAAGAAAGTTGACAATGTTACGTGTTGGGAATACATACAATAAAACCATTACAATAAATAACTCTGCAATCTGGTCTTGGTAGGGGAAACCCTTCGACATGAAAGATATTACGACAGTTAGTCTTCCCAGCCAATCACTTGGCTTTACAGAACACTATGCTAAACAGACAAGACTAATTTGGTGTTGTGAAACTGGTTGGTTGGTGAAAAGAGCTTTTGGTCAACAATGAACACTAAGATAAAAAAATAAAGATAAAAACAGCATTTATATAGCGCCTGTAATGTCCTTGGATACAGAGGCGCGAAAAATGTAAAAAAAAGAAAGTTAAATACT
>Ga0056115_1000860_pt1 | contig 13639 bp, 7 predicted proteins | sample WorMetOlspDAHAB1_FD_77007 | JGI IMG/M metagenome (GOLD analysis project Ga0056115, IMG submission 77007) | Marine gutless worms symbiont microbial communities from Max Planck institute for Marine Microbiology, Germany - Olavius sp. DAHAB.1 ...
AGCGGTTAAATGTAAATGAAACGGCAAATATGTTCACCTGAAATCCGCAAGAATTGATATACAAACGATGTTTTTGCTATTTGTTCGAAAATGAACGTATTACGTCATTCTGAATGTCACCACAACATCGAAACGGAAACAGTAGTGAGGTTAGCAGTTAAACTGATGCGTGTAGCATATGGCAAATTTTACGATCGATTCTGTGCGGTAATATGATCGTTGTCTTATTGTGCGTGGAATTATCGATCGTTTTAAAACTGAAGTACATTAAAATTAGAGAATCCCTTTCGATCGCACTGAAGAATAGGATAACATAGTCAAAGCCATTGTGTTGATCGAATGGGCTGCAATAAATATTATAATTAATGTGACCTGAGCGCGTTGACACGTGACCGCGACAACCAATCACAGACGTGACTTAACGGAACGAGGCCAGGTCGCATGTTAAGTGCGCAGTTAGGTTAACTGATGACGACGGAACGCACGCTGTAGATAACCTTCGGTTATCTCTTAACCGAGTGTTAGCTAACTGGGGAGTTAACCCGAGACGATGGAACCGGCCCTAAGTGATATTGTCAGCTACTGTAACCTTGAACTCTAGAAAACTCACGCAAAGTGTGTGTATTCGAGATATGTTCATTTGTCTCATTCCTGTATGTTAATGCTAACACATAGACAACATTCATGCAGCCTGGAAGTACTTTATTTTTTATAATGCATGTTGTTGTCTGTGGGTACAGTAATAGTGATGATGTAAATGAAAAGAGTTGATTGTGCCAATTGTTGAGAAGGTTCCTTAGAAGTTTTATTTGTTGTCAAGAGGTTTAGGGTATCCATGCTGGCAGTAGTTTATGAATTATATTATAGGTTAACAATGATAATGAATCACAAAGTTTTGTGCAGTGTATTGTATTTTATTCTTAATGCATGACCACCATTCTTCAATCTTCTTAGAGTTAAAGTTAATAATTAACAGCTTTTGTGCAATGCAGTGAGTTGATGTAACTTTCCTAGTTTTTTGTTTTGTGATTTTCTTGTTAAAATGTACTTTTTTGTGCATGTGATTAAATATTATTTTCAAGCAAGAAGATGTTTCGGTTCAGTTGGAAGCATTAGACATCTTGAGTGATCTTCTCTGTCGATTTGGAAGTAAGTTTGATTTTGTCTCTTGTTAAAAATTGTTTGCTTATAAATAGTTTACTCATGGATAATTTTTTGAGTGATTGCCTGTCATTTAACCATGGAGATCAGTGGCAGCTTGTTTTGGTTTGATGTGCTGTTTGCTGGCGGTTATGTTGTAATGTATATGTTGTGTATATGAGAGGGTGGCGGTGGCTAGTGTTTGTGGGTAGGGCTTGAATCCTGGCCTGGTTACCTGAATAATTTACAGTCAACCTTGATTTATTTTGAGCTTGCTGGCATGCGTATGATATGCGGGATTTAATTCCTACTTAGGACAGAAGATTTAAAATTGCAAATGTCTGTGGCTGCCAAAAATGATGGTTGTTTTCTTATTGGTGAATTATTCATTGTGTCGTTGCACTTCTGTTATGTGTGAGACGGCTGTTATTAGTGGCTTAAAGTGGAATGTAATTAGTTGAGTTTAGTAATAAATTGTAATTCATTAATAAAGAATCATTACACAGTGTGCAACATGTGTATAAGTAGCCATTTGAGACGTTAATGGCAGAATAGGTCTATATATGTTATTTTCTTGTGTGTTCAGCTTCGTATGAGACTTCATGTATTACACAGTTTGACTGTAGTGTGTGATTGCATACATCTACTGTATACATTAAATCTCAGTCAGTTAGTTGATCGTATATGTATAATTTGACATTGTCAGACATCTTGTTTCTCGTTGGTTAGGCATGCTGTTATACTATCTGCCAAGTAAGGTGTCGAAGTGACAAGTGTTGGGTCACCCACGTTCTACTGGCTGTCTCCATAACTTGACCCAGACATCACAACACTGTACACTTCGTTTGCTACCTGTTTACTAGAAGAGAACAAACTGCAGTAAATAGGCTTCTGATTGGCCATACGTATTTAACACATAGTTATTGTTAACAAAGACCCAGCTCCTACATATGAACATTGTAGATTTGTTTTAACAGTCCAGCACATTCTATGTGCTTGCACCAAATATGAACACAATAGGAAGCAATACTTCACTCTAAACTCCACACACATTATTATATTCTCAAAAACCTATTTTTTTAAAATTATCTCAGTGATATTAACCTTTAAACTGTAATTTTTTGAAAGTCCTTATACAGCCTTATTGTGCTCAAAGTGTTGTTAAATCCCAATCAGTCCATCAGTTTGTGGTAAGTCTCAGTAACTTGAGCATATTTTGTGTACTTGCACTACATATGAACATAACCGGAAACAATACTTCCCTCACCCTCAACTTTCACACATATTGCATTCTCCAAAACGTAATATTTTCAACTATCTCACTGATATTAAACTTCTGACTAAACTCTAAATCTTAAAGGCACGATATAGCCTTACTGTGCTGAAAGTGCCGTTAAACCCCAATTCAATCAATCAATGACACAGACATTACAGCATAGTGCTGATATGCACTGACACGTGTGATGTTTGGTGTAGCTTTGCTGATTGGCTTTCACTCAACTATACAGCAGGCACTTTTGCCTCAGCTCTCTAGTCCACGACTGGCTGTGAGAAAACGTGCCATTATTGCCATTGGTAATTGCTTGTATATTGCGTTATTGTACATGCTTGAAAACGTTCGGTGATTCACATTTTTTTCACATACTGAATTGACTTTGGTTTTATGTGTTTAGCTTGACTGTCACCTTGACATACATTTTGTAATTGAGCAGCAGTTTTTGAAAGTATGCATACGATCATAACAAAAAGCCGATGTGTTAACCGTTTGGCTATTGTGGCATGTGCAGACTCGAAGTGTATGAAGGATGTTTTTAGTTTTGTTGACTCTTAACTAGTGTATTTACGTGTTGGTTCCTTGCAGGACATTTGGTGATGAGTTGTAACAATGCTGTATTTGTGGAGCTGCTGGAGTTTTTGCTCAGTGAACTGGCTAAAAATGCTAACATTTCTACGACGCGAACGTATATCCAGTGCCTTGGTGGCATCACGTATGTTGAATGGCTCACTTGTTTTGTGACTATTTCTGTAGTGTGCTTCTCCACTGCAGCTATAGTTTTTATAGACAGCAGCTTTTATAAACATGTATATTTTTTATATAGTAATGCACATGTATTTTATAAGTTTCACAAGTTGAGTTTGTTTATAAGTTAGGAAACTTGTGGCTTTTCTTCATCGGATTTCTCTTTGTGGCCCACCAGAACTTGTTATAAAACTCTGTATAGTTTAAGCTATTAGTTGTAACCTCATTGCTGGTAGCAGATGCAGAGAAAGGACTGTTTAAGTGAGACAGCAATATGTTGATATAAAATTTATATTTAATTGTGAAATGCTTGAAATTATTTGAATTACCAGTTGTAAAATATTTCAACCAGGTTTGAGAGTGTTCAGATATTGTCTGTTGTTTGCATTTTGAATGGCTTTGTGGCACAGTGCTTTGATTCCCAAATGGAATTATGGAATTTCTTTTTGTGACCGTTTGTTCTTGAGTTGTTTATTAGTGTATTCCAGGCCAGTTAATGTGGAAATGATAGTTGTTTGTAAAAGCTGTTAAACTCAATAGTAGTAGGCTTGAGTTGGTTCATTCGTTTGATACTGCACAGTAGCAAGTACATACAATAGTGGCAAGCATCACACTACTTAGTAGAGTTGTTCAGCTGCCATTATTTTATTTTGTATTAATGATGTTTTTGATATGTAGTATGTGTTTCGTGTGACAGTCGTCAGGCTGGTCATAGAATTGGCGAACATCTCGAGAAGGTGATTCCTTTGATTGTCAAGTTCAGTCGTGTGGAAGATGACGAACTGCGAGAATATTGCTTGCAAGCGTTTGAGTCATTCGTTCGACGATGTCCGAAAGATATCTCTCCACATATACCGATGGTAAACTTGCATGTTCATTCTTTTAAGCATGTTCTTGATACAGTTGTTGGTTTGTATTGTTACCTGAAGTACTGTTAATACCTATACTGTATGTATATAATGATGTGATGCCCTGTGATGGAGTCATGTGCTTATATTCTGGAACTGCTTGATTTGACTTGATTCTTTGCTGGACAGTGTAGTTCACACATTACTCTGCTACATCGTGTCCTCATTTTCCTTCTTCATGAGAAGTGAATCACTACTGTTTATGTGCTGTTTAGTATTCTGGGATTCTCACTTTAAATTCACACATTGACATTACTTATACAGAGCACTTAATGCTGCTCCATTGAGCAGAGTGTTACAGTAGTGCAGTTGACAGTTAACAGAGCCTTGTGACGGTGTATTGCAGTTGCTATGAATGCAGGTCATTTGCAAAAGCAGGAAATAGTGTGACTTTTGATTAATGTACAGTTGTGTTTGATTACTACAGATAATCAAGATCTGTCTGGAGTACATTGTCTATGATCCAAATTACAATTACGACGATGAGCATGATGATGACACGATGGAAACAGATGATGATGAAGATGCTGAGTATGTGTTTATGCTGTTCAGACTCTGTCATCTTTTCACACTACCGCCGTGTGACAAATGTTTATAATGTTCCATTGTCCTGTATTGATTCAACACAAGATTTTTCTTGGCTTCTGACTTGCTTATTGCTGATTGTGATGCCTTTCTTTTTTAGTTGATGCATTGCATAATTTTTAATTCTCAAATGTTTGTAGTCTAAATGGTGGCATTTGGCTCTGATATCCAGCCTGTTTCATTATACTGCATGCATTGACTGCAAATTTGCAATTCTGTATCCAGGGAGTCCGATGACGAGTACAGCGACGATGACGACATGAGCTGGAAAGTGCGACGTGCATCTGCAAAATGTCTGGCTGCCATCATTGCCACGCGACATGAAATGCTGAGAGAATTCTACAGTGTCATATCGCCAACACTCATCAGTCGGTTTAAGGGTATGTGTGTAACATGAAGTAGAGTTGTGAGCACGAACATTTCTGGATCCAGTTACATGTCTGCCATTTTGTAATCACATTTTTTCTTTTTTTTACAAGGAATTAACCTTTATCAGAACACTTTTGAATGGGATTTTTGTCGTTGCTTCTTTCAAAAATTTGCCATGAAAGTGTTGTCAAGCTTTTATGTCACAAAAATTTTCCATTTACTGTTTTTTGATAATATGTATTTATTTGGTTTTCCAGGTAATTTGACACATTGTATGTGGAAAAAGTAACATAAATTCTTACATTCGCTCGGACACCAGTAGCATAAATTGCCATTAAATCACTATCAGGAGACTAAAATTTGATGGACATATTTTCATTGTTCTATTGTGTTCACTTAGCTTGCTTTTTCTTTCGACTCACATAACATCTGCTGATCGTATTGAAGTTTATGGTGTGCAACCGCATGTGTCTGCCCCGCGTGCTTGGAACAATCTTCTGTCACCACTTCATTGAGTTCATTCTATTGACACTTTCAGACTCCCAACTCCAAAAACATTTCTCTTTGCTCTTTAGCTTTTTAAGCATTTCAGCTTTTTATTTCAGTTGTATTTGTTAGGTACCCTTGTTGTGCTCGTGTACCTATAAACTTGACTTTTTGATTGATTAATAGATTGATTTCTACCTAAGGTTCATCATTTTCGCAGATAGTTAATCAGTGCCTACAGTGTGACTGTTAACCCTCCCTAAGCTAAGGCCTTGTGCTCCTACCAGATCATACTGTTTAATGACACAGGCAGTGTGTTTCAACAACTTGTCCAAGGTTGCACTTAACAGTGCCACAGCTGGGATAAACCTGTGATCTAGAATCGCAAGTCCAGCACCCTAACCATTACGCTACTGAGCCACAGTTTTTTCATCTACTTTGTGTGGTAATGTGTGGAAGTGGTCATTGGTGTTTGCAGAGAGGGAAGAGAACGTAAAAGCAGACATATTCCACGCATACATCACATTGCTGAAACAGACGAAGCCGTCAAGTATTCAGGAAGCAGATTCGATGGAACTGGAAGAAGGGTGTGTTTTCATTTTTTTGTACCATTTCACGAATGCTTGTTAGTTACACGTTACTCAATTAATCTTGTTCACAGTTGCAGACGTTATATGCAGGTCTTGTCAGATTTGCTGACGAAATTACTGGAATAAATTCTAACTGTTTAACCAAATATTTGCCATTTTGTGGCCAAGTCCTATGTGTTTGAAGATAAGTACTATGTGCAATTTTTAGTTTTATTACCAGTGTGTGTGCACCCCTCCGCATCATTATATATCATATTATAGAATGACTGGTTGACATGGATTGGATACAAATGAAAGTGAATTTGTTTTGTGTGATGCTTGGTTGACACTTGGTCGTGAGTTGTGATGGCTGCATAACGTCATGCAGAAAGCTGCTTCATTTCACAGTTACCAACTTTGCTCGTATATTAGCCCCTAAAACATTTTTCTAGCAGCTCAAGCTGACGCTTATCTAATTCATTATTCCAAAGTGTCGCTCATCAATCAGCCACTTGACGGATGTGAAAACGTCTTGCAGTTTTTGGTCATGTAATGTTAATTTAAATGTTCATGGTTTTAGTTGATAAATGAAGTGTTTTTATTGATATGCAGACCTGTTACACAGCTGAAGTCACAAGTTGCAAACATCGTCAAGGCAATTCATCGGCTGTTGCGAGAAAAGAGCATCAAGACTCGCCAGTGTTGTTTTAGTTTGTTGTCTGAACTTGTGCAAGTGCTGCAAGGTGCTCTGACAGACCACGTTTCCCTTGTTGTCCCTGGCGTGCAGTTTTCTCTCGGGCAAGTGCCTGCTTTGTTTCACTGACATTTATGTCGTGTTGGTACTTTTTGTACATGCAAGGTCATGTTAAACTAAAAAAAGTTTTAACTTGATCAGATCTCTTGCATTTCTCACTTCATGTGACTGATAGAGGAGCATTCCTGAGTCAGTAGTTAAGATGATGTATTTCTGGTATTTGAAACCACTGTCAGCCATAAGTCAGTGGTGGCATGCAACCATATTTGCTCAGCAGTCCCTGTTTGTAGGTGGACACATCTTATGAGGTTCTTGAGCAGTAGAGTGCACAGTGTTAAGATCTTTGGTATCTGTGATGGATTTTTATTGCAGAATAAGAATCTTTATTTTGGGTAATTTTGTTGCCTGTTAGATGTTGTATAGCACTTGTATTTTGACATCAGCTGATTAATAAACTGTTAATTTAATTATTTAAAAACTGATTTTTAGTGTGGGCCTTTAAATGAACATATTGAGTACAAAAATTGTGTCTTGTGTATCTTCACATTAATGTAAGTAAATCACGTTTGGTATATATATAATTTGTCGGCCGTTATTTGATGAGTTTGATAGTGCTGTTGAAAGTGGCTGTTAGTGACAAGTGACTGCTTTGCATTTCAGAGACAAGAATTCAAGTTCGAACATGAAAATTGACACTCTTTCATTTCTCAACTTACTGCTGACGTCTCACAGTCCAGCAGTATTTCATTCTCATGTTGATGCACTTGTCAAGGTTGGTCTGTCAATCATGAGTATGTATATAACGATATTGACTTACTGCATTGGCGATGTATCAGCGTGCAGCAGCAGCTCAGCAGTGTGTTCCCATCAAATTCTCTTATCTATGTTACCACATGAGCTTAGTTCAGTTATATTCGGTGGCGACAGTCACCGTCATGTGACTCCACTACTCCGCTATCATCTGCACTGGTTGCGGGCAAGAGAGCGCATCTCATTCAAACTCTGCCTGCTTGTGTACAAGGCAATCCACGGCCTGGCACCATGTTGTCTCAACAAATATGCATCCCAGTTTTGACTGTTCCCAACCTTTCTGCTCTCTGTTCTGCTGCTCGTGGTGATTTGGTCGTACTCTGGACAAGGCTACAACTCGGCAACAGGGTGTTATGTGTGGCTGGTCCGGTTGCTTGGAACAGTCTCCCACTTGACATTGTACATCAACTTTCAAAAACGTGCTTAAGAGACATCTGTTCTCACGTTCCTATTTCCTACTTTACTGACTAACTGTTCCCAGATACGAGCAGCTAACATTGTACGACGCCCTTGTAGTGACTATAGCCATGTTACTGTGCCTTATAAATTGTCGTTTTATTGTTATTATTATTATGAGCTTTGTTCAGCATAATAATCACCAGTATAACAAGAAATGTGTACTTGTAAGTCTGGTAGTACTGTGTGTGTGTTTCTAGTAGTCTTGTTTTATCCCTACAATCTGGTGCTTCATTTTACTCATCTTTATTGTTTGGACTTGTAATGTACTGACTCAGCATGTTCGCATAGGAAACTTTTGTGCAATGTAATTTTCAGTTATTGCAGTGTAGATAGGTGTTTGTATGCTCCTAGAAAGGGGTGATGTGTATTCTCAGTCACAACGAGCTGAGGCCTTTAATCGGCCCGGTGCTCAATCCAGGACCACACAATGATGTGTGCATCTGTGTATGTGCATGTGATGTGTGGATGATTGTTTGCGGTCATGTTCCTGTGACGTGTGTGTTCTTTTTCAACGTATGCAGTAACGCTGCATTTTTTGGTTTCAGCCGGTTGTGGCAGCTGTCGGAGATCCTTTCTACAAGATCACGTCTGAAGCGTTGCTCGTCTGTCAACAGCTTGTCATTGTCATCAGGCCACTGGGTTTGTACCAATAGTTCATCATCATCATCATCATTGTTGTTTAGTGTATTGAGTACAAAACTGCTGAAGGGGCACTTTTTACAGTTACGGCTTATGTATTGCTATTTATTAACTTATTGTCAGGAAGCAATTCTTAGTGAATATATGCTATATTATTTGTAGATAGCTTGATTATTGCTATATAATAAAATTCCATGATAAAATACTACCATTTCTGAGATGTTACTTCTTGCCTGTGAATTAAGGCACACCAGACTTTGAGCATTGGAGTATTTAATTGTTTCTGGTTCAGCATGAAAACACAAGTAGTAGCATATTGATCTTTGTAAGTTATTAAGGTATACTGGTATTCTGATGAATGCATGTTTTGGCCTGTAAGTTAGCGTCAGTAGTCTCTACAGAGAGTGTCTTTGTATACAATGCATTACGTTAAGTGTAGTTATGGAAGTGTCTTTTACAATAATTCACATATTTACATACGCACTGATAAATGATTGGAGTTGTTTTGTAAGCAGATATGAAAACCGATTTTGACTTTCGGCCGTATTTGGCGAGTATCTACCAGTGCACTCTAGCGAAACTGCGTGCAACTGATATTGACCAGGAAGTGAAAGAACGAGCAATAACGTGCATGTAAGTTTCTCGTTTACGTTTAACTAGGGTTCATTGCGTCGAATCTAGCATGGATGCTGTCACTTGTTGAGCAGGTGACTGTGCCCCTAATGTCGCGTGGACACTGGACACTTCAAAGTTTTGCTGATAATTTAGTGTAGAAAGTTTTTATGCTAGAATGTTTTAGACGAGTGTTGAAATGTTATAGTTACTGTTTCATTTGTGATGCCTGTTGATGTGCACTATCAACAACAGAGATGTTGTAAGCAGTAATGCACTTGGTAGGAGTTGGTTGCACATCATGTCAAGAAAGGAGATCGTAGTGAAATTGCACCGTTGCCCCATAGTAATAAATGAGTAATGATGTTGTTTTACAGGGCTCAGGTTATATGCAACATGGGTGATGGTCTGGGGCCTGAGCTGGCAACATGTCTGCCCATTTTCCTCGATCGACTGAAGAATGAAATCACTCGTTTGACAGCAGTCAAAGCGTTATCGATGATAGCAGAGTGAGTATGTGTATTATGTCACAAGTACTGTATTTTTTCTTGTGCAGTAGTTGAGTTTTTGTAGCTATTTTAAAAATAATTTTTAACATTGTTTATATGTTGTAGCACTAATGTCCATTGTTATTGATGTTGTGATATTCTTCTCTGCATTTATTGTCGATAGGTTAATGACAAAGCAGATTAGAACTCTTTCTTAGTTTGAGTTTGATTAATTAATTAAGTCCATACCTTAATAAAAGCGGAACCTGTCTGCCTAATCTGCAGACACACTATGGATTTGCTGTTTTATTAGCATTTTGAAAATGATATGTCATGACAATAATAGTGACATTTAATATGTAGTACAGACGTCAGTTAATTATTATTTGGTGTTACACTTGTTCATTTTATAGTGTTTATTCTCATCAGAATTAGAACATACTGGGCAGGCTACTGTACTGAACCTAGTCGGATTTGTAACCTGGTTTGGTATGCCATTGTATATAAATACATAGCTTTCACCCAGTTTTGATTAGAAGGCAGCAGAGTGGGTGTGATGTATGCATATGTAAGCTTTGTAAACTTGACCATGTTTGCTGTTTGACAGATCTCCACTTAAAATCAATTTGAGTCCTATACTGACGGATTGCATTCCGATTCTGTCGTCGTTTTTGCGCAAAAATCACCGTGCACTTCGTTTGTCAACACTGCAATGTCTTGATGTGCTTGTGCAACACTATGGTGAGACAACACTAATGTGTGGTGTAGGTCTGGATAATGAAGGGTTCCTGTGCAGATCTTGAATTTTATAACGCTCAGAAAGTACTTAGATTGTTTTTGACAATGAGAAGAAGGCCTTAAAAAGTTTGAAATTTAGCTAGATCCAATCAAACGTTCGAAGGAATCTATGTAACTTTGGCAGTAATAATGCTTTTGCTTGATAGAACTCTTGGACATAAAGTTTTTTAACCAGTAGACTTGAAGCATATGTACACTTTGTAGTATCTGCAGTGTGGCCACTTTCTTTTTTTTGTGTGAAATCATGATGTGAGGGTGGCTGATAAACAAAGGTGGTTCGTCAGTTGCACAGTTGTCGACCTACTACTTACTATATCCTGGAAATTTGCATGAAAGTGAAGTAGTTAGCATGATACACTGTTAGTAAATTATGTATAGCTCACAGAACTACATCACTGTTAATGACCTAGCGAAACCTCTGAAAATGCCAAAGATGTCAAATTGTGTCACTGCAAAAAGGGATCGCTGTTGTCCTGCTGTGTCTTTTTTCACTGCTATGAGTCTTTGAGCAGTGAGCACTGTTAACTGATTTTGGCATTTTGCTGTTTTTAAATGTTTTTTGCAGGAGATGGCATGTCTTCAGTCATGTTTGAAAACATACTGAAAGAACTGAGCAACCTCGTTAGTGAAAATGATCTTCATGTTTCACAGGTATCTGTTTATCAAGTCCAGTCTTCACATTTTCTGTATCATCTTTATCTTTGTCTGTTTCACTTCCAATTAGTAACTGTCAATTCTTTATTATATTATGAATGCAGGCAATACATCCAATAAGTGTTGTAAAAGACATGACAAGTTATAAGATGTTCTTTAAAGTTGTTTTTTACTTTATAAGTGTTCTAAAGAAGTGTGAATTACTCTGGTTTCTCCTCTTGAAGTGCAGTTCTTTTGTAATGTTTACCATGCATTCATGTTACTCAAAAACAAAAACACCGAGATGTTGTAGAAAGTCGTTGTGTTACTCGACGCATTTGTAGTGCTGCAATGTTGCTTTACTTGTCACCTGGATGAAATTCTTTATTGATACAATTGTCGACATATGAAAGTTGTGTGTGTGTGTGCTTGTTGACAGCTGTCGCTAACACTGTTGACTTCAATTTGTCGTGTCAACAAGGCTGTTATGGGTGCCGTTCACAAGGATATTTTGCCACAGATCAGCCACCTCATTCGCTCGCCACTTCTTCAGGGTATTTCGTTAATTATCATTAGCACCAGACATATTTGCAGCCTGCAGTGCCTTGCATTATTGCACACACAAAATGCTACATGCACCGGGGTCAGCTGTGTTATCTTATTTATCCATTTTTCAATGCCTGTTCATCCTGTCTGGACTCTTCCAGCACGTGTCATATCCTTACCAAGATTTATTTGGATGTATTGCCTGCATTGCATCTGGCGTATCCCAGTCTCTCGTCTTTTATGTTCTTCCACACATGGAAATCATCATGATATTCCCTCGCCCCATTCTCTTCTTCTTTGCTTCTTTTGCCTGTAATTTAACCCAGTAAGTTTACCAGCGTCTGGTCACTTTTGTTTCTAGACGTTGTTCGGCTTGTTTTGCGTGTTCGTCTTGCTGTATCAAACGGTCTAACTTTGCATACAAAATTATTTCAGTGTGCTTTTGATGTTTGATTGTTGCAGTATGGTTTTTAATTGTCGTCAGTTTCACTGTATGTGTTACAGCACTGCTGCTGCTCTCCAGTGATGTCCCGTGTGCATTGCGCTGTAGGTGCAGCGCTGCAAGCTGTGATGGATTTCTTTCAGATTTTGGTCGAAAGTGGAAACAGTGAAGTTGATTTCCACCGACTTTATGAGGTTAATACATTGTGCAGCACAAATTGCAACTTTTTATTGTTTGTGGCTAATTGTGTACGTTGCAAGTGGAACACTTGTGCATTTTGATACTAATTTTGCAACCACGTAGAATTTAAGTGAACTTTAAAAGTGAAATGTGGAATTAAATAAAGTTATTATATGTATGAATGTGCCAAGTTACTTGGTTGTGAGTATTATTTTTTCACAAAATAGCGTGATTTAAAACATCTTGCCACTTTACTGTGTTCGCAAATGTTTGCATAAAACTACAGCAGAACAGCATTGTTGCCATCTTATCTGCTAACTTAAATTTCATTGTTGACATTGTCTGTCATGGCATTTTTTTTGTCTGCCACTGATATGCACGCTTGCCCTTAATATTTGTGTCAAGTTTGGACAGCCTTAGCAGTGCATGTTGATTCTTCACCTTGTTTGACAACTCTCTTTTCTTGATTTTTTTGGTTTTGTAGAATCCTTGTTAATTTCTGCTTTCTTAATCACTGAGCGTAGAACCATTGTAATGCGTGTTGTGTGTGCTACTGATTAGGAGATTGACTGTAAACATGACTGTATGCTTGATTCTGTGCTGGTGACGATAATCTTCTGTGTACACTAAGCGTATTCGGAGTCGGTCAGTTAGGCCGCATGGCCGAAGGGCGAGGTCCACAGAGCGAGGTGAAATTTTGGGTGTGGTTTTTATGGGGGAACGGGAACGAATTGCGAGGCCTGCGAGCTAAATTTTGGCACGGCCCAAGTTATCATGTGAAAGGGTGTTTGCAAGGGTACTAAGACGTCATGCTGTCATCCATTATCTGTCTCCGAGCCTTCCCGTGATACAAAACCGTATTACCTCCTTATTGTGGGTCTATACCGTGCCTAATAGCTGAAAAGCACTGAAAATGCCACATTTCTCGAAAACCGGAAGTAGAAATATGGCGGAAACATGTGCAATCGATTTTTCGTGCCCGACTTCCTATTCGACTTCTATACAGTTAGGGGGTCTATCGGCACTCCTTCTGCCCGTTCTAATGGGAGCAGGCCACGGACTTAGAATTCTAATTTCGCGCAAAACCAACAGTGTCAGGCTGTCTTGTGCTGGACAAAGGCTGGCAGTGAATGGGTCAAATGACACAAGCTGGGCAGGCGACTAGCAGTTGGGCCAGTTATGGATACAACAGCGTTTGGGC